>JAAUYH010037833.1_pt1 | contig 10512 bp, 7 predicted proteins | sample 7278061 | NCBI WGS metagenome assembly JAAUYH01 (sample SAMN14350203, study PRJNA611818) | marine sediment metagenome | isolation source: surface marine sediment (0.6m) | place: French Polynesia: Moorea | collected 2018-08 | reverse complement strand
ATTCATCACTACAATGCATCATTGAATCTTGATACCGCAATGGCATAGACAGCCAATTATTCTCTAGCCTTTACAAAAAATGACTACCATCTCCCTTATGAGGCTGCTGTTGTCTCTAAGCTCAAGGCTGCTGGCGCAATTATTTTGGGTAAAACCGTTACAACTGAGTTAGCAACGGCGGCAGCGGGGGCGACGGCGAATCCCCACAATTTGGCCCATACGCCTGGTGGTAGCTCTAGCGGCTCGGCGGCGGCTGTCGCTGATGGGATGGCGCCAGTCGCCATCGGTTCACAAACAATGGGTTCGATTCTACGACCAGCCGCCTACTGCGGTATTTTTGGATTTAAACCCAGTTTTGGGTTGATTTCTCGCTATGGCATGATGCCTGTCTGCCGAGAACTGGATCATGTTGGCGTATTTGCCCGTTGTTTAGAAGATATTCAATGCTTGCTAAGCCTACTCATCGGAACAGATGCTCGCGATCCAGACTGCCAATTCTGTAGCCAGATTACTCCCCCTAAACACATATCACCGAGTCAGCCGGGGAATGAGCGCCGCCCAATACACTTAGGACTCATCAAAACCCCTCATTGGGATCAAGCAGAAAGTATCGCCCAATTGCAATTGAATCAAGCAATTTCTGTATTGAGACTGGCGGGTGTACATATCGAACTCGCGTCATTATCTTCTGAATTCGATCACTATTGGGATGTTGTTCAAACACTCTGCGCCTATGGCTTACACAAACACCATGGCTGGCTGTTACAACACCATCGCGACCTATGTTCTCCTTTATTACAGGACTGGTTAAAACGTGGTCAAGCTATTTCTGACGCCGCCTATTCGCAAGCCTGCCAATGGCGTAACCACTATCGTGGACTATTGGCCCCTGTCTTTGCCCAATACGATGCTGTGTTAAGTCCGGTTACTCTGGGACCTGCGCCGTTAGGTCTGGCCAATACAGGTTCACCCATATTTTGTGGATTGTGGACCTTATGTGGGTTCCCGGCCCTGAATATCCCCCTCGGAAAAACGACGGGTGGTTTACCGTTGGGCTGTCAGCTGGTGGGACCGTTGCATAACGATCAACAGCTTCTGGTCATTGCCCGTCAATGTTGGACTATATTGAGCCCCATTCTCGGAGAGATTACATTGCCTAAGGATTTACCGCCAGGGGAGCTTGAGCGATGCCATGGTGGATGATGTATAACTCCCTGATAGGGGATCTTATCAGGCAGACTCGCTGGATAAGATCCCTGTTTCCCATACTTAACCGTCAAAAGCGCCGAATAACACCCTTCTTTTCCGGAGTTATACGGCAAAAATGACACTGGCGGCGAAATATTTGTTAATGTCTAGAACACTCATTCCGCCGTTGATGTCATTACAGAACTACAAGTTACTTTCATAGCTGATAACGCAATATCAGGGCTTTCAGCATGTAAGGCAATGTTTCGCCACCAGTATCAAAAATACGATATAAGTTCTGTAAATTGGGGTGTTATTACTCAAAAACGCTGGATAAGATCCATACTTCTGGATCTTATCCAGCAGATCTGACGTTGACTTACAAGTTAGCCTGAAATCGCGATCTCAGAGATAAAAACAGATGCAACCATTCGATCTCATGTCTTACCCCTATGCGTCCTCGCGCGCTGTCGTGATGGGAACGCGTGGTGCTGTAGCCACTGCTCAGCCTTTAGCAGCCGCAGCGGGAGCGGAAATGCTGCTGGCGGGAGGAAATGCAGTGGATGCAGCGATCGCCATGGCAATCGATCTCACCGTCGTTGAACCAACATCCAACGGTCTAGGCTCGGATGCGTTTGCGCTGGTATGGGATGGCGCACTACACGGTCTCAATGCCTCGGGAAAAAGCCCGCAGGCTCTCTCGCTTGAGATGTGGGAAGGATTGGAGCACCTACCGTTGCGCGGCTGGTTGGCGACAACCGTACCGGGGGCAGTCTCAGCTTGGCAGGCGTTATGGCGACGCTGGGGCAAGCTACCTTTCGAGCGTTTATTCGAACCAGCCATTCGCCACGCTGACAATGGTTTTCCGGTGTCTCCCGGCGTGGCGCGAAAATGGCGGCAGCAGGCAAAGAATTATCTATCCTTGACTAGCGAAGTACATCAACCCTTTCGAGAGCTGTTTTTTCCAGGCGACCGTGCTCCATGTTCTGGTGAAATCTGGCGCTGTCCAAAACAGGCTGCGACACTGCGAGAATTGGCTGCTACAGAAGGCGAGAGTTTTTATCGGGGTCGATTGGCCGAGCAAATAATTGCGTTTGCAGAACTCACTGAAGGAGTGTTATGTCTCGATGACCTGAAAACACACCAAGCGGAGTGGGTGAAGCCTATTTCCACTACCTATCGCGGTCTGACAATTTCGGAACTGCCCCCCAACGGTCAGGGGATTGCGGCATTGATAGCGCTCAATATCTTTGAGGGTTGCGATCTTGCTACCGAGCAACGGGAATCAGTCGCGACCTATCACCACCAAATCGAAGCGATGAAACTGGCGTTTGCCGACACATATCGATATGTGGCTGATCCCGCGTGGATGGATATAACGGTCGCTGAATTACTCGATAAAGCCTATGCAACTCGTCGCCGAAAGCTCATTAGCAATCTCGCGATCCGCTTGGCTGAACCAGGACTGCCGAAAGGCGGCACGGTGTATTTAGCAGCAGCGGATGACGAGCTAATGGTATCGTTCATTCAGTCTAATTTCATGGGATTTGGCAGCGGTATCGCCATCCCCAGCACGGGTATCTCGCTGCAAAATCGCGGCGCGGGGTTTGACATTGACCCCAATCATCCCAACACAATTGCTCCTAGCAAGAGACCTTTCAGCACTATAATTCCCAGTTTTCTGAGCCGCGACGGGCAAGCATTGGGTCCGTTTGGCCTAATGAAAGACTCTATGCAGCCCCAAGGTCACATGCAGATAGTCTCGAATCTGGTAGATCACGGTCTTAACCCGCAAGCCGCACTAGACGCTCCCCGCTGGCGTTTCGACTTTGGAAATCGAGTGTTGTTGGAGCAGACTGTACCCCGTCAGGTAGCGTTGGGATTGGCTGATCTCGGCCACGATATTCACATCACCGCAGAACCAGACACCTTTGGAAAAGGCCAGATAATTCTGCGACTCAACAACGGCGCATTAGTAGCTGCATCGGAGCCGCGCGCGGACGGAATAGCGATTGCGCTATAATGAGCTGCCTACCTTAGCATGTCCGATTATTCAGTCCAACGCCAGTATTTCTTACCAAAGTTCCATCAAGATCAAAACAGGCAATCTTCAATTGATGCAAACTTCAGATACTCCTTTGAGATTTGAATAAAATCATAACAATCAAGCTGTGCTGCGTAAACGAAGCGCAGGGTAGTTTACGTCCGAACGAGCGCCTTGTTAGGCATTATTTCCACTTAACTCGTTGAGATAGTACAAAACAATTACATAGGGTATAAGTAATTTTACAAGCCTTAAATCGCTGACCGCGATACCGCCAAAAAGAAACGCATGCCAATAAGACAGTTGCAAAGGCCCCGCCTACCCCAAATTCTTTATAAATCACACCTGATGCAATCATTAAAGGTGCAATCATTGACCTAAATAACTTTGAATCTGCTTCTTTTCTAAGTACCTCTTTAAAACCTTCTACGTGCTTTAACGATAAAACGGACCTACACCACTTGTATTTATTTATGCTACTGCAATCTCTCTCTGAGATCTCACTCCGTATTTGCCCAATTTTATTCAGTAACTCATCATTCCCTTTCGGTTTAACAAGGTCATACAATTCATCCCAATATGAACCAAGTGTAAATAAAATATGATACCAAAAAAACATGAAGATGAACAAAATAGAGGCGCTGAAAGTCTTATCAGACAAGAATGTATAATGTTCGTCTTCAAATTAAATTGGTATGACATATATATTGCCACTAATAAAGCTATCCATTCATTCGCTCCTAAAGTAGCGTACTCGGTAATATTCAAATAAATCATCACGGAAGATGTAGTGATAAATCCTGGCAATAGAACCGAAAAGAAATCGGAGATTCCCAAATAAAAATCACCTGGTTTAACCATTAAACTTTCCTTGATATATGCCTAACTATATATTTCCAACGTTAGATCTGATGGATAAGATCCACAATTCCGGATCTTATCTGTCACCTCTGGCTAACAACACTCTGATTTACAGAACTTATACTCAATTTTTGATACTGGTGACGAAATATTTGTTAATGTCTAGAACACTCATTCCGCCGTTGATGTCATTACAAAACTACAAGTTACTTTCATAGCTGATAACACAATATCAGGGCTTTCAGCATGTTAGGCAATGTTTCGCCACCAGTATCATTTTTGACATATAACTCCAGGGCAATAGGAGGGTATCCGTCACATTTGACAGTTAAGCATAGTGAATAGGGGGCTTATCCGGTCTTATCATTGATGCATGGTATACCCTTTGGCCTCAACAGGTCACTGCACTATTTTAGGAATGACTGGTAATATCAACGGATTCTTTAACAGGACGGTAGATCAGAGCATAGGCTGCTGGAACAAAATAGAGAACGAATAGGGAGGCACCACTGATTTCGCCTGCGATCTCAACTTCTCAGCTCCCCATCACTATCCTTGAAATCCTATTTCTTGAAGATTTTTTTCTACTTTGGCTCGATGTTCAATTGCCCATTCCTCTAAGGACCGAGACTCATCCTTTTCAGCTCGCCGCTTGGCAATTTCCCAAATAGATTCCTGTTGTGTCCCTGGAATCACGGCAATGCCTTCTTCGTCCGCAACAACAATATCTCCCGCATCTACCTGCACTCCCCCACAAATGATAGTGCTCTGCAAGGTTCCCGGTCCATTCTTTTTGCCTGGAACCGGCATTGCGCCTCGGGCAAAGACTGGAAACCGAAGATCACGCACCTCTGCCACATCGCGAATCACCCCATCAATAACAAATCCAGCAACGCCTCTTTTCTGGGCCGTAGCGCACACATTGCCGCCGGACATGGCATAGTCCACATCCCCAGCTTTCACCACAATGATCGACCCCGGTTCTGCTCGGTAGATCGCCGCGTGGAACATCAGGTTATCCCCTGGCGCACAGCTGACAGTGTAGGCTGGTCCCGCAATCCGAGGTATTTGGGTCCACATTTCCCGGATTCTCATATCCATAAATTGCTCCCGTCCCAAAAGGGCGTCGGCATAGGTAGTGGGCGATAACTCAACAAATTTTGAATAGGATTCCATCGGATAATTTGAGAGATTCAATGTTATGAGCCATTGATAGCTTAGGCCAATCCAGTCCAACTCGTTGCGCTAGTGATGTGCGATCGCATCCCGCCTGGCCACCCATATTTGCAATGTTGTGATAACAATTTTTATCAGCACATGTAATCAATTACACAGCACAGGACTGATTCTCTAGTCATCCTTGTATAGGGAGACTTCCTTTATTTTACGAGGGATGATCGATGCGTCTTCTGTTGGTTGAGGATGATATTCAACTTGCAGAGTCTTTAACGGAGATGTTAGAGGCCCAGCGCTATGTGGTGGACACCGTTAAGGACGGAGAAGCGGGCTGGAGTCAAATGCAGCTGATGGACTACGACCTAACACTGCTGGATGTCACACTGCCGCATCTTGATGGAGTTCAGCTATGTCAGCGGATTCGTAATCATGGGTATGGACTACCGGTACTGATGCTAACGGCGCGGGATACTAGCCAGGATAAGGTACGCGGCTTGGACTCTGGAGCCGATGCTTACATGGTAAAGCCGTTTAATTTGTCTGAGCTGTTAGCTCAAATTCGAGCTTTGTTACGTCGGGGCAGTTCCCAGGCTACTACTGCATTAGTGTGGGGAAAGCTAAGCCTGGATCCGAATACCTACGAGGTCAGCTACGACCGACAAATGTTACGGTTAACTCCAAAAGAATTCTCAATTTTAGAGTTGTTGATGCGCAATGGACGACGTGTCTTGAGTCGATCGTTTATTTTAGAATCTCTCTGGTCAATGAAGAGTCCACCGGATGAAGAAACGGTCAAGGCCCATATCAAAAGCCTGCGCAATAAATTAAAAGCTGTTGGAGCCCCTAAGTCACTGATTGAAACGGTGCATGGTATAGGGTATCAGTTGCAAGCACAGTATTAATCGATACGCGGCAGTGTGACCTTAAAGGTTGTTCCATGGCCCAGTCGGCTATTGCAGGTTAATGCCCCTTGATGTAGTGTTAAACAGACTTTCACAACTGAGAGTCCTAGACCTGTTCCCCTGATATCACCCACATTAGTTCCACGGTAAAACGCCTCGTAAAGATTGTCTTGATCCGCCTTTGGGATACCAATACCTTGATCCTTTACCTGAATTGCAATCTCGTGATAGCGGCAAGATAAGTCCAGCGTTACTTTTGGTTCAGTTTCAGAATACTTCACTGCATTGGACAGTAAATTGGTCAAAATTGCCCGCAATAGCTGGGGATCAATGTAGGCTTTCTGGCAATCGCCAGACGTTGTAAAGTCTATTGCTGGAAACGTTTCAAAGCTAAATTGGACTTCTTCTATCAGTTGTTGGCAATACTGTTGTAGGTTAAGAAGCTCAGGTTCAAACTGCAGTTTGCCAGATTCAGCCCTGGATAGAGTCAACAGGTCATTGAGCAACTGATTCATCCGTTTGGCGGTAGCCCGTATACGGCCATAGATGCGTTGGCGATTATTAGATTGGCTATCGGCTTCTAACGCCTGGGCTGAGAGGAGGATGGTGCTGAGGGGAGTGCGCAGCTCATGGGAAACCATGGAGAACAGGCGAATCTTAGCTTCACTGAGTTCTCGGGTTCTGGCAAGTTCTGCCTGCGCCTGGAATAGATAGCGAGCGATGAAGATGGTGAGCAGTAAGCCAATCACGAGCATGGACAGGGCGCTCCGGGGAGTAAGACCTGGGTAATTGACGGCAGGGGTGAAGGCAAGCGTCCATTGGCGACCTCCAATAGTAAGGGTGTGGGCGCAGTCGATAAACGAGGGGCATTGCAAGCTGTCAGCATTACTCTGAATTACCTCAGTGCTTACAGTTTGCGTAGCTGCATCATAGCGCCCTAAAAATTGCTCAGGATTAGCTGCACTCTGATCGTGCAGGGTAAAGTCAATGTTGTAGTTAAGCGCCTCTAAGGACTCTTCCACTACATCTGAAACCCGGAAAACTCCCAGGAGATAGCCTTTGAGCTGATCGCGCCGCGCCGCTTGCGACAGTGGGATTGTGGAGCCATTGTAGAGGGGCAAAAAGACGAGAAAGCCAAACTGATTTTTGTTTTCTTGTACTAAGCGAATTCGACCAGAGGCTGAAATTTGGCCGCTATCTCGGGCCGTCTCAAGGGCAGTGCGTCGGGTAGGGTCGGAGGTGAGATCATAGCCGAAGGCGAGTTCGTTACCTGTTAAAGGCTGCAGGTAGGTTACAGGGATGTAATAGGGGCGGGATGAGGCGCGAATGAGACCACCACGACTTTCCCGCTCGGTAATTTGAAATATAGGATAGCCTTCGGCTTGGATAGCTGCCTCAAACGTATCGCGATCTTGCTTGGAGACGACTGGAGCCCATTCCAAGGCCTGAATACCGGGGTAGGTTTTGAGCGCCCGTTGGACAAAGCGGTTAAACTCTGTGCGGGAGACGGTTTGTTCTGAGACAGTGTAGAAGTCTCCCAGGGCAAGGAGTAAATCGGTATAACGGTTAACGCTGCGTTGGAGAGCAGTCGCAAGACTATCGGTTTGGCGTTGGAACTGGAGGCGATAGTTGGCGCGTTCCCAACGGGCGACGGCAAGTGTGGCTAGGATAGAGAGGCCGACGCCAAGGAGAAGAGTGATCGCAATGGGTAGTTTAGGGCGACGAGTAGGCATATACGGCTGTAGCTTATCACTCGTAGTCAAATGCTATTGTAATCTTCCCGATTTCTTCCCGAATTTTTCCTCAAAAACTTCACCTGCCTGTCCTAACCTGCTGCCAATCATACGTCTTTGTCAGTGAAGGAGTCAGGCAATGCGGCGACGAGACCTACTAAAACGCGGTACAGCATTTACCGGAGGCGTATCCCTGGCGGCCCTGATCAACGCCTGTAGCGACTCCGGTTCTAAACCAGCCGCTACTGGGACGTCCGAGACGGAAGCCCCCGCCAAAGCGTCTAAAAGTTCTGACCCTGCTGTACTGACCGTGGTTCAGGGCGGCGGCTTCCCCAACGGATTAGACCTCCACCAGGTCGGCGTCAATCGCCCCGCCTACGGTATCTCCTGGTGCCTCTACGATCGCCTCGTCACCTTTGGCGTCAAAACCCTAGACGACGGCTCCCTTTCCTACGACTACACCGTCATCGAACCAGAACTGGCCGAATCCTGGACCGTCGCCGACGATGGTCTGTCGGTCACTTTTAACCTCCGCAAGGACGCCACCTTTCACGATGGCGCTCCCGTCACAGCCAAGGACGTGAAATGGTCCTACGACCGGGCCGTATCCGTCGGCGGCTTCCCCTCATTCCAGATGAAAGCTGGAGCGCTGGAAAAACCAGAGCAGTTTGAGGTGGTGGATGACCACACCTTTAAAGTGAATTTCCTGCGGCAGGACAAGCTAACACTAATGGATATGGCGGTGCCGATTCCCGCCATTATGAACTCTGCCCTGATTGAACCCAACGTCACTGGGGAAGACCCTTGGGGCCTGGAGTGGACCAACGCCAACCCCGCTGGCGGCGGCGCCTATAAACTGGATACCTTCAAACCCGAAGAGCGAGTTGTACTGGTGCGCAATGATGACTGGAAATCTGGCCCTGTCCCCGCCCTTGAAAAGATTATCTGGCTGAATGTGCCTGAAGCGGGTAACCGTCGGGCGCTGCTAGAGAAGGGCGATGTGGATATTAACTATGAAGTCTCTGAAAAAGACATTAGCGAACTCAAGGCCACTGGCAAGTACACCATTGTTTCCACACCCATTGAGAATTGTCTCTACACCATTGACCTGAATTCTCAGCCTGAGCTAGGAGGAGCGCCCAACCCCTTTAGCGATGTCAAAGTACGTCAGGCGGTAGCCTACGCCATGCCCTACGACGCCATTGTGGACACGGCCCTCTATGGTGAGTGCGTCAAAATGTACGGCGGCAAAGACATTGAGCCCAAAAATATCGATTGGCCTCAGCCCTATCCCTACCGTACTGACGTAAAAAAGGCTAAAGCACTTATGGCCGAATCAGGCTACCCAAGTGGCTTTGATACGACGCTGTCCTTTAACCTGGGTACTCAAGAATGGGCAGAACCCTTATGTGTATTAGTGAAAGAGTCCCTGGCGGAGATTGGCGTTAACGTCACGTTGGAGAAAGTGCCGGGCTCTAACTTCCGGGCGGTGCTGGTGGAGAAAACCCGTCCCATGATTGTCAACAACTTTGGCGGTTGGTTGAATTACCCTGATTATTTCTTCTTCTATTCTTACCATGGGCAAAATGCCACCTTTAACGGCAGTTCCTATCAGAATCCGGAGTTAGATAAGCTGGTAGACGCCGCCCTGGCGACTGGTCCAGGAGATCCGGCCTATGACGAGAATGTAAAGGGGTTTCTGAAGATTGCATTTGAGGAAATGCCGCGGATTGTGGTGGCGCAGCCGTATTTGTCGGTGGCGATGCAGCCTGGGGTGAGTGGGTATCAGTATTGGTTCCATCGGCAGTTGGACTATCGACAGTTGAAGAAGGCCTAAGATTGTCCTTCCCTTTGTAAGCTACCGTGTACAACAAGTCATCTAATCCCATCCCTAAGGGGTAGATCCCTCCTAACCCCCCTTCAAAAAGGGGGGGACTAGACGGCTCAAAGTCCCCCTTTTGAAGGGGGATTTAGGGGGATCGAGCAACATTTCACAATCAGTTTCGAGATCTGTGTACATGGTAGCCTTCGTAAGGGGAGGCACCGAAGGCGGAGGGGTTTCGAGCACTTGCGACATATCTCGAAACCCCCTCCCTGACGGTTCCTCTTCTAAAGGGAACCAGTTTCCGCCAAGCCTTTACAACAGGATAACTCTCCTCCTAAATCTTATGTCTCGCTCCTCTCCACTCTCTGTCATTATCCGCCGTATCATCGCTGCGATTCCTAGCATTTTCGGCGTTATCATCGTCACGTTTGTGCTCACCCGTGCGCTTCCTGGCGACCCTGCCGCCTATTTCGCTGGGCCTGCCGCCACCCAAGAAGCGATTGATCAAATCCGGGAAAGCCTGGGACTGAATCGTAGTTTGCTTGAACAGTTTTTTATCTATGTAGGCGAACTTCTCCGAGGGGACTTGGGTAATTCTCTGACGACTGGTCAAACCGTCGTATCTGATTTACTAACGCGCCTGCCTGCTTCTCTAGAACTGACAGTGGCAGGACTTATCTTTTCCTTAACTCTGGCCTTGCCTCTAGGGATTTTGGCGGCTACGCGACCGGGTTCGTGGATTGATCATGGGGTGAGGGTCTTAGCCACAGCGGGGGTGTCACT
>JAAUYH010020393.1_pt1 | contig 10512 bp, 10 predicted proteins | sample 7278061 | NCBI WGS metagenome assembly JAAUYH01 (sample SAMN14350203, study PRJNA611818) | marine sediment metagenome | isolation source: surface marine sediment (0.6m) | place: French Polynesia: Moorea | collected 2018-08 | reverse complement strand
CGAAAGTCCCGCGCGGGTCAGGGCCACATGGCGCATCCGCCGCATCAACCATCCCAGAACGATCAGCGACGTCGGTGCCCAGACACAAAAGAACGTGCCCAAGATCAGCGTTCTGAACGCGCCCAGCACGCGACGGACAAAGCCCACCTGCGTCGGTATCTCTTCAACAACGCTCACGCGAAGAGCCCCGACAGAACATCACCTTCCGAGCGTTCGGCACGCATCCCCATGACTTCAGCCAGTGTGGCGGCCACGGCGGTCTGATCCACTTCGCGGTCCATCACTCGATCCCGGCGCACGCCGGCACCCACGACCAGCGCCCAAACGGCGCGGCTTTCGCCAGAGTTGAAATGGTGCTGGAAGGGGACCGACATCAAGGGGTTGGCGTCGCGCCCGCAATCCGGCGTGATCACCACAACGGTGTTCCCCCGGTAATGCTCGTCCCGGTCCAGTGCGTCCATGATCTGGCGAATACCGTCGTCGATGATTGCAATCGCGCGAGTATAGTGGCTGGCATTGCCCCAATGGACGTAATCCGGGTCCTGATAGTTCACCATCATCAGGCGCGGCTTCAGATCGCGGATCGCCCAAAGCGTCAGTTCCGTCAGCAACCGGTCTCCGCGCGGGTTCTTGAACCCGTCGTCACCGTAGTGCGCGCGCCACTTGGCCCAGAAGTCCTGAATGGGCGCCGACTGGTCCGGCACAAAGCTACGCGCGTCCTTGGCCTGCAACTCGGCCAGGGTCTTCTCCACCTCCATCTGCGCCTTTTCGTCAAGCCCGCCTTCTTCAAGAATGCGCGCGAACTTGTAAAGCTTGAACCGATGCAGCGAGAGCATTTCCGACCGGAAATCAATACCATAATGCCCATGAAGGCCGTAGGTAAAGAACTCCTCCTGCGGTCGATCCTCGCCGTTAATCAACAGCGCCTCGTGGCTCGGCACATCGTACGCGCGGCGGAGATACTCGAAGAGCGTGGGCTCCGTCGGCTCCAGCCGGTCCTGCAAGAACTTCGAGCCGGCATCGCGATAGGCGTTATAGCGCCCGGTCAGCAGGTTCAGCGTGCCCTCGGCGTGGCTCGTATTGCCGCCTTCCAGCTTGTCTATCCGCATGTCAGGGATAAGCACGCCGCGCTTGGCCAACACCTTGCGGGTGTAAGGCGCATAGGTGCCGTTCTCGTCGATGGTCTCGAACCGTCGCACACCGCCGCCAAAGCGGATCAGCACCACGTTCGGCCCGCGATAACTGGCGGCCCGAACCCCTGTTGGCAAGCTTGCCGCCGCGACCGACGCCCCCAATCCAGCGTTGAACGCGCGTCGAGTGACCATGGGAAACCTCCCTTTTTCACCAATATAGGGAAAACGCGCCCTTTCCCCAAATCGGAACGATCCTAGCCGAAAGGCGTCGGCCGAATTTTGTACGATATATAAAGAGGATGCCTCGGGTGCCCATGCTTTGTCCGACCCAAACAAGACAGAGCGTGCCCGTTCGCAATAAGCAAACTGCGAACCCGTTCGCCCTGGTTACGATGGGCGCCGTGCACGCCCCAGGCGGCCAGAATGTCGTCCGCCTTATCAGCCGCGCTCAGAATGAAATGCTCATTGTCGGGGCCAACAGGCCGCCGTGCGCGCCTTAACCGCTCGGGATGCGTTTCGCGCAGCCCGAAAAGGTTCACGACCGAGAACGCGCCATATCCCAACTGCCGTGCACGCCGCTCGCACCGCTCGATGGTCGGGTCATTTGCAAGCTCGGTCGCCTTCGAAGGGTTCAGCATCACGTACAGCAGGCGACGCGCGCCGTCGTCCCAACCGGCGGTCAGGACATAGCGGTATTTCTCGCAGTCCGAATAAACCGCCTCGCGCCAGCAATTGTCGGTTTCATGCCGCCGCGTGATCGTCACAGGCGAAACACGCGGGTCGGGTGCAACTCGCCCGCCTTGTAAGTGCCAACCGCCACTGGCTGGCCGTCGAACGATGCCCAGGCCAGATCGCCGAATTCCGCATCGGACGCGATGACCATCCCCGGATTGCCGTTCCGCAAGCGACCCGCACCCTCGGCTGTGGCGGCCAGCTCCGGCAGATCGGCAAGGCCCGATTCCACCGGCAACAGGTATTCGTCCAGTTCAGGGGTCCTCGCCAATTCCTCGACCCTGTCCAGCGTCACCGCATCGTCCAGATCGAAAGGCCCGGACCACAGTCGTCTCAGTTCCGTCACATGCCCCAAACACCCAAGCGCCTCGCCAAGGTCGCGGGCAATCGAGCGCACGTAGCCGCCCTTGCCGCAGACCATCTCCAGCTCTGCATGATCCTCATCGGGGCGACCGACCAGCGTCAGGCTTTCCACAAACAGCGGGCGCGCAGCCAGGTCCACATCCTCACCCGCCCGGGCCTTGGCGTAAGCCCTTTCGCCATCGATCTTCACCGCCGAAAAGGCGGGCGGCACCTGTTGGATGTGACCTTCGAACTCCGTCAGAGCCGCGCGAAGGGCCTCATCATCTGGCCGCACATCAGATGTCGCCAGGACCTCGCCTGCCGCATCATCGGTGTTGGTGGCGACCCCGAAACGCACCGTGAAGGCATACGCCTTCATCGCGTCCGTGACGAACGGCACGGTCTTGGTCGCTTCGCCAAGCGCGACTGCCAGAAGCCCGGTCGCATCCGGATCAAGCGTGCCTGAATGCCCCGCCTTCTTGGCTTCGAACGCCCAACGCACCTTGTTGACGACACTTGTCGACGTCATGCCCTTTGGCTTGTCCACTACAAGCCAACCCGAGATATCCCGCCCCTTTTTCCGCCGTGCCATATGCGCCTCCGAAAGATCGGCCTGCTAGCCCTCAAATCCGGGCGATGTCAACCGGGCGAAGGCTATTCGCCGGTAACGACACCCAGCATCGGCCCCATCGGAAAACCGGCGTCGTGACGGTCAAGGGCAGGGGCATAGAGCCGCGAAATTCGTCCGTCCAGAAAGAGCGCGTTCGGGGTTTTCAGCACATCGCGAAAGAACCGCGCGAACCGCTGGAAGTTGACCGCATCGTTCGAGATGGCGGCAAGCAAGCGACCATCCTCTGTCACACCGACACCGTTCCGGATGTTGAGCGAGTCCGATTTCGGAAGGAAACGCGGATGCAACGCGCCGTCGATTACCAGCATCGGTCCCGATTGCGTGGCCTGCTGGCACGCCGGTTTCTCCCGATCGAACCGACGCGCCTCGATCACGCGGGCCGATGTGTCCGTCAGGCAAAGCACACCGTTTGGCAGCAAACCGAAATTTCCCGGCCCGGCAGAGGTGACAAGGGGCGCCAGCTGCTTCCCATTTTCCACATACAGACCTACCGGGCGCCGGTCGGGGTGATACATGCCCGCGTTCATGGCCCAGCGCAGCTCCGCTGGCGCAAGACGCTCGCTGAGATTACGGAACGTTCCCAGTTTGTCGCCGTCCGGATCGTCCAGATAAAGGCCGATGGCGTCCGTACCCGGCACGGCTTCGCACACAGTCAGGGATACACCTTCGAAATCGACATCCCGGCATCCACCTGCCCAGACAACACTGGCGCAAAGGTTAATCGCTATCCAGATCGCGGCGAACGTTTTCATCGGAAAACAGTGCCCTCGTATCGTCCAGCCGGTCAAACGTTTCGTCGATGCGAAACCGGATTTCCGGCGAATACTTGAGCTGTAGGCCCTTGTTCACGATGCGCCGGATTTCGGACTTGTTGCGTTTTAGCGCGTCCAACGCCTCGTCCCGTTGGTCGCCGCCCAAGGGCAGGACATACGCCGTCGCGACCTTCAAATCGGGCGAACAGGTCACTTCCCCCACCGTGATCGACAGTCGGTTCAGGTCGGGGTCATGTACATCGCCCTGATGCAGCACGTCCGACAGACGCCGCCGGATCAGTTCCGCAACACGCAACTGACGTTGCGATGGCCCGGGGCCTTCATGAAATCGCTTGGACATGCGCTTTGATTTAAGCATGCCCGGGCCGAACGGCAAGCGCACGATTTCGCCTAAACCTCCCGCCCGGCTTGGTGTATCTGATCGAAAAAACCGGAGGAAGATATGTCGGACTTGCCAGGCGTGGTGATCACAGGCGCATCGGGGCGCATGGGGCAGATGCTAATTGCCGAGGTTCTGGCCTCGGACCGGCTGTCGCTCGTTGGCGCCGTTGAACGGCAAGGGCACGCGTGGGTTGGACAAGACCTGGGCCAAGCCATGGGCGGGAAAGCGATGGGTGTGTCCGTCACCGATGACGCACTCGAGGCCATTGCGCCCGCGCAGATCGTGATCGACTTCACGACGCCCGAGGCGACCGTCGCTCACTCCGAATTGACGGCGCAGGCGCGTGCGATCCATGTGATCGGCACAACCGGGATGGACAAGGACCACATCACCAGGCTCGAGGCGGCGGCACGCCACGCCACGATGATCCGCGCTGGCAATATGAGCCTTGGCGTGAACCTGTTGGTCGAACTGACGCGCCAAGTCGCGCGCGCTTTGGACGCCGAATTCGACATCGAGGTCGTCGAAACCCATCACAGGCACAAGGTCGACGCCCCCTCCGGTACGGCGCTGATGCTGGGCGAGGCCGCGGCAGAGGGACGCGGCGTGCTTTTGTCAGAGGTCGCGGACCGTGGCCGCGATGGCATCACGGGGGCCCGCAAGACGGGGGACATCGGGTTTTCCGCCATTCGCGGCGGCGACGTCGTGGGAGAGCACGATGTGATTTTTGCGGGTGGGGGCGAGCGGATCATTCTGCGCCATATCGCGACGGATCGGCGGTTGTTTGCGCGAGGCGCAGTGAAAGCCGCTCTGTGGGGCCTCGGCAAGGGGCCCGGCAGCTTCGATATGCGCGATGTTCTTGGTTTGAAGTGATCCGCCCCAGGCAATTGGACGTATATGCTCAAAACCCAGCGGAGCGTGATGATGCGTCTAGCCTTGTTGAGCCTTTTGATGATGGCGGTTTCCACGCCGGCCCTTGCCGAATTCGCGCGTGTGGACAAACGCGACAACTTTGTAAATCTGGTTCAGGATCGTGATCTGACCCGTCTCGGCATCCGTTTGAAGGTGACGACCGATGGCAAAATCAAGGGCCGCGCCTTTGGCCAGAACATCAGCGGCGACTGGAACTGGAACGGCGGCTACTTCTGCCGGGACCTCTTTGTAAACGGCGACGTTCTGGACGCCGCGAACTGCCAGAAGGTCGAAGTGCGCGGCGATACCCTGCGGTTCACGTCCGACAAGGGACGGGGCGATTTCGCGGACCTGCGTCTGAAATAGGAAAGGCAACGAGTCGCATACTCCGGCCGTTGCTCACCTCCGTCCACCCACATCCATTCTATCGCAGCATCGATTGACCCGGCGTTAGGGTCAGTGGCTGATCGCTCGACGTTGCTGCGATTTGAATGAAACATCGTCATTCCTGCAGTCCGAACTCCGACCAACCGTGAGGTGACGGCTCGGGCGTGCCCATTGAAACCCCCGCGCCGCGCCTCTAGGACGGTGCCATGACAATTCGACGCGATTTGGCCGATGCTGTCGGCAACACGCCCCTCATTCGCCTGAACAAGGCGTCCGATGCCACGGGCTGCGAAATCCTTGGCAAGGCCGAGTTTCTGAATCCCGGTCAATCCGTGAAGGATCGGGCGGCGCTTTTCATCATCCGGGATGCCATTCGCCAGGGAAAGCTGAAGCCCGGCGGCACGATCGTCGAAGGCACGGCCGGAAACACGGGCATTGGCCTTGCGCTGGTGGGTGCGTCGATGGGGTTCAAGACGGTCATCGTCATCCCCGAGACCCAGAGCCAGGAAAAGAAGGACATGATCCGGCTCTGCGGCGCTGAACTCGTTCAGGTGCCTGCGGTGCCCTACAAAAACCCGAACAACTACGTGAAGTATTCCGCCCGGTTGGCAGAGCGGCTGAACCAGACGCAGGAAAACGGCGCGGTATGGGCCAACCAGTTCGACAACACGGCGAACCGGCAGGCGCATGTCGAAACCACCGGCCCCGAAATCTGGGAACAGACCGAAGGCCGCGTCGATGGTTTCACCTGTGCCGTCGGATCGGGGGGCACTCTGGCGGGCGTGGCCGAAGTGCTGCAGCCCAAGGGAGTCAAGGTCGGGCTTTCCGACCCAGACGGCTCGGGGCTTTACAAGCTCTACACTCATCAGGACCCGCCGTCCGGCGACTCGATCACAGAAGGCATCGGCCAAGGCCGGATCACCGCCAACCTCGAAGGCTTCACACCGGATTTCACCTACAAGATCCCGGACAGCGAAGCCTTGCCTCTGGTCTTCGATCTTCTGTCGGAAGAGGGCCTTTGCCTCGGCGGATCGTCCGGTATCAACGTCGCTGGCGCGATTCGACTGGCCCGCGAAATGGGGCCGGGGCACACGATTGTCACTATCCTTTGCGACTATGGGAACCGGTACCAGTCCAAACTGTTCAATCCGGACTTCCTGCGAAGCAAAGGCTTGCCGTTGCCAAAATGGCTTTCCGGTGACGAGCGCATCCTGCCGACCGTTTTCGAGGATGTGGAGTCGTGAAGCGTATCTTTCTTGTCCTGACCTGCTGCTGGTTCTGGAGTGCCTCAGCCGTTGCGCAAGACATCGACTTTCAGGACTTCGACCGCTTCGCCGATCTGGTCGAGACCAGCCTCGCCAATGACGGCCTGACCGACAACGGTCTGGAACGGGCGCGTGCGGAACTCGCCGAGTGGCGGGAAACCCTACTGGAGGGACAAAGCACTAACGCCGTTCAGATCGAGGCGCTGGAGGCTCAGTTGGACGCCTTGGGGCAGGCACCCGCGGACGGCGAAGCCGAAGACCCTGCAATTGCCGAACGCCGCGCCGCGCTGCAAGAAGCATTGAGCGAAGCACGCGCGCCACAACTGACGGCGATCGAGGCGTTTGCCCGCGCCGATGCTCTGATTGGTCAGATCGACGCCGCACTTCGGGGCCGTCAGACGGATGCCCTGTTGGAACTGCGCCGGACCCCCCTCGACCCGGGACTATGGGCCCCCGCCATCGCCGAACTCGGAGGCGGGCTAGGGGACGTGCAAACCGAAATCGCCTCGTCAATGTCGGGTGATCAGGACCGCGCACAGGTCTGGCAGCGCTCCGCCATTGCCGGGCTGCTTCTCCTGCTAGCGATCCTGCTGATCCTGCGCGCGCCTCGGTGGGTCGAACACTTCCTCTCGCGGATCGAAACCCGGGCCGGATCTCATGGTCCGGTTGTCTACGGTTTCCTCGTGTCCTTCGCGGGCGTGATGGTAGTCATGGCGGGCATCTCGCTCATCAACCTGGCGCTCATTTCCACCGGCATTCTCGGCACCAAGGGCCAGGCCGTCGCCATCGGCGTCAACGCGGCCATACTGGCCTATGCCATTGGCCGCTGGCTAGGCGGGCGCATGTTCCCGACGCGCGAGAACATTCCGGCCGTCCTGCACCTGAGTTCCCATGAAAGAGCCCAAGGCCGCCGCCTGTCGACCGGGTTGGGCCTGGTCGCGGGCCTGATGTTCTTGCAGTCGATCGTCGATGCCAGCTTCCGGTTCAGTGGGGATACGCTTGGCGTTCTGATGCTGCCGGTCTTCGTGGTCGCGGGCATCATCCTCTTCCGTCTGGGCCGTCTGATCTGGCGCGGCGGCGCGCCGGTTGAAGGCGAGGGGCCAAAATTCGGCAACCAGGTCATCCGAATTCTGGGCCGCAGTGTCCAACTTCTTGCCGCGGCCAGCCCCATCCTCGCTGCCATCGGGCTCTTCAACCTGGCGCGCGGCATCCTTTTTCCGCTCTCGCTCAGCCTTGGCCTGATCGCCTTCCTGATGGCGCTGCACTATGTGCTCCGCGCCGCGTTCGCCATGCTGCGCGGGCTCGATGACGAAAGCTCCAAACAGGCCCTGACGCCCGTCCTCCTCAGCCTAGGCATCACGGTGCTGTCGCTGCCGCTCTTTGCGCTTCTCTGGGGTGCCCGCGATTCCGATCTGGGCGAAGCCTGGTCCAGCTTCAAAACTGGTATCCGCTTCGGCGACACCACGATATCGCCGGGCACCATCCTGACGCTGGCCATCATCTTTGCAATCGGTTTCGTGCTCACGCGGCTGGTGCAGGGCACGCTTCGCACTTCGGTCTTGCCGCGCACACGTATCGACAAGGGCGGCCAGAACGCCATCGTCTCGGGCGTCGGTTATGTCGGGATCACGCTCGCCGCGCTCTCGGCCATCACGGCGGCTGGCCTGAACCTCTCGTCCTTCGCCATCATCATCGGTGCACTCGGCGTCGGCATCGGATTCGGCCTGCAGAACATCGTCAATAACTTCGTCAGCGGCATCATTCTTCTGATCGAACGCCCGATCAGCGAAGGCGACTGGGTCGAGGTCAACGGCCAGATGGGAATCGTCAAGGCGATCAGCGTGCGCTCCACCCGGATCGAAACCTTCGACCGCACCGACGTGATTGTCCCCAACGGCGACCTGATCTCGGGCACCGTGACCAACTGGACGCGCGGCGACAGTATCGGACGCGTCATCGTGCCTGTAGGCGTCGCCTATGGCACCAACACGCGCAAGGTCGAAAAAATTCTCCTGGAAATCGCCGAAGCCAGCCCGTTGGTGTCGATCAACCCACCTCCTTCGGTCGTCTTCCAGGGCTTCGGCGCCGACAGTATGGACTTCGAGATCCGCGCCATTCTGACCGATATCAACTTCGGCCTTTCCGTGCGCTCCGACATGAACCACGAAATCGCCCGCCGCTTCGCCGAGGAGGGCATCGAAATACCGTTTGCGCAACGCGATGTCTGGCTCAGAAACCCCGAAGCGCTGGCCCCGGCCGGGCGCGAGCCTACGGAAAAACGCCCGTCCCCCCCGCCCATTGACCCGTCTTTGGGCGGTCTGGACGACAGCGACGACTGAGCTCTGCAACTTGCGGGAATAGACGGCTGTGTTACGATTCCCAAGGGAAATCGTTTGGCGGTCACAGCATGGATGATCTGGAATTCGGCTCGGAAGACAAGCGCGGCTACTGGTCGCCCCATCGCCGGATCAGCTATGGCCCCGCCTTTGCCTGGCCGCCGCAACCCGCCAGATTTGTCCGCTGGTTTTTCGGCTTCCCCGGGTACCTCTTGCCATGGAACGTGCTTTACGCGGCACTCGCCGTGCTGATCTGGTTCTATGCTACGCCGGCGCTGGAAAGCTTCGCAGCCCCGACTCTCGGACTTTTCGGCTTAATGCTGGTCCGAAATATTGTCTTCGCCATCGTCATCTACGGGGCCTGGCATCTATGGCTTTACATCTGGCGTCGCCAGAACACGGCGTTCAAATACAACCGGACCTGGCCAAGCCCCAGGTCCCCGGTCTTCACCTTCAACAACCAGATCTATGACAATATGTTCTGGACGCTCGCCAGCGGCGTCCCGATTTGGACGGCTTATGAAGTCCTTCTTCTTTGGGCCTATGCCAGTGATATTGCACCGATGATCTTGCCCGGCGAGAATCCGGTGGCCTTCGTCGCCCTGTTCTTCCTCGTCCCGTTTATCCACGAAGTCGGCTTCTATTTCGCGCACCGCCTGTTGCACGTCCCGTGGCTCTATCGCATCGCGCACAAACTGCACCACCGCAACGTTAACCCGATCCCGTGGTCGGGTCTGTCGATGCACCCGATCGAGCACGTAGTTTACTTCTCGACCATCCTTCTCTTCTTCGTCATCCCTGCGCATCCGATCCACATGATAAACCTTGCCTCGCGCCTCGGACTTGCACCGGCGCAGGGTCATACGGGCTTTGACCGCGTGGTGATCGGCGACAAAAGCACGTGGGATGTGTCCTATTACGCCCACTACCTGCACCACCGCTATCACGAGGTGAACTATGCCGACGGAATGGTGCCTTTGGACAAATGGTTCGGATCATTTCACGACGGCTCGCCCGAGGCGGACCGGGCGATGATGGCTCGCCGCAGCAGGATGGCGCAAAAGTGACGGCGTGGTGCGCTCGCGCAAATGCGTATCCAATCCGCGCAATCCCCTTGCGGGAGCGTCCCGGAACCGGCTAAAGAACCCCAGCCGGAGAGGTGGCCGAGTGGTCGAAGGCGCACGCCTGGAACGCGTGTAGGCGGGAAACCGTCTCCAGGGTTCGAATCCCTGTCTCTCCGCCACCGACCCTTGTCTCATTTTCCCATGTCCAAATTGCCGGGTTTCTCTGCGCAATTCCCGCGGCTTACGACGTGTGGGGGGCAATGTCAGAAGAAACCTGGTTGAGCCGGGCAGGGAGCTTGCCTAGCGTTCGCGCATGACCAAACCTTCTCCCTTTCGTTATTTCAAAACCAGCCCAGAGATCATCCGCCTTGCGGTAATGATGTACGTCCGGTTCCCATTGTCGCTTCGGAATGTGGAAGACCTGCTGCACGAACGCGGGATCGATGTGAGCCACGAGACCGTGCGGTATTGGTGGAACCGCTTCGGTCCGATGTTCGCCTCAGAGATCAGAAGAAAACGGGTTCAGCGGCTCCGCGCCTATTCGAAGTGGAAGTG
>JAAUYH010016459.1_pt1 | contig 10514 bp, 8 predicted proteins | sample 7278061 | NCBI WGS metagenome assembly JAAUYH01 (sample SAMN14350203, study PRJNA611818) | marine sediment metagenome | isolation source: surface marine sediment (0.6m) | place: French Polynesia: Moorea | collected 2018-08 | reverse complement strand
CCAAGATCTTCGTCGAGGGCCAGCTGCAGACCCGCAAGTGGACCGACCAGAGCGGCCAGGATCGCTACACCACCGAGGTCGTGCTGCAGCGCTTCCGCGGCGATCTGACCATGCTCGACTCGCGCGCTTCGGGCGGCGAATTCGCGGCCGGTGGCGGCGGCGGCCGGGGCGACGTCGGCGGCGGGCCGCCGGCCGGCGGTGCCGGACCTTCCGGCGATATCGACGACGAGATCCCGTTCTAGCTCGGACCTCGTCCGACCCTCGCCCGACCTAAAGTTCCCCGCGCCGCTGAGGCTGACCCTAGCAGGGCGAGAGGCGTGCCGACCTGCTGCGCTGCACGGGTGCGGCGTCGCTGCTCACGATGGCATTTCCGGGGCCGAAACACCGCAAATGCGGGGCCTCGGGCCATTGCCGGAGGGCCGCGTCGAACCATGTTCAACCGTAGGCCAACCTGGATCTCTTCGCATACAAACGTACCGGAGAGCCCGAGGGCAGAATCTTGTGGACTTTCCCATAGTCGAGGTTGAGTTGGCCGTTAGACTCGCGGAATATTGCGTATCGGGGAGCGTTATCGATGGGCCGGCCGGCTTGGGGCGCCGGGCGGTCCGGCTCTGAAGGCGAGCGACGCTGGGGAAACAGAGAAGGCGTTGGGGAAGGACTATGGGAGGCATCACTCTTCTGTGGCGGGCCCGCACGCGGCCTGCCGTTCGCAGCTTAGCGCTGGCCGGCTTCGTGCTTCTGCTTGCCGGCTCCTTCGGTCCGGCCGCTGCCGGCGACCGGCCGGAGAGTTTTGTCCGCAACTTCGCGGACGAAGGCCTGGCCGTCCTTTCAGATCGCGATATGTCGGGCGTCGAACGACGGGCGGCCTTCCGCCGGATCCTGAGCCAGAACTTCGATATGGCCCTGGTCGGGCGCTTCGTCCTGGGCAAGCACTGGCGCCGCGCCACGGCATCGGAACGCCAGGAATACATGGGCCTGTTCGAGGATTTCGTGGTCGCCAGCACGACGCGGCGCCTATCGAACTACGCGAACGAGACCATCGAAATCGGCCGGTCGCGCCCAAAGGGCGAAAGGGGCGCGGTGGTCGCCAGCCGGATCCTGCGGCCCGATGCCGAATCGATCCGGGTCGACTGGCGGCTCCACAGGCGCGATGGCACCTGGCGGATCGTCGATGTGGCCGTGGAGGGCGTCAGCCTCGTGCTGACCCAGCGCAACGAGTTCGATGCCGTGATCCGCAGCGGCGGCGGGCGCATCGACGCTTTGCTGGAGCGCTTGCGCGAGCAGACCGCGAGCCTGGCCTCGGCGTCCTGACCCGGGGTCCGCCCGGACCCCGCCCCCGGTCTCCCGTCCGGCAACCTCGGCAGGCGGATGCCGTCCCGAAAGGGGCTTCGGGCGGCACGATTTTCTCTCCAAGTCAAAGAGTTGCGGCGCGGACCGAGGGCTGCAACTTTAGATTGCTTCCGGCTACGGAATATTAATCGATCGGGGATTTACATTCCCGTGATACTGTCCCATTAAGGTGCTGGCGCCGGGCTTCAGGGGTACAGGCGCTGGGTTTTGGACCGGCCTCGAGAGCCGGATCCCGCACCGACCGGGGAAGGAGATGACTGGCCGTTCGCAGCCTTTGAGAGGGCCCTTGCCCCGCCGGAGCCTGGTCTTCGCCGCCGTCGGCCTGCTGGTCTTCGGTGCGGTCGGGGCTGCGCGGGCCGACAGCCCGAAAGAACAGGCCCAGCGTTTCGTGCGCGCCTTCGGCGAGCAGAGCGTGGCGATTCTGTCCGACAACGAGCTGGAACCCGAAGACCGCCGGGCCGGCTTTAAGCGCCTGATCGTGGGCCATTTCGACCTTACCGGGATCAGCCGCTTCGTCCTGGGACGGCACTGGAAGCGCGCCACCGATGCGGAACGCAAGGAGTACCGCGAGCTTTTCGAGAAGTACGTGATCTCCAGCGTGGACCGCAAGCTCTCGAGCTATGCCGGCGAGACCCTGGAGGTCGGCGTGGCCCGCACCAAGGGCGAAACCGCCGCCGTGGTGACCAGCCAGATCGTGCGCCCGACGGCCAATCCGGTGCGGGTCGACTGGCGCCTCAGATTCTCCGACGGCGACTGGCGCATCATCGACATGGTGGTCGAGGGCGTCAGTCTGGCCCTGACCCATCGCAACGAGTTCGATGCGGTGATCAAGCAGGGCGGCGGCCAGATCTCGGCGCTGTTGCGGCGGCTGCGCGAACAGGCCGCGAGCCGGGTGGCGAGCACCACCTGAGGTCCCGGCGGCCGGCTCCCCGGCGCGCACATGCGGTTGTTCGCACCTGCAAAATCGGCTAGCTTAGATGGGTCGAAACTCAGGCCCTGCCGGGGACCCGGAATAGCCTCCTAACTCTCTGGTGCGCCTGAGTTTTCTCGCCAAGAGGCCGCGACTCGGGCGGACCTTGCCGGCGCCGGGGACCGATCGCCCGGCCGCCACCACGAACGACGGGACCCTTTCTTGACCACGCCGACCACGCCGCCGTCAGACTTCGACATCACGCCGGTCAACATCGAGGAGGAGATGAAGCGCTCCTACCTCGATTACGCCATGAGCGTGATCGTGGCGCGTGCCATCCCCGACGTCCGCGACGGCCTCAAGCCGGTGCACCGGCGCATCCTCTACACCATGAAGGAGGAGGGCTACGACTGGAACCGGGCCTACCGCAAGTCGGCGCGCATCGTCGGCGACGTCATGGGCAAGTACCACCCCCACGGCGGCGACGCGATCTACGACGCCATGGTGCGCATGGCCCAGGACTTCTCCATGCGCCTGCCGCTGGTCGACGGCCAGGGCAACTTCGGCTCCATGGACGGCGATCCGCCCGCGGCCATGCGCTACACCGAGGCGCGCCTCGATCGCGCCGCCAGCGACGGCCTGCTCGAGGACATCGACCGCGACACGGTCGAGTTCCAGCCGAACTACGACGAGACCACCAAGGAGCCGGTGGTCCTGCCGGCGCGGATTCCGAACCTGCTGGTCAACGGCGCCGGCGGCATCGCCGTCGGCATGGCGACCAACATTCCGACCCACAACCTGGGCGAGGTGATCGACGCCTGCCTGGCCTTGATCGACGACCCGGAGATCTCGATCGACCAGTTGATCGAGATCGTGCCCGGTCCCGACTTCCCGACCGGCGCGCTGATCCTCGGCCGGGCCGGCATCCGCGAGGCCTATCACACCGGGCGCGGCTCTGTGGTGATGCGCGGGCGCACCCACATGGAGCCGGCGGCCAAGGAGCGCCAGGCGATCGTGATTACCGAGGTGCCCTTTCAGGTCAACAAGGCGCGCATGATCGAGCGCATCGCCGAGGTGGTGCGCGACAAGACCATCGACGGCGTGGTCGATCTGCGCGACGAGAGCGACCGGCAGGGCCTGCGCGTGGTGATCGAGGTGCGCCGCGACGCCATGGCCGAGATCATCCTGAACCAGCTCTACCGCTACACGCCGCTGCAGACCTCCTTCGGCGTCAACATGCTGGCACTCAACGGCGGCCGGCCGGAGCTGATGAACCTGAAGCAGGTGATCGCCGCCTTCGTGGCCTTCCGCGAGGAAGTGATCACCCGGCGCACGATCTACGAGCTGGCCAAGGCGCGCGAGCGGGCGCACATCCTGGTCGGCCTGGCGATCGCCGTGGCCAACATCGATCCGGTGATCGAGCTGATCCGCGCCGCGCCCGACCCCGAGACCGCCCGGGCCGGCCTGATGGGCCGGGACTGGCCGGCGCGCGACGTCGAGGCCCTGATCGCCCTGATCGACGAGCCCGGGCGCGGCGTCGCCGAGGACGGCACCTACCGTCTCTCCGAGGCCCAGGCGCGCGCGATCCTCGAGCTGCGCCTGCAGCGCCTGACCGGCCTGGAGCGCGAAAAGATCACCGAGGAGATGCAGGGTCTCGCCGACAAGATCACCGAGTTCCTGGCGATCCTCGATTCGCGTGAACGGCTGCTGGAGATCCTCCGCGCCGAGCTGCTCGACATCAAGGAGCGCTTCGGCGGTCCGCGGCGCACCGAGATCGAGGAGGTCGAGTTCGAGGCCGACATCGAGGACTTGATCCAGCGCGAGGACATGGTGGTCACGGTCTCGCACAGCGGCTACGTCAAGCGCGTGCCGCTCAGCACCTACCGGGCGCAGCGCCGCGGTGGCAAGGGCCGCGCCGGCATGGCGACGCGCGAGAAGGACTTCGTCAGCCAGGTCTTCGTCTGCAACACCCACACGCCGGTGCTGTTCTTCTCCTCGCGCGGCATGGTCTACACCATGAAGGTCTACCGCCTGCCGCTCGGCTCGCCGCAGGCGCGCGGCAAGGCGTTGGTCAACCTGCTGCCGCTGGCCGAGGGCGAGACCATCACCACGGCCATGCCGCTGCCCGAGGACGAGGCCGACTGGTCGGAGATGGACGTCATGTTCGCCACCTCGGCCGGCACCATCAGGCGCAACCGGCTGTCCGACTTCACCAACATCAAGGCCAACGGCAAGATCGCCATGAAGCTCGACGAGGGCGCCCAGCTCGTCAGCGTGCAGGTCTGCGACGAGGACGACGACGTGCTCTTGGCCAGCGCCCGGGGCAAGTGCATCCGATTCGCGGTCGGCGACGTGCGCGTTTTCCAAGGCCGCAGCTCGATCGGCGTACGCGGCATCCAGCTCGGCAAGGACGACGTGGTGATCTCCATGTCGATCCTTCACGGCGCCCGCCTCGAGACCACGGAGGAACGCTACGCCTATCTGCGCACCGCCAACGCCCGGCGTCGCGGCGAGAGCGCCGAGAACGGCGAGGCGCCCTGCGTGCCGGAGGACGCCGAGGTCGAGCTTAGCGAGGCGCGCTTCGCCGAGCTGGCCACGGCCGAGCAGTTCATCCTCTCGGTCGCCGACGACGGCCTGGGCAAGCGCACCTCGGCCTACGAGTACCGGGTCACCAACCGCGGCGGCAAGGGCATCGACAATATGGACCTGACGCGCGGCGGCCGCGGACGCGACGACGTGCGCGTGGTGGCGGCCTTCCCGGTCGGCCGCGAGGACCATCTGGTGCTGGTCACCGACGGCGGCCAGCTGATTCGCTGCCCGGTCAACGACATCCGCATCGCCGGCCGGGCCACGCGGGGGGTCAAGCTGTTCGACGTCGCGGAGGATGAACGGGTGGTCTCGGTCACCCGATTGCAGGAGGAAAACGGCGAGGACGCCGACAACGGCTCTGCAGACGCCGGCGGCGATCCTGGATCAGGTGCGGCGGATGACAGCGAACAGGGGGACTCGAGCGATGAGTGACAGCCTGGTCGGGGTCTATCCCGGAACCTTCGATCCCATAACCCATGGCCACCGCGACATCATTTCGCGCGCGACCCGCGTGGTCGACCGCCTGCACATCGCGGTGGCGCGCAACGCCGGCAAGGGGCCGATGTTCTCGATCGAGGAGCGGGTCGAGCTGGTGCGTGGCGACCTGGCCGAGATGAAGACCAACGGCGCCGAGGTCGAGGTCCACGCCTTCGACGACCTGCTGATCCACTTCGCCCAGAAGATGGGCGCACGGGTCATCATCCGCGGCCTGCGCGCGGTCTCTGACTTCGAGTACGAGTTCCAGATGGCCTCGATGAACGCCCGGCTGAACCCGGAGATCGAGACCATGTTCCTGACCGCCTCGGAGCGCCAGCAATTCATCTCCTCCAAGCTGGTCAAGGAGATCGGCCTCTTGGGCGGCGACGTCTCCTCCTTCGTCACCCCGCGGGTCGCCCAGCGCATCGCCGAGCGCTTCGCCCGCGACGGCAAGACCGGCACGGGCGGCCTGTTGCGCGAGGGCACGGGGCGGTGAGGGCCTGAAACTAGCGCCATCCGCGGGTTGCGGCGCGGCCGAAGCGCCCGGTTGACCCTCCGCCCCTCGGTTCCTATGTTCCCGACGCGCCCAACCTTCCGGGCGGGGCGCGCCATCCGACGACGTGGGCCCGTAGCTCAGTTGGTAGAGCAACTGACTTTTAATCAGTGGGTCGCAGGTTCGAATCCTGCCGGGCTCACCACTCAATGCCCTGAACTAGAACATCTTCTCGTCTAGAGCGCGCGCTTCCACCATCGAGACTTGCGCTGGCGCTGGACCGAAAAAGCGCAGGTCACTTGCGCTGGGCTCACGGCATACCCTCCGGTCTGGGACGCCTGTTGGTGCGTGCGGCTGTCTCCTGGCCTGACCTCATGACTGGCCATAAGAGCGCTACTTCGTTTGGCGCCACTTTGCCAAGTCCATTCCCATGCGATGCAGACCGAAGATCGGCTCCCGCAATCGGATTGCAGAGCGATGAATGCGCGGATCGAGCAGTGGCAACTGCGTGCCGCTAGTCAGGCGACAAAGGCTCACACGTCCTGAACGCCTCTTATGCTACGGCTATCTGATGCAGTGGTGGTTCGTCAGCATGCACAAAGGGGGCTGAGGAAGGCTGTCGGTAGGGAATTCCCGATCCTCGTACGACCGGTCAAGCGGGACTCGTGCTCAGACGACTGGTTCCTCGGCGGCCTCGATATTCGCGACGTTCGGAACTGGGCCCTCAAGGAGATTTGCGGCGATGGCGCTTAGGCCGTCGTCGCCGAACCGCGGCTCCTCGAGGTCCGCGATGCCGAGCGCGAGGGCCTCGAGCGCCGGCCGATTGAGCACAACGATCCGGCTCGGCCGCGGCATGGCGATGATGCGCTGGCGCTTGAAGCGCGAGAACTCGCGCGACACCGACTCCGTGGTCAGCCCCAAGTAAGCGGCGATCTCCGGGCGGCGCATGGGCAGCCGGATCTCGCGGCGCAGGCTCGCCGGCGAGGCGGCGGGGCCACAGAACTCCAGGATGAAGGAGGCGAGCTTCTCCTCCGAGGTCTTGCGGCCGAGCATGAGGACGCGCTCCTGGAGGCTGGCGATCTCGTCGCTCGCCAGGTCCAGCAGCGCCCGCTCGATCGCCGGATAGCGGGTGGCCAGGCGGCGCAGCGCCTCCCACTCGATCCGAAACAGCTCGCAATCGGACACCGCTTGCGCCGTCAGGGGCCAAGGCGTGTCGCAGCGGTGCAGCGAGACCAGGTCGCCGGCGCCGCGGAAGGCGACGATTTGCCGGCGCCCGTCGGGCAAGGCCTTCCACAGCTTGATCGCGCCCTCTGCGAGCACGAGCAGCTCGTTTCTGACCTCGCCCTGCTTGGCGACGAGCCGGCCGCGCTGGGCCTCGACCAGGGTGACCAAGCTTTGCAGCTGCCGCCGGCCGGTCCTGTCGAGGACCGAGTCGAAGAGGCTACAGACGGCGGGGGCGGGCTGCCCGCCGTTGATCAGGCGCAGGGTCATCGGCCGTCCGCCTTGACGACGGTCACCGGAAGCCGCGCGTGGCTGGCGACTTGATGCGCGGTGGAGCCGTGCAGCAGCCGCGCCAGGCCGTTGCGCCTGCGGCCGCCCAACACAAGCAGGCGGGCGCCATGGGCCTGGGCGACCTCGAGGATCGTCGCCGCCGGCAGCCCTTGGACGCAGAGCGACCTGGCCTTCGCGATGCCGGGCAGGTCGGGATTGTCGGCACCGATCCGGTCGACGAACCGGACCAGCTTGTCCTGGGCCACGTCGGCCATGGGCCTGAGCGAATCCTTACCCTCGTCCCTGTAGGTCCCTGGCGAGTCGGCGGGATCGTGAACCACGTGCAGGATCTCGAGCGGGAAGCCGACCTTTTCCGCGTAGTCGCAGGCCCAGATCAAGGCCGCTTCGGACTCCGGGGAAAAGTCGACCGCGACGAGGACCGGCGCCTCCGATGCCGCCACGGTTGGGGCGATCCCGGCTTTGGGGCTCGCTGGGTCTTGCGCCTTGAGGTCCAGCCCTTCCATCAATCGTTGACTCCTCGGGTGTGCTCCCTGGGCATGCGGGCATCCGTTCGGGGTCGAATGGCATGCCGCTTCCGATCAAGGGCAAGAGGCTACAGGGCGCGTGTGAAGCTAATGTGACAGTTGCTTTAAGGCTGGATGAGGATTGATCGGGTTCAATAAACTTGCGGCCTCGGTCCGGTCTCGCTTTCAATGGGGCGAGCACCGATTTCCGTTGCGAGGCGGGCAAGGTTTGGGTCCGGTCGCGGCGTTTCGGAGGGCCTCGAGTGCCGCAAAACGTTGATTTATGTCAGGGACAGGGCAGCGAGATTGCATGAACCTGGGGCGGATCTCACGGGCAAGGTACCGAAGCTCGCGGCGCTGGATCGGAGATGAAACGGCGCATGCCGTGAGCTTGTGTGAGGGCAGGGAGCCCTTGGCGGGGCTCGGAAACGGGGTGATCGGGGCCCGCTGAGGCGAGCCGGCTGGGCACCCCAAGGGAAGTCTGATCATGGCCGGCAAGATTCTTGTGGTGGACGACGAGCCCACGATCCGGGAAATGATCGTCTTCGCCGTGTCGCGCGCCGGCTATGCCTATGTCGAGGCGGCGGATGCCGGTGAGGCCGAGGCCAAGATCACGGAGGAAATCCCCGACCTGATCCTGCTCGATTGGATGCTGCCGGGCCGCACCGGAATCGAGTTCGTGAGGGCGCTCAGGAGCGACCCGATCACCAGATCGATCCCGGTCATCATGCTCACCGCCCGCGGCGAGGAAGAGGACAAGGTCCGCGGGCTGCGCGGCGGAGCCGACGACTATCTGACCAAGCCCTTCGCCCCGAAGGAGCTGATCGCCCGCATCGAGGCGGTCCTGCGCCGTGTCAAGCCCGAAGCGACGGAGCAGACTGTGGAGGTCAACGGTCTGCTCCTGGACCCGGTGAGCCATCGGGTGACGGTCGACGAACGCGACCTCGAGCTCGGCCCGACCGAGTTCCGCCTGCTGCACGTCTTCATGACCCGCCCGGAGCGGGTCTACAGCCGCGAGCAGCTGCTCGATCTGGTCTGGGGCAGCAACATCCACGTCGGCCCGCGCACGGTCGACATGCACGTCAGCAACCTGCGCAAGGCCCTTGAGGCGAGCGGCTATCATCGCCTGATCCAGACCGTGCGCGGCAGCGGCTACCGCTTCTCGGCCCGAGGCCAGCCTTGATCCGGGCCTGGCGGAACGAGCTGCTGTGCCTCGCCGCCATCGCCTCGGCGGCGCTGCTGTTGGGCCTTCTGTTCGGCCAGACGCGGCTCGCGCTCGGCCTGGTGTTGTTCGGCTATCTGGGCTGGCACCTGGTCAACCTTCTGCTCCTGCAGTCCTGGCTTGCGCGGCGCCGGAGCTTTCGCCTGCCGCTCTCCTTCGGGGTTTGGGAAGCGGTCTTCGACGGCCTGCAGCGCCGGGAGTTGCTCAACCGCAAGCGCATGCGCCGGCTGATCGCGTCGGTCTCGGTCTACCGAGACGCCGCGGCGATTCTGCCCGACGCGCTGGTGGTGCTGTCGGAGTCGGGAGAAATCCATTGGTTTAATCCGGCCGCGCGCCGGCTTTTGGCGCTGCATCGGCCGGGCGACCTGGGCCGCAAGGTCACCGAGTTCATCGCCCATCCGGTGTTGGAGGACGATCTGGCCGGCGGCCGCTCGTCGCGCCCGCTGGAGGTGCCGTCGCCGGCCAACGGCGCCTGGATGCTCAGCCTTCAGGTCACGGCCCCTTTCGGCGACCGGCGCGAGCGGCTGCTGGTGGCGCGGGACATCACCTCGGTCTTCCGCCTGGAGCAGGCGCGCCGGGACTTCCTGGCCAGCGTGTCGCACGAGCTGCGCACGCCGATCACGGTCTTCCGCGGCTACCTCGAAGTGCTTCAAGAAGTCGCGGCCGACAGCCCAGATTGGCGCAGGCCGGTCGCCGACATGGATCAGCAGGCGCAGCGCATGCAGGCCCTCGTCGAAGACCTCCTGACCCTGTCCAGACTGGAGTTGGCCGACCGGCCGCAGGTCGAGGAACCGGTGCCGGTGCCCGAGATCCTGGCCGAGATTGTGGCCGAGGCCCGGGCCCTGAGTGGCGAGCGGAAGCACGATTTGCGCCTCTCGGCCGACCCCGGGGTCTGGCTCTTGGGCGATGAGGCGGAGCTGCACAGCGCCTTTTCGAACCTCATCTTCAACGCCGTGCGCCACACGCCGCCGCGCAGCCGCGTGGAGGTCCACTGGCACGGCGACGCCGGCGGTGCCAGCCTCACCGTGAGCGACCGCGGGCCGGGCATCGCCGCCTACCACCTGCCGCGGCTGACCGAACGCTTCTACCGGGTCGACGCCGGGCGCTCGCGCCGCTCTGGCGGCAGCGGGCTCGGTCTGGCGATCGTCAAGCAGGTGCTCGAGCGCTACGATTCGGAGCTGAAGATCGCCAGCGAGGTGGGCAAAGGCACCACCTTCAGCTGTGAATTCCCGGATGCGTTGGTCCATATGGAACCGGCGGCCGCGATGCCCAGGGCCGGCTAGAGCAAGATGATATGAGGTCGATTCGACCTCATATCTGAATCTTGCTCTGAAATTTAGGGGTAGAGCGGGATTCACACTTCGAAGGGGATCATGAGGTGATCCCCTTCGCAGTGATCCCGCTCTAGGGGCGCCGTCAGATCAATATTCGGCGCCCGGACCGCGGCCGGCGGATTTG
>JAAUYH010061241.1_pt1 | contig 10516 bp, 11 predicted proteins | sample 7278061 | NCBI WGS metagenome assembly JAAUYH01 (sample SAMN14350203, study PRJNA611818) | marine sediment metagenome | isolation source: surface marine sediment (0.6m) | place: French Polynesia: Moorea | collected 2018-08 | reverse complement strand
CATAGTCATCAGCTTGGTCTTGTTGCAACATTAAATACATTGCTTCAACATATTCAGCCGCCCATCCCCAATCCCGTTTTACAGATATATTTCCTAGATGTAATTGTTCTTTGCTACCTTTGGCTATGCGACAAGCCGCCGCTATAATTTTTTGAGTGACAAATCTTTGGGGTCTTAGGGGAGATTCGTGGTTAAATAAGATGCCAGAACAAGCAAAAATGTTGTAGGCTTCGCGATAGTTAGCTACTTGCCAAAAAGCCGTAGCTTTTGCCACTGCATAGGGACTTCTAGGACGAAATGGCGTATTTTCATCAGCAGGGCGATCGCCTATATCGCCGAAAGATTCACTCGATCCCGCATTGTAAAATTTAATGGGCGCACCAATAAAGCGAATTGCTTCTAAAAAGTTTAATGTCCCCGTAGCAATACTTTCCAAGGTTTCGACTGGTTGATCGAAGGAAAGACCAACGGAAGTCTGTCCAGCCAGATTATAGATTTCGTCGGGTTGGATTTTACTAATTACCTGAAGTACGCTACGAAAGTCTGTAGGGACTAAGGATTCAAATTTAACCTGTTCGCGGATGCCCAAACGTAATAGATTGCGAAAAGAAGATACTTGGGCATCTCTGGAAGTCCCACAGACCATATAACCTTTTTCTAACAATAATTTAGCCAAATACGCACCATCTTGACCAGATATGCCGCAAATAAGTGCTTTTTTCATAGTTATATTGCAATTATTTTTTAGACCAATGGGAAAAACCCAACAGATTCTGTGTCACCGCACTAAGATAGCCAATTTGTCCGTAGGCGTAAACCAAGTTATCGAAACGCACAGCAGGATCGGTATAGTATTTAAGAGCTTTATAAAGTCCGCGAATCAGTCTTTCGCCACCCCTTCTAAACTGGGCGATGCCAGTACGGTTGGCTATTTGTTCGCGATAGCATTCGCTAATTCCCTGCCACCAACTGCGTTTGAGAAACCAACCAGCTTTTAGTCTTTCTGGGGCGACATTGTGTGCTGCGATCGCCTGAGGAAGATATACCACCTGCCAACCTTGGGCGATCGCCATTTCGGTCATGTGTAATTCTTCGTTAGACAGCAGGTTTTTCCCTACTCTGCCTAAATTCACATCAAAACCGCCAATAGATTCTAAAAACGACCTCCGCAAAGCATAATTTAGTCCCCTGGGAGTAAAATTGGGATTATCGATATAAACTATTTCATCCCCCAGATCGTAAATACCCAAACTTCCCGCCATCTCCTGAGAAATCCAGTTAGGACGATCGATACCTTCAGGGAAAATTAAAGTAACTTTGCCACCTGCGATCGCGATTTTCTCGTTACTTTTATATGCCGCAACAATAGTTTTTAACCATTGAGGAGACGCGATCGCATCATCATCTAAATAAGCTAAAATTGGCGCACTGGTTTCTTGCGCCCCTCGGTTGCGGGCAACAGAAAGACCTAAATTCTCTTCATAAACATACTTCAAACGGGGATTGCTAAGACGACTTTCTACTACTTCACGGGTGCGATCGCTAGAGGCATTATCTACCACAATTACTTCGTAATTAACCCCATCTTGTTGCAGAAGGCTATCAATAGCCGCACCCAGATATTTATCTCGATTATGAGTACATATAATGGCAGCTATTTCCGACATAGAAACAAATAAATACTTTTTTCCAAGTGTATTCGCTTCTATCTCAAATGTCGCGGAAGAAAGGGGAAAGGCGAAAGGAAAGATAATCAATGACTAACTGTTAATCACTAATGCAAGCGTCAATTAAAACTTGTTCGTATTTTTGCCCTACTTTATCCCAGGTGTATTCTGTTTCAACTAACAAACGCCCGTTTTCTGAGAGTTTTTCTCGCAATTTGGGTTCGGAAAATAAACGACCGATCGCATATACGTATTCTTCTAGTTTATTAGCCCGCATGGCTCTTAAAGGAACATTTGCACCATCTACTTTTAAACCTGCTAAAGCGCGATCGCTTCCCACAACTGGCACTCCCGCCGCCATAGCTTCAAGAGTACGATTTTTTAAGCCAAATCCTTTACGAATGGGGATTACGCACACAGTTGCCCAATGCAAGTATTCCACTACGCTTTTAACTTTTCCTGTTACTGTGACTCCCAGAATTTCATCTAATTCTAAAACTTCGTCTGTGGGTTTTGCCCCCACTAATTCTAAAGCAGCTTCGGGATAGCGTTTGCGAATTTCGGGAAAGACTTCGAGTGCTAAAAAACGTGCTGCATCGATGTTAAAAGGGCGATCCATATTACCTACAAATATAATGCGCTGTCCTCCCTGGTTGGTGACGCGACGGGGAAATTTGCTTAAATCCACCCCATTGGGAATCACTTTAATTTGGCTTTCTGGTTCTAATTCTTTGACAATACGACGATCTTTTTCTGTAACTGTCACGATCGCTTTAAATTTCTCTAGATAGTTTTGTTCGTATCGTTTTCGCAACCCTAAATTGATCCGATCTTTAATTTCGTTATCAGAGTCTCCTGTTTCTAGCTGTTGTTTGTATTTACCGTATTCAGAAAAGTGTAAATTTAAAACTGTTCCTATTGATTCTTGCCATTCAGGATTGATATAAATTTCATCGTTACTGTCTTCACAGGCGATCGCATCAAATTGTCCATTGTTTACTGCTTCTTTTACCCAAGTGGCAATTTCTTCGGAGTATGTTTTTAAAATCTCTGGAGGTGTTCCCTGTTGTACAAAAGTACTAAGACGCTTGGCTTTGTCCATCAAGCCAACTGTTTGGCTAGTTGTTTTAACGGGAAAGATTACTAATTCTGTTACTTGTTCCTGAAGCATTTCTACTTCTTCATCAGTAACTTCTTCCGTGCGCTGAGTGACCAAAGTTACTTCATGGTTACTGACTAGATGTTGCAAGAGGTGGAACGTTCTTAACTGTTTCCTGCCTTTGGTGGGTGGATAAGGAAAAGTAGAACAAAGCATCAGAATCTTCATAGACTTTTAGCCATAGTAACTATAGTAAATAGTAGCAAAGCGCGATATCGCTAATTCTAATTTAAGGGTATCGCAGGATCGTAGCTACTTCTCAAACGGATAGCAAACTTAAGTTACAAGGCAGGGGACGATTAGACAAGAGGCTGGTCTGAAATTATTAAACCCAGCAATATTAAACTGATTACTGATTACTGATTGAAAGAGACGAGATGGAATTTAAAGATTATAACGGTATTAAAGTAATCGTTTTTTTTATACCAGATATATGGTTAAGGTTAGTATTTGTATTCCTACTTATAATCGGTGTGACTATCTTCAGTATTCTGTTAATAGTGTTCTGGCGCAAACTTATACGGATTTTGAATTAATTATTTGCGATGATGGTTCGACAGATGATACTCCAGATGTTGTTAATAGCTGGAACGATCCGCGAATTCGCTATCTCAGACATCCCGAAAATATTGGGCGCAGTCGCAATATGCGTTCGGGTTTTGATGCTGCGGTTGGTGATTATTTCATCAAATTCGATGATGATGATGCTTAACATCGGAATTTTTAGCTAAAACTGTGGCGGTGTTAGATAGTCATGCAGAAGTAGATTTTGTCTGTACGGATCATTGGGTTATTAATGCCAAAAATAAGCGCGAAGAAGCTGCAACTAAAGCAAATTCGGCAAAATGGGGTAAAGATAAATTAAAAGCAGGAAAAATTGCTAATTTACTCCAAGAAACTTTTGTCAAACAAAGTTTACAGGTAGGTTCGACTTTATTTCGTCGTGCTTGTTTATCAGCAGTAAACTATATGCGCCCCGAAGCTGATGGTTGCGAAGATTTCGATCTCTTAGTCAGACTGGCGATCGCAGGTTTTCAGGGTTATTTTCTACCAGAATTGTTAATGGAATATCGTTTTCATGGCGGACAAACTAGCCTCAAACAAGATATTCATTTCCTTTCTGCTAAGGCTTTTTGTATGAATAGTTATCAATTTGACGATTCTAAATTAGAAGCCATGAGATTGCGAAAATTAGCAGGAATTCAACAAACTTTAGGATTGAGATTAATCGAAAAAGGAGAAAGGAAACAAGGTAGAGAATATTTGCAGCAATCTATTAAGCATTCTGGCGGTTTAACCCGTGCTTATGTTGGTTTATTTTTATCTTATTTACCTGTTAGTTTGCGACAATTAATAGTCAAGCAATTCCGTAATAGCCGCGTCAAAGATTATTCAGAAAAAGTTAGAGAAGTTACTACGTAGGTTAAAACTCAAAAGTCAGTAGCTCGCCCATGAGATACTTTTTCGTTATTGTATCAGTAAAAAAATGTCTTTCTATATGGGTCTAGATAGAAGCAAAACGCGATCGCTTTATCAAAATAATGTTAAAACAACTTCATAGTAATTAATAATTTGAAAAATGTCTTTAGTTAAATCACTCAAAAAAACTCAAAATAAATTACGTCAATTAAAGTACGATCTAGGCTATGATTTTTACGACTTATGGCGGATTTTTACCCAAAAAAAAGATTTACTTGAAATAGTTAATCAAAAAGAAATTAGAATAGTCGGTCTTAGACGCAGTGGTAATCATGCAATTATTAATTGGATTAGAAAACAAGCAACAGGCAAGGTACGCCATCTTAACAATATTCCTGCACAAAAAAATCCTTATCGGGTTTTATATCAACATTATCCTAAAGAACGTTTACAACTTGATGCTATAGGTAAATTTTTAAAACTAGATTGTTTGCTTTATAGTTATGAAGATTATGCTCTATCACAAATTACAGATTGGCGTTTTGAAAAAAAGCACGAACTTTATTTTGGGAGAAGTAGTGTTCGCTACGACGTAATAATTTTAAGAGATCCTTTTAATTTAATTGCTAGTCGCCTAAAACAAGGCTATCTTAAAGTAAAAGCTCCCGAGCAAACAATTATTAATCTTTGGCTAGAATATGCTAAAGAATTTCTTGGAGAAACACAATATCTAAAAAATAATAAGCTTTGTATCAATTATAATCGCTGGTTTATTGACTATAAATATCGCCAGCAATTAGCAACAAAACTTAAATTAGAATTTACTGATACAGGTATTAATGAAGTAAAACCTCAAGGGGGAGGTAGTTCCTTTGAAGGACTTAAACTAAATGGCAAAGCTAATGAAATGAAGGTACTTGATAGATGGAAAAATTTTGTCTATCATCCTTTATATCGAGAAGTTTTAAATAATCAAGAGCTTATTGCATATTCAGAAAAAATATTTGGTCACATTCTCGATCGGGGTTTCACTTAATTCGGGGATTTTGGCGACTCCTTAATCTTCTTTGTCGGCTAGAACTTTGACTAATTAACGAAATTTAGGATATCAATATTTAGATTTCCAAACGATTAAGAACTGAAAGTTTTGCACAGCAAAACTTTTAAGTATTATTTTTGTCTGTTTTACACAACAGGTTCGGTAGAGTCCTAATTTTTTAACAATAAATAAAATAAATGACCACTGCCGTTAAGTCTTCCTGCTCTTTCTCCTGCTATTTTACCAGTACCTAAAAAGATATCGACTCTTCCTGCACCTTTGATGGCACTACCCGTATCATGATCTAAAACATAGCGACTGACTACCCGCGTTTCTATTTCTTCTGTCGGTTCCACATCGGGAATGGGGGCTACTATTAGTGCTAATGCACCAGGAGGCATTAAAGATTTATCTGTGGCGATCGAGCGATCGCCCGTGACGGGAACGCCTAAACTACCAGTGGGTTTTGCGCCATTGGTTTCGCGGAAGAAAATAAAGCGGTTGTTGCGGGGAATATATTTATCTAGTTGTTGGGGATTTTCTTTAAAATAAGCTATCAGTTTTGGTAGGCTCAATTCTTCTTTGGTAAAGATACCATCTTTAACTAATTCGCCACCGATGCTAGTGTAAGGATAGTTAGTAGTGCCGCCATAACCTACTGTCATGGTTGTACCATCGGTTAAGTTTAATCTAGCCGAACCCTGCACCTGTACTAAAAAAGCCTCCAGGCGATCGCGCAACCAAACTAATTCATAACCCGATAAAATACTTTTATTCCCCGATAAACCATCTTTTCCTTCTAATTGGGCGCGGGTGGGGTGGGGTTTCGACCAGCGATCGAAGTTGGCTGGTTTGCGATATAGTGGATAGCGGTATTCTGCGGTACGGACGGTGCTAGCATTGTAAGTTGGTTCAAAATAACCCGTAAATTCAACTCTACCGCGATTGTCGTTACCCACAGACTGATAGAAAGTAAATTCTGCCTTTACCGCTTTTTCCAATTCCTCTGGGGAGCTAGTTGTTAATAGTAATTCTTTAAACCGCAAGAGCGATCGCTTTACCCGATCTAAACTAAAACCAGTCTGGGAATATTTGCGGTAAGTTTTAGCCGCTTTAGGAGTACTGAGATAATAAAGACTGTCATCGATCGCCTTAACTAAACTTTTTCGACTAAATTCATTCCAACTTTGAGTTTGAGTCTCATCTTTAGGAACATTAGGACAGTTGGGATTAGTGCGAAATCGATATAGGGGTTGTTTTTCAACACTACTAGGATTTGCCTGTAGCTGGCGATCTAAACCGATATTTTTGATTTTGTCTAATGGTACTGGTTTTAAAGGCAACCCCTGAGCTATTTGCCAACCAGAAGTTAATATAGCTATCCCTAAACTCAAACCCCAAGTCGCGATCGCTTTCTTCATAAACAATTAAAAACTCAAAACTAAGAACTAAGAACTAATAACTTCCCTTACTGTTCCCTGTTTTAAACTCAAATCTTGTATCTGGAAAAGTTGAGGTGGACATTAATCGCTAAAGTGCTTGCGAGGTAGATATTGTAAGGTATTTATCTTATTGTCAAGATTGCTTTCCCTAGTTATTCCCGATCGCTTTATAAATTAGATGAACGATAAAAGCCAGAAAGAGGAGATAAAAATGCGCCTCGAACACTTGTGCGATATGGAACTCGCTTATAGAGAGGAATCGCTCTACCAAGGAAAATTCGTTATGGCTCGTCCCTATGACTCTCATGAAGCCTCAGCTTATGGTGAAGGAGATGGCTGGGTGAAAGGGGAAAGACTTCAAGGAACAGCACGCTGGGTTAATCATCCTCATTGTCGTACCGATGGTGTGTGGCTACCAAATCTACATGGTGTTATCCAGACAGAAGATGGAGCAAGTATTTTATTCAGTTTACAAGGTCGCACAAAATTCACGGCAGGGGGTCAAGGACATCAACTTCTGACTACAATCTTGGAGACAGGAGACGATCGCTATAAATGGCTCAATGATAGCATCTGTGTTCTTGAGGGAGTAATTGAAGGTTTTGCCATGCGCGCCCAAGTTTTTCAATGCATTAATGAATTTGTCTAATCGGCGAACGGCTAGCCTCAAGCAACAAGTATATTTAGGGCTAGACAATTAGCACGAGATTTAGTTTTGGAGACAAGTCACCATGTACGATCTAGCAGAACTGGTAAAAAAGATTTATGCCACTCCCCTGTCATCGGAATTAGCTATGAAATTCTTTGATGACCATTCCACGCTTCACTATAGCATTGTTCAACTTCCCTTCGGTGGCAGATGGACTGGTTCGGGAGACGCTGCCGAATATGTCAGGCGTTGGCAGGCGACTATCGACATCAAGGAAATGGATTTCAAGCTGGAAAACTATGACGAGGCTTTCGGTACATTCATCGTGAAGACAACCATCCAAGGACAATGGAAACGTAGCAGACAACCTGCTTCGTTTTCGGAACGACACTTTGGAGAGCTAAGAGAAAACAAGATTAGACAGTTGGCTATAATTGCACTTGAAGTGGATGAAATCCTGTCTGGATACTTCACTCGCGGTGAAAAGCTTTTTAACAAGTTGATGAAAAGTTTACTCAAACATGGCGTAGGCTTACCCACACTTGAGCTAATCGCTGATGACTTTGTGTATGTGCGACTGATGACAAGATCGAATCCAGAAATTGACGATATTATTAAAGCTAAAGAAAGAAGAGGTAAACAAGGCTTTGCGCAATTTTTTTCCGATCTCTTTGACAATGTTGACTTGCAGTTCGGCAACCACGAGTTCCTCTATGGAGACTCTACGGAAGCCGTGGTTCTGTTTCCCTTCACCAAGTTCAAGCTTCGAGCCACAGGGGTTGATGTAACTGGTAATGATGTCGCCTGCTACGACCGTTTTGTATTTGATGAAGAGGGCAAGCTAAAGGCTTGGTATCCTCTCCTATCGCGAACCTTTACTCACTCAGAGTTTTACGGCTCCGCTTCTGACCCTATTTAACAGTTACTTTACTTAATTATCTAATTTGAATGAACTCTATAATAATGAATCCATAAGGTTAATGATCTTAATACTATCTTCAGTTAAATCCTCTTGAAGATTGGCAGATAATTCAGTGGTTAATAATCCTTTGAGAGCGATTAATTTCATGCTGTTTTCTGCTAAAGTTTCGGCGATCGCTGCTCCTGCGGGTACATAGCCAATTGCACCTAAATCCATTAAAGCCGAACGACGCAATTGTAAGTCATCTCCTTCTAAAGCTTTGACTAAAATTTCTCCATATTGAGCATCTCCACTCAACTGATACATTGCCCTAGCTGCGGCATATTTCACCTTATCTACTGGATGGGCGATAAATGGCTCGATTAGAGGCATGGCTTCTGTTGCGCCTAAAGTTCCCAACGCCTCGATTATCGCTTCATAAGGCTGCACTAAATGAGGCTTTCCTGGTACTAATGTTGCTGCTGCTACTCCTCCATCTAACAATTTAATCAGAGCGGGAATGCAGCTTCGAGCTTCTAGCATCTCTAAAGCTTGTGCGGCGGCTTCTCTAACATAATGATCGGGAAATTCCAAACAGCGAATTAAAGGCGGGACAGCTTGCTTATCCCCTAATTTGCCCAATGCTCTAGCGGCATTTCTCCGCAAAGGATAACCGCCATCAGGAGCGCGATCCTGCTCGTCTTCTAATGCTATTATCAAAGCGGCGATCGCCTCTGGTATTTTGACTCTAAATTTGCCCAACCACCAAGCGGCATAATAGCGCGCACCTAAATCCGCTCTCTGTTGCAGATTAGCGATCGCCTGTTCTACCGTCAACTGTTCTGCTTCGTTTCTATCTTCATCCTTCATCCTTCATCCTTCATCCTTTTTAAATACAACAATACTCAGAAAAGTAAACAAATACTAGCCTGTTGCTGGCATTCGCATACTCTCCTGAGTAGTGCTTGCAAAACCAAAAATTTTGGTTTTAATTATTACCAATTATTATCAGCTCGATTAAGACCTTTGAACCAATTGGAATTTTTCTAGCTAAGAGCATTGATAGCATAGTCTAAGTAGCTGTTTGCTTCAACAGCAGAATCCCCTGATAGACCATGATTAGCTTTAATATATTTGAGAGCTTCGATGTACCAGCTAGGAGATAATTCGTAAGCGCGGTTAATTTCATCTAAACCTGCTACTAAATACTCATCCATAGGACCAGTACCACCAGCTACTAAGCAGTAAGTTACCATGCGTAGATAGTAACCGATGTCACGAGAACATTTTGCTTTACCTGCGGGAGTAGAAGCAAACTGAGGCCCAGGAGTGTTAGTGGTGTAAGGATATTTTGCATAAACTGCGTTAGCTGCACCATCAATTAGGCTTTGAGCTTTACTAGTCAAACCTTTAGCAGCTTCTAGGCTAGCAGAAGCTTGACGGAAACGACCGAAAGCAGTTTGGATTTCGGTGCTGCTTAAAAAACGACCCTGGGAATCAGCAGAAGAGACTGCTTCGGTTAGAGGAGTTTTCATGATTTGGATTTCTCTCTTGTTTTACTAAGTTTTTCTATGCAACCAATTCGGTTGACTCTATAAAAGGAGCACTAGCTCGGAATTGGATTAACCAACTGAAGCAGCAGCACGATCGAAGTAACCAGCAATTTCAGCAACAAGCGTGCTACAGTCACCAGAAGTGATGCCGTTAGGGTCTTTAACGATCGCTAAAGCAGCGTCTTTCATTTTTTGAACACCAACAGCTACGGAAGCACCTGGAGTACCTAGAGCTAAATAAGTTTCACGAAGTCCATTTAAACAACGATCTTCTAAGATGCTAGCGTCACCAGTAAATACAGCGTAAGTAACGTAGCGTAAGATGATTTCCATGTCGCGTAAGCAAGCTGCGTTACGACGGCTAGTGTAAGCATTACCACCAGGAGCGATTAACTGGGGTTGCTCTGCGAATAGAGCGCGAGCTGCGTTAGTTACAATTGCAGATGCATTGCTAGTAATGCGGTTAACTGCGTCCATCCGTTTGTTGCTATCAGCAACCATTGCGCTAAGAGCGTCTAATTGGCTAGTAGAGAGAAATTCTCCACGAGCATCAGCTTGAGACACGACTCTAGTAAATGCGTCGAACATTATAATTAATCTCCTACTCGATCTAAAGTGAGTTTAGTGAACTTCAAAAAGGAATCTTAACTTAAAAACTATTTTCAGCAACTAGCTGAAGCTAGTTTG
>JAAUYH010255176.1_pt1 | contig 10517 bp, 11 predicted proteins | sample 7278061 | NCBI WGS metagenome assembly JAAUYH01 (sample SAMN14350203, study PRJNA611818) | marine sediment metagenome | isolation source: surface marine sediment (0.6m) | place: French Polynesia: Moorea | collected 2018-08 | reverse complement strand
GAGCACAATTATGGCCGATCCGGCCGACAACAAACCCTCTGCGGGAGACAACCGCCCGGCGCTCGCACTGCACGTGCCCGAACCCAAGTCGCGTCCCGGCGACCCGGTGGATTTCTCCGACATAGACATTGGCGAAGCCGGCGCGCAGCCGCGCCCTGATGAGGCCGTCAAGCCCGAAGACATTAAAGACCTCGCCTACGGTCTTATCCGCGTACTGGGCGAGGACAACAAGGCGCATGGTCCGTGGGATCCCAAGCTGGATCCGGACACCTTGCGCGAAATGCTGGGCCATATGGCTCTGACTCGCGCCTTTGATGAACGCATGTTCCGTGGCCAACGTCAGGGCAAAACATCGTTCTACATGAAATGCACTGGCGAAGAGGCTACCAGTATCGCTTCTTCCATGGCGCTCGCCAGTGATGACATGGTCTTCCCGTCCTATCGCCAGCAGGGCATCCTGATCGCGCGGGGCTATCCCCTCATCGAGATGATCAACCAGATCTATTCGAATAAGGGCGACAAACTCAAAGGCCGCCAGCTCCCGATCATGTATTCGAGCCGAGAGCACAGCTTCTTCAGCATCTCCGGCAACCTTGCAACGCAAACGCCGCAGGCCGTTGGCTGGGCGATGGCAAGCGCGATCAAGGGCGACAGTCGCATCGCTGCGACATGGGTGGGCGAGGGCTCGACCGCAGAGGGCGACTTCCACTCCGCCTGCACCTTCGCGACCGTCTATAACGCGCCGGTAATCCTCAATGTGATCAACAACCAGTGGGCGATTTCGAGCTTCTCGGGCTTTGCCGGGGCAGAACGCACCACTTTTGCCGCGCGCGCTTTGGGTTACGGACTCGCCGGACTTCGCGTCGACGGCAACGATGCTCTTGCATGTTACGCCGCGCAGCTTTGGGCTGCCAACCGTGCCCGCGCCAATCAGGGGCCGACCCTGATCGAATATTTCACTTACCGCGCCGAAGGCCACTCCACTTCGGATGATCCATCGGGCTATCGTTCTGCGCAGGAACGCGAGGAATGGCCACTGGGCGATCCGGTGATGCGCCTCAAGAACCACCTCATCGAAATTGGTGAGTGGGACGAGGAGCGTCAGCAAAAGATGGACCTCGAAGCGGCCGAGCTGGTCAAGAAGACCACCAAGGAAGCCGAGAAGAACGGCATTCTTGGCCACGGCCTCCACCATCCGTTCCACACAATGTTCGAAGACGTGTTCGAAGAGCTGCCCTGGCACCTTGAAGAACAGGCCGAGCAGGCGACGCGTGAGCGGCAGATCAAGTGGCCTGACCAGCATCCAAAAGATTTCGCGGGGAAATGAGCGTGACGACAGACACCACCACCGCGCCCGGAAAAGAGGCAGACACCGAACGCCGGATCAACATGATCGAGGCGATCAACGACGCGCTCGACATCATGCTTGAGCGCGATCCCGACGTGATCGTGATGGGCGAAGATGTCGGCTATTTCGGCGGCGTTTTCCGTTGCACCGCAGGGCTTCAGGAAAAGCACGGCAAGACGCGCGTATTCGACACGCCGATCAGCGAATGCGGTATTATCGGCGTCGCCGTGGGCATGGGTGCCTATGGTCTTCGCCCGGTGCCGGAAATCCAGTTTGCAGATTACATCTATCCCGGCCTCGACCAGCTGATCTCCGAAGCCGCGCGTCTGCGCTATCGCTCCGCAACAGAGTACATCGCACCGATGACGGTTCGTTCGCCTTTTGGCGGCGGAATTTTCGGCGGGCAGACGCACTCGCAATCGCCTGAGAGCATTTTCACTCATGTATCGGGCTTGAAGACGGTGATCCCGTCGACGCCCTATGATGCGAAGGGTCTGCTGATTTCGTGCATCGAAGACAATGATCCGGTGATCTTCTTCGAACCCAAGCGCATCTATAACGGCCCGTTCTCCGGCTTTTACGACAAGCCTGTGGAGCCGTGGAAGAAGCACAAGGACAGCGTGGTGCCCGAAGGATATTACAAAATCCCGCTGGGCAAAGCGCGGCACGTCACCCAAGGCGATGCGCTTACCGTTCTGGCCTATGGCACGATGGTCCATGTGGCCGAAGCGGTGTGCCGCGAGAAAGGCGTCGAAGCCGAAATCCTCGACCTGCGCACGCTTGTTCCGCTCGACATCGAAGCGATCGAAGCCTCGGTGAAGAAGACCGGCAAGTGCCTGATCGTCCACGAAGCAACGCGCACCAGCGGCTTTGGAGCGGAATTGTCGGCTTTGGTGACGGAGCGCTGCTTCTACCACCTCGAAGCCCCGGTTGAACGCGTCACCGGCTTCGACACACCTTATCCGCACAGCCTCGAATGGGCGTATTTCCCGGGCCCCGTCCGCATCGGCGAGGCCATCGACAAGATCCTGAAGGACTAAACGCAATGGCGAAGTTCACATTCAACATGCCCGATGTGGGCGAAGGCGTGGCTGAGGCGGAAATCGTCGAATGGCAGGTCAAGGTCGGCGACACGGTGTCCGAAGACCAGCACCTTGTTGACGTGATGACCGACAAGGCAACGATTGACATCGAAAGCCCGGTCGATGGCAAGGTGCTCGAAGTCGCCGGCGAGGTTGGCGACGTCATTTCCGTTGGCGCGATGCTGTTAGTGATCGAAGTCGAAGGCGAAGTGCCTGACGAGGTCGAAGAAGCGAAAGAAGAAGCTACAGAAGGGGCTCCGGAAGCTGCGTCTGAACCGAAGGCAGAGCCTGCTCCCGAGCCGGAGCCTGCTCCTGCGCCGGCTCCGACGCCGGCTCCCGCACCAGCGCCTGAGCCAGAACCCGCAGCGCCGGGAGCTAAAGTCCTTGCTTCGCCTGCGGTTCGCAAGCGCGCGAAGGATTTGGGCGTTGATCTTGCACAGGTGAAGCCCGCTGAAGATGGCCGCGTGCGCCACGGTGATCTCGACCAATTCCTCGCCTATAATTCGGGCGGAGGCTTTTCGCCCGCTGGCAGGACCCGCGAAGACGAAGCAATCAAAGTCATCGGCCTGCGCAAGCGTATCGCGCAGAACATGTCGGCGGCGAAGCGCAACATCCCGCACTTCACCTATGTCGAGGAATGCGACGTCACCGAGCTTGAGCGGATGCGCGCCGACCTGAACTCAGCGCGCGGTGACAAACCAAAGCTGACCATGCTTCCGCTGCTCATCACTGCGATCTGCAAGCTGATCCCGGACTATCCGATGATCAATGCGCGCTATGATGATGAGGCGGGTGTCGTGACCCGTCACGGCGGCGTGCATCTGGGCATGGCGACGCAGACCGATAATGGCCTGATGGTTCCGGTGATCCGCGACGCGCAAAGCCGCAACCTGTGGCAGCTCGCCAACGAGATCGGCCGTCTGGCGAACGCGGCTCGTGATGGATCGGCCAAGTCGGAAGAGCTTTCTGGCTCGACCCTGACAGTGACCTCGCTTGGCCCGCTGGGCGGCGTGGCGACAACTCCTGTGATCAACCGCCCTGAAGTGGCAATTATCGGTCCGAATCGCATCATTGAGCGCCCGATGTTCGTCACCGGACCTGATGGCACTGAGCGGATTGAGAAGCGCAAGCTGATGAATATCTCGATCTCTTGCGATCACCGCGTGGTCGATGGCTATGACGCGGCGAGCTTTATCCAGGACGTGAAGAAGCTGATCGAAAAACCGGTTTTGATGCTGTCGGACTGAAAGTGTATGGCTGGGCCCGGAGGAGGGACCAGCCATGACACGCAATCCGAAAGTCGATGCATATATCGCAAAGGCGCAGCCTTTTGCGCAGCCTATCCTCACGCATGTAAGGGAAGTAGTCGAGAAAGCTCTTCCCGATGCAGAAGAAGTGATCAAATGGGGCGTCCCCTATTTCGCGGTAAAGGGTAAGAATGCAGTCGGAATGGCGGCGTTCAAGAACCACGCGTCGGTGATGGTGTGCAGCAAGGAAACCGCTGGCGGAGGCATGGGTAATTTCGGCAAACTAACTGCCGTGGACCAGCTGCCGGATGAAGACGTGCTGATCGGCCAGTTCCGAGAATCAGCAATCGCGGTCCAATCGCCAGAGACCTCCAGACCGGAGCAACGCAAGGCACCTGATGAACCGGAAGACCTTGCGAATGCAATTGATGCAGCTGAGGGCGCGCGCGCAGTCTTTAACGGTTTCACGGACGCTCAGCGCCGTGACTATATCGAGTGGATCCTTTCAGCAAAGCGTGAGGCAACGCGCGCCAAGCGGGTCGAAACAGCGGCAGAGTGGATCGCCGAAGGCAAGCGCCGGAACTGGAAGTACGAGAAGTGCTGAAGCTTTTTCTGTGGTCGCCAAAAAAGGTGCAATGCTCTTGTTGACAGGTCCCGGTGCGAGCCGTATTTGCGCGTCTCCCAAGAGGCGCTGCCGCCGTAATGCGCGGGTGTAGCTCAGTTGGTTAGAGTGTCGGCCTGTCACGCCGAAGGTCGCGGGTTCGAGTCCCGTCACTCGCGCCACTTGGGGAATCACTAAGACAGAAGTGATTGAAAGGCCGCCAAGCGCGGCCTTTTTTGCGTGCGGTGTACAAACTAAACCGTCTGGTTGACTTTTGCGCGTCACATGCAAATACTAAACCATATGGTTGATGGTGAGTCGGACCTTGAAACGATATTCAGCGCGCTTGGCGATCCGACACGGTTGCGGATCGTGGAGAAACTGGCGCGAAGAGAGCATACGATTGGCGACCTTGCCGAACCGCTCGACATGACGCTGGCCGGGGTATCGAAACATGTCGGCGTGCTGGAGCGGGCAGGGCTGCTGACACGCGAAAAGCGTGGACGCGAGAGGGTTTGCCGGTTGCGGCCCGAAGCGCTGTTCGCCGCGAGCGATTGGGTCGCACACTATTCACGGTTCTGGAACGAGCGGCTCGATGCTCTCGATGCGGCGTTGAAGGAGGATGGCGATGAGTGATTATGGCGTGCAGACCGGCCCGGAGGAGATCCAGTTCACTCGCCGCTTTGACGCGAGTGCGGAGAAAGTCTGGCAGTTCCTCGTCGATCCGGAAAAGCGCAAGACCTGGTTCTGCGGTGGATCGACCGATGATCATTTCGGGGGAAGGATCGTATTCGAATTTGACCACCGGCGCCTTGCCGAGAGCCCGCCTCCGGAGAAATATGCAAGCGAGGAGACAGCTACGCATAACGGGGAGATACTCGAATATGATGCACCAAGGCGTTTGGCCTTCACCTGGTTTGAATCTGCTGGAGCGATTTCGAGCACAGTCGAGATAACCTTGCGAGCAATCTCGGAGAACGAAACAGAGCTTCATCTCGTGCACAAGGGCATAGCCGGGCGCGAGATGCTGGTCGGGGTTCTTGCCGGTTGGCACGGCCACTTCGATCTGCTGGTCGAAACTCTGGTTGGCGAGCGAAAGACCGATTTCTGGGTTCGCGACCAGCAGCTCGAAGCCGAATACGAAGAGCGAGTTTAGTCGCTCTTTTCAGGGGGCGACCAGCTACCTGTTTCCATCCATATCAGGAACCGCTTCAGCGGCAGCAGCCATACAAGGCCGAGGAAGATGTAGATCAGCGTCTGCGCCCAGCCGGGCCAGGTGCGCAGGATATCCGCGAGATAGACGGCGATCAGGACCCCGTAGACGATCAGGGCAATGAACAGCCCGATAATGCCAATCGGAATTCGCCAGGTCGGTGTCTCGCGCAAAACTTTGTTCCTTCAATTCAATCCGTAGATGCGGGTCGGAGTGACAACTGCATCGAGCGCTATGTCATGCGGTTCGACCGGTAGCGCTTCGACACGTTGCACATCCCACGCAAGTCCAATCGTCATGCGTCCCGGATGTTCCGCCAGCCAGCGATCATAATGCCCGCCACCTTGCCCCAGGCGGTCGAGATCCTCGGTGAAGCCGATGAGCGGGACGAACAGCACATCCGGCACGATCATCGCCGCGTCGCGGGCCGGTTGCTGCAATCCGAACGGCCCATCTTCCAGATCACTTTCGCCGAAAGGATCGGTGTGCTCGCGAAACACCATGTGGGCTTCGCAGTCGGCAAAATGGGGGAGGGCGATCGTGTGGCCTGCCTCGTGAAAAAACTTGGCGTATCCGGCAGCAGGCGCTTCGTCCGCGGTGGCTGAGTACAGCCCGACAATGGCTTCATCGCCAATCTTCGCCAGCAAAGGTGCTGGCGGGCGGTGAAACAGAAGCGCACGAATCGCATCCGACTGCGCGGCAACGTGCTCGCGCCGCGCCTTGCGCATAAGCATTCGGAGTTCCGACTTGGTGCTCACATTTGCGCTCCTGCATTCATGGCGATGGACGGTCCGCAGGACCGTAAGCCCGACCGGGCGCCCGCAGCGTCGCGACCTTCAGGTCGCATGAGCGAGGAAATCGCACCCCGAATGGGATGCGGAAAACGGAAATGACGGGACCACCATGGGTCGTTGCCGGGAAATCCTCTGACGCCTAAAACGTCAGGTGGGCGCCGTATACTCCAATCCCACAGCCGAACTGGTGGACCAGAGCAGGGACAGCTCCCTTGGATTGCTTATAGCCTCAGGGATATTCGTTGGCTCGTGCCGGGCAGCCCCGCCGGGATTGGACTTAGTGTGAGCCAGCCTTCGCTTCAAGCTCGCTTGCAGCCGCTTCGGCGCGAATGGCGAGGGCTTCCAGCTTTTCGGCCAGCGCTTCGGAGTGGGCTGCATCCTCTGCGGGACCGCCGAACATGTCGTGCTGATGTCGCGAGTTCTCGCGCAATTCCTCGATCTCGGCCTTGAGCTTCTTGTTGTCCTTGCGCGCCTGTTCCTCGGCCTTGCGCAAGGTTTCTATCTCTGCGCGCAGTTCGGCCTTCTTGCTGCCGGACTTTTCCTTTGTCTGTTCGTGCTGGCTGTCCGCCCTCTTGATGGCGTTTTCTGCGTCATCCTTGGCGCGTTGAAGTTCCTGCTTCATCTCCGCCAATTCGGCGCGCGCATCGGAGGCTGCCTTCTGCGCTTCTCCAAGCTCATCCGCCATAAACAGGGCGGCAAAAACGACATTGTGCGCTTCGAGCGAATGGCGCGTATCGCCCAGCTTTGAGTAATGCTCGTCAATCAACCGACCGAGTTTGACGACCCGGTCTTCTTCGCCTGGCCCGCAAGCAATGGTGTAGGTCTTCGGCCCGACCTTGATCATCACCTGGCTCACGGCTCAAGATCCTCGATCAGAGCGTCGATTTCGCTGATTGTCTCGGCGACCTCTTCGCGCAGTTTCTCATGTGCGTTGACCAGAGCCATCACCCGCGCCGACCCGGCATTATCCGCTGGCTCGCTCTTGCGTGACTGGATTTCGGAGCGTGCAGTATCGATCCGCGCCATTGCGGCATTCAGGCGTGCCATCGCTTGGTCGATCCGCGCAGCGCTCATAGTGGGCGAAGAAATACCAAGATTGCTACCTTTCGCAAAGCCTTGGCCGGACCTGTTGATAAGTGCTCTAGAACGATACGCCGCAAAGGTTGCCGGGGAGGGGGCGGTTCGGGATCGGGGCGAAGTGTTGACCTCATCTGACGCCTCGGCAATGGCATTCCCCGTCGGACTGAGGGGTCGAATCGGCCTTGTGGTCTGATATGCAATCGCGACCCGCGCCACTTGAAGGCGCCAGCAGGAGCCGTCCCGCGCCATGACCATTGATGCCAATCGCCTTCAACCCATGGCAAACGCCATCCGCGCCCTTTCGATGGACGCGGTTCAAGCGGCTAATTCCGGCCATCCCGGGATGCCGATGGGGATGGCCGATGTGGCGAGCGTTTTGTGGTCACGGCATCTGAAATTCGACCCTGCGCGCCCGGATTGGACAGACCGCGATCGTTTCGTGTTGAGCGCCGGACACGGCTCGATGCTCATCTACTCGTTGCTGCACCTTTCGGGATATGCGCGCCCGACGATGGATGAAATTCGCAATTTCCGTCAGCTTGGCAGCCCGTGTGCGGGGCATCCTGAAAACTTCCTTCTTGAAGGTGTCGAGTGCACCACCGGCCCGTTGGGGCAAGGGCTCGCGATGGCTGTCGGTATGGCGATGGCTGAGCGGCATCTGAACGCCAAATTCGGCGATGATCTCGTCAATCATCGCACCTGGGTGGTCGCAGGCGATGGCTGTTTGATGGAAGGCATCAACCACGAAGCCATCGGTCTCGCAGGGCACCTGAACCTAGGTCAGTTGATTGTACTGTGGGACGACAATGCGATCACGATCGATGGCACCACCGATCTTTCGACCAGTGAAAACATCAAGGCTCGCTACGAGGCCACAGGCTGGCACGTATGCGAATGCGACGGGCATGATTTCGAGGACATCGACCGCGCGATGGAGGAGGCGAAGGCCGATCCGCGCCCCTCTCTGATCGCGTGCAAGACAGTTATCGGAAAGGGCGCTCCCAACAAACAGGGCACGAGCGCTACGCACGGCGCACCGCTCGGGCCCGACGAAGTGGCCGCTGCGCGAGAAATGCTGGGTTGGGACGCAGAGCCGTTTGTGGTGCCCGATGATATCCTGACCGATTGGCGCGCGACCGGCGAAGCGGGCCGTGATGCGCTGGGTGAGTGGGAAGCGCGTCTTAGTGCTTCACCAAAGAAGGCTGAATTCGAAACTCAGATGGCGAAGGTGGGCGACACCGCTGCGCAAGCCATCGAGGGGCATATTCGCGCGCTAGCCATTGAGCCGCAAAAGGTCGCTACGCGCAAGGCATCTGAAATGGCGCTGAAGCCGCTGACCGAAGCGATCCCGCAACTGATTGGTGGCTCGGCTGACCTTACCGGATCCAACAATACCAAGACGCCATCAACGCTGCCAATGACAGCTGACGATTATTCGGGTCGCTATGTCTACTACGGTATCCGCGAATTCGGCATGGCGGCGGCGATGAACGGTATGGCGCTTCATGGAGGCGTGGTGCCCTATGGCGGAACCTTCCTGATCTTCTCTGACTATTGCCGCAACGCGATCCGCCTGTCTGCGCTGCAAAAGGTCGGCGCTGTCTATGTCATGACGCATGACAGTATCGGGCTGGGCGAAGATGGGCCAACGCACCAGCCGGTCGAGCAGGTGATGAGCCTGCGTGTTGTCCCGAACCTCAACACCTATCGCCCGTGCGACACGATCGAAACGGCAGAGTGCTGGGCGCTTGCTCTATCGACGCCGGAAACGCCATCCGTTCTTGCTCTTTCGCGCCAGGGCCTGCCGCAGCTCCGCGGTGAGGGCGATGAGAACTGGTCTGCGGATTCCAATAGCTGCGCCAAAGGCGGCTACCGTTTGCGCAGCGCATCAGCGGATCGCAAAGTCGTGATTGTCGCATCGGGCAGCGAAGTGGCGCTTGCCGTCGATTGCGCTGAACAGCTTGAAGAAGCGGGTGTGGGCACAGACGTTGTCTCCATGCCCTGTACCGAACTCTTCGACGCGCAGAGTGATGCATACAAGGCCGACCTTCTTCCGAAGGATGCATTGATCGTCTCTATCGAGGCAGGCGCGACGCTCGGCTGGGAGCGCTACACCGGTCGCGGCGGCCTTAATATCGGGATCGATAAGTTTGGCGCTTCGGCCCCCGCAGGCGATCTCTTCGCCCATTACGGTTTCACAGCGGACACTATCGTTCCGCAAATCCAGAATTCTCTGAACAACTAATCGGGAGATTACCCTCATGGCTACCAAAGTTGCCATCAATGGTTTCGGTCGTATCGGACGTCTTGTGGCTCGCGCTATCCTTGAGCGTGATGACCACGATTTCGAACTGGTTTCGATCAACGACCTCGCCGACACCAAATCGAACGCGCTGCTGTTCCAGTACGATTCCACCCATGGCCGCTTCCCTGGCACTGTCGAAGTCGCTGACGGCGCGATTGTTGTAAATGGCAAGTCGATTGCCGTGACCTCAGAGCGTGATCCAGGCAACCTGCCCCACGCGGCGCAGGGCGTTGATATCGTGCTCGAATGCACCGGCTTCTTCCAGAGCCATGAAGCTGCCGAACCGCATCTGAAGGCAGGTGCAAAACGCGTGCTGATCTCGGCTCCGGCAAAGAACGTTTCAGCCACCATCGTCTACGGTGTGAACCACGAAACGCTGACTGCCGAAGACGTAATCGTTTCTAACGCCAGCTGCACCACCAACTGCCTGTCGCCGGTAGCGAAGGTGCTGCACGATACAGTTGGTATTGAGCGAGGCTTCATGACCACGATCCACTCCTACACCAACGATCAGCGCATGCTGGACCAGATGCACAGCGACCTTCGCCGTGCGCGTGGCGGAGCGCAGAACATGATCCCGACCACCACCGGCGCGGCTCGCGCAGTTGGCCTGGTTCTGCCAGAACTTGCTGGCAAGCTCGACGGGTCGAGTGTTCGCGTGCCTACGCCGAATGTGAGCCTGGTCGATCTGGTCTTCACGCCCAAGCGCGACACCAGCGCGGACGAACTCAACGCAGCGCTTAAGGCTGCTGCCGACGGCCCGATGCAGGGTGTGCTCGATTACACCGATCAGCCGCTTGTCAGCAGCGATTTCAATCATCACCCGGCAAGCTCTACCGTCGACAGT
>JAAUYH010093408.1_pt1 | contig 10517 bp, 12 predicted proteins | sample 7278061 | NCBI WGS metagenome assembly JAAUYH01 (sample SAMN14350203, study PRJNA611818) | marine sediment metagenome | isolation source: surface marine sediment (0.6m) | place: French Polynesia: Moorea | collected 2018-08 | reverse complement strand
CATGGGCAAGAGGTCGCGGCGACCTCTTGCCCGGATCATGCCGTCTGACAGCGGATCCGGCCATTCCGGCCGGATGGCCACCACCTCTGCACCGTTCGGCCCAGGCCATTGCATCGTCACCGCCGACCCGGAACCGTCAGCCGTGTTAGCCGCCGGAGCCTTTCAGCCAGTCCCGCCACATCTCGTCATCGCCGTACCTGGCCGAGCATTGCGGCCCGCAGAGAGGCCGGTTGATGCCGACGACGAACTTGGTCGGCACCGGTCCGATGCCGACCCAATAGGGCGAGCCGTCGCTGTCCCGGCCGCAGACCACGCAGGCACCGGTGGCGGTGTCACGGACGGTTGCCGTCTTGCCGCGTCGTCCGGTCTTCCACATGGGCGGTGTCGGCTCGCGTCTAGGTGAGGTGGACCGGCGTCCGGTTCCAGGCCTGCGGGATCGCGGTGCCGGTATAGTCGGGCAGCAATCCGGCCAGCCTGGCGCGCGCCGCCTCGGGCCAGCGATCCGGGTAGAGGCCGGTGGCCGCCTCGGTGTCGGTGTCGACGCCGCGGCGGCAGTAGATCTCCTGCAGGCGGGCGCGGATCGGCTCGGGCAGGGTGGCGTAGTCCGGGTGGAACCACAGCGTGATCAGCGTGCGCTCGGCATCGGAGCGGTTGGGGTAGGCGCCGTGGATCAGCCGCGCGTCGCCGATCACCATGTCGCCGGCCCGGACCGGCACCGCGACCGCCTCCGGGTGCTCGGCGAAGGCCGGGTCGTCCGGGTCGATGACCTGGGCCAGGTCGTCGCTGTGCGCCTCCATCATGTCGTGCATCGGATGACGCCGGCGATGGGTGCCGGGGATGACCCGCAGGCAGCCATTCCCGGGATGGGTGTCGGTCAGGTAGAGGAAGACGAAGAATTGCGCCAGCCGGTCGGTGTAGGAGATCGGGTGGTCCCAGCCCCACCAATCCTGATGCCAGAACAGCGCCGGCCCGCGTGGCGGCTTGCTGATGACATAGCCGGAGGTGAAGCGCACATCCTGCAGTTCCAGCCGTGCGAACGCGGACAGCAGTCCCGGATGGGCGATGAACTCGGCGAATGCCGGATGGTCGGCGACCGGGATCAGGCTGCCTTCGGAGCGGTATCTGGCCCGGTGCTCCGGCGAGAGATCGGCGACGCATCCGGCCGCCAGCGCCTGCAGGCGCGCCAGCGAGTTGCCGTCGAGCACGTCACGGACGACCGTGTAGCCGTCCTGGAGCAGTCGGGCAGGGGGCGCGGTATCCGGCATCGCGGCTAGGCCAGCATGCGCACGGCCAGAAAGCCGATCAGGACGAGGATAGTCTCCATCGGCAGAGCATGCCCCAACGGGTGCGCGCCGCATAGGCATTCGGCGCATTCCCCGAATGGTCGCCGGCACCACGCTGGCGATCGGCCCATTAACCGATCCGAAAGCACCAGATGCCGATTCTTCACAATCACTGGAGACTGGACTCGAAGCCCCTCGAATGCACGAGCTCGCGACCTTGCAGCGGCGGCTCAGGCTGTTGGAAATCGATGATGACGTCCGCGTCAGCATCAAGAAGATCCATCCGGTGCTCCACGCCAACCTCGATACGATCATCGACAGCTTCTACAAGCACCTGGCGACGTTTCCGGAATGCAAGGCGCTGTTCGACAAGACGGACTCGTTCCTGACGCTGCCGAAAAGACAGCGATTGCATTGGCTTGATCTGTTTTCCTGCCGCTTCGACGAAACCTATGCGAAGCGGGCCCTCGGCGTCGGCCGGGCGCATTTCCAGCACGGCGTCGCGCCGTATCTGTACATCTCCGGATATACGTTCTTCCACTGCTGGATCCTGAGGGCGATCACCGAGAGCCATGCCGGCGACAGGGACCTGCCGAATCTCCTCGCCGCCACGACGAGGGTCATTCACCTGGACATGGACCTGGCGCTGTCGGCCTATACGCGCGAGTACTGGTCGACCCGCAGCGCGGCCGAATAGCCACGGCCATACTGGTTGGTCGGAGCGTCGGGGTGGTGTTTCGGCGTGGGCTCGGCGATGCCGGCGACCGTCAGTGTCAGCCGGCCCCCCGGTGCGGCGCCATCGTTGCAGCGATTACGGGGCCAAACCTTCCGGGTCGCCATCGACGATGGATTCGACGCGAAAGGACACGGCGGGATCGCCCCTCACATCGTAGCCGATGCCATAGATCTGGTCGCCCACGATGAAAAGACGGCTGCAGGGGTTGGGACTGCCGGGTGCCGGCTCGCCAATCTCGAAGCAGGCGTGGTCGTTGTTCAGCGACCAGGTTCCCGGAGTGACGCCGCGGCCGGCATCGAAGTAAGCCCGGCCGTCCGGCGCATAGTATTCCGTGAATCGGACCTTTGCGCTGAAGGAGTGGCCGTAGAGGGTGCGGCCAGACAGCATTTCGGCCAGGTCCTGGCCGGTCACCTGTTCTCCTCCCCGGTCGAGGATCTTCTCGAATGTCGGTGCCTGGGCATTTGCGCCCGACGCGACCAACGCCAGGGCGCAGGCCAGGATCACCGCTCTGAGGCACATGGTTTTCGTCCTCGTGACAATGGCGTGGCCGGGACCGGCGCGAGCAGTCGACGGTCAATCCCGCGCCATGTTCAGCCGCGGGTCATGCAGTTCCAGGGAGAAGCGGTCCGGCATCAGGCCCTGGTGGAACCAGCGGATGAAGCTGTAGATGGAGAACACCGGCAGCCCGGTCAGCTTGCGGATGTCGGCGGCGTAGGGGGTCATGTTGGTGCATTCCAGCACGATGGCGCCGACCTCGGGAAATTCGGTCACCAGGGTGCGGGCCGCATCCAGCAGGTCGAGCCGGCAGGCGTCGAAATCGATGCTGGGCTGGTCGTCGAGGATGCCATGGGTGAAGGCGCGGCCGTTGTCGGTGCCGACGATCGGCGTGTCGAGCGGGGCGTTGGCGGCGGCGAGATGCTCCTCGCTCAGATCGGTGCGGGAGATGGTGATCACGCCGACCCGCTTGCCCCGCGGCAGCAATTGCTGCACCACCGGGATCTGCATCAGCGACGAAGTCGCGACCGGGACCGGAACGGCCTCGGACACCTGGTCCTGGATCAGCGCCAGGAAGCCGCAATTGGTGGTCAGCCCGTCGCAGCCGAGCGCCACCAGGTCCCGGGCGGCGGCGATGAATCCGTCGACCAGGGCGCGCGGGTCCTTGCGCACAACGTTGTCCGGCGTGGCGCCGGGCACGATGCGGTACTGCACCGGAAACGGCCAGGTCATGGCATTGGCGATATCGCCATAGATGCGCGGGAACTGCGTCTCCAGCATCATGACGCCGACGCTGGCCCCGAAGACGGTCTTGCCGCCGAATTCTACCGACATGTATTTCCTCCCGGCGCTTGGGTCCTTCCGCCCGTCGGGCAAGACCCAGACCGTTCCTGACTTCACCCCATCCGTCATTCCCGCGAAAGCGGGAATCCAGGATACACGGCGTTCGGCTGGATTCCCGCTTTCGCGGGAATGACGCGGACGGGTCGCGGCCATCCCGCGAAGGTTGCTCCGTCAATGTGATGTCCGATCCACCCACCACCACTCCAACAGAAAACCGTCAGCCCATCACGTAAAGCTGCGAATAGGCGATGCGGACGGCGGCCGTCGCCTCCTCGCTGTGCTGCTCGATATGGTCGCGCAGGGCGGTGACGGCGGCATCCGTGTTCCGCGCGGCCAGCGCGTCCAGAATGCGGATATGCTCGGCATGGGTCCGGCCACGCTTCTCGTTCAGCACGATCCAGCGCACATAGCGGATGCGCTCGCTGACATTGCGCAGCATGTGCACCAGCTCGTCGTTCTGCGACAGCTCCGCCAGGCGCATGTGGAAGGCCTCGTCCAGCTCCACCAGCACCTTGGCCGAGGTGCCGGCGCTGTAGGCCGGCTCGGTCTCCAGCAGGAAGTCGCGCAGGGCTGCGATGCTCGCGTCGTCGGCCCGGTCGATCGCCCGGCGCAGCGCCTCGGTCTCGATCGCCTGACGCAGCTCGTAGAGCTCCAGCACCTTGCGCGGCTGCAGCGACCGGTTGAAGAAACCGCGCCCGGTCTGGAAGGTGATGAACCCCTCGGCGACCAGCCGGTTCAGCGCCTCGCGCAGCGGCGTGCGGCTGACCCCGAGCGTGCTGGCCAGGGCGCCCTCGTTGATCCGCTCCTCGGGCTTGAACGCGAACTCCGTCGCCATGCTGCGGACCTGCTCGTAGATCCGGTCGACGCTGCTGTTGGCCATGCCGCCGCCTTGCCCTTCCTCCGCCTCGCCCATGCTCATCGCCCGTCCGGCCGAGATTTGCAATTGATTTCGTTACACAGGACTGTATAACATGCTGTATACAATTTGGCGACGGCGCGGTCATCGTGCCGGTATGGGCGCCCAGGGTCGTCATGGTGGGGGCGGTCGACATGCAGAACACGCTGAACGGTGCCGAGGCGATGGTGCGCATGCTGGAGGCCCATGGCGTGCGCCATGTGTTCGGCCTCTGCGGCGACACCACGCTGCCCTTCTATGACGCCCTCTACCGCCTCGACCATTCCATCGACCACATCCTGACCCGCGACGAGCGCAGCGCGGCCTATATGGCCGACGGCTATGCGCGGGTGACGGGCCGTGTCGGCGTGTGCGAGGGGCCGTCCGGCGGCGGCGCGACCTACATCCTGCCGGGGCTGATCGAGGCCAGCGAATCCTCCTATGCGGTGCTGGCCATCACCACAGACGTCGCGGTCCGCTCGCACGGCAAGTACCCGCTGACCGAACTCGACCAGCAGGCGCTGTTCGCACCGCTGACCAAGTGGAACACGGTGATCGGGCAGGCGGCGCACATCCCGCGCATGGTGCGGCGGGCGTTCCGGGCGATGACGACGGGGCGGCCGGGGGCGGCGCATCTGGGCCTGCCCTACGACATCCAGTACGACCCGGTCGATCCGGAGGATATCTGGGCCGATCAGAACCACGGCGCGTTTCCGGCCTATCGCGTCGCACCCGATCCGGCGTCGATCGGGGCCGCGGCCGAGGCGATCCTGTCGGCGAAGAAGCCGCTGATCGTGTGCGGCGGCGGGGTGGTGATCTCGGGCGCGATGGCGGAGCTCGACCGCCTCGCCACGCGGCTCGACATCCCGGTCGCGACCTCGATCTCCGGCCAGGGCAGCCTGGCCGAGACCCATCCCAACTGCCTCGGCGTCGTCGGCTCGAATGGCGGCACCGACGAGACCTGGGAGGTCATGGCGGCGGCCGACCTGGTCGTCTTCATGGGCTGCCGCGCCGGCTCGACCACGACCTCGCGCTGGGAGGCGCCGGGACCGGCCACGCGCGTCGTGCATTTCGACAGCGACCCGATGGTGATCGGCGCCAACTACCGCACCGAGGTGGGAGTCGTCGGCGATCTGCGCTTCGCGTTGGCGGCGCTGAACGCGGAGCTGGATAGCCGCGGGCAGGGTGCCGAGGGCCATGGCGGCGCGGCGTCCGTCGCGGCCGCCAAGCGCCGCAAGTTCGACCGCTTCCAGACGCTGGCCGAGGACCGGTCCAGGCCGATCCGGCCGGAGCGGGTGATCGCCGCGCTTCGCGAGGTGCTGCCGGAGGACGCGGTCCTGGTTTCCGATCCGGGCACGTCATGCCCCTATGCCTCCGCCTATTACGAGCTGCCGCGCGCCGGCCGCCACTTCATCACCAACCGCGCCCATGGCGCGTTGGGCTATTCGATGAGCGCGGCGCTGGGCGCCTGGTACGGCCGGCCCGAGGCCAAGGTGGTCGCGCTGATGGGCGACGGCTCGTTCGGCTTCTCCTGTGGCGAGCTGGAGACGGTGATCCGGTCGCGGGCGCCGATCACCTACGTCGTGTTCTCCAACAGCAGCTTCGGCTGGATCAAGGCGAGCCAATACGCCGATTGCGAGCGGCGCTATCACAATGTGGATTTCGACCGGTCCGACCAGGCCGCGATCGCCGCCGCGTTCGGAGTGAAATCGTGGCGGGTCGAGGATCCGGAGGAGTTGGCCGGCGTCCTGAGGCTGGCGGTGGACCATGACGGCCCGACCCTGATCGACGTCATCTGCCAGCCGCTCGAGGAGGCGGAGGCGCCGGTCAGACGATGGATGGGATAGGCGGCCACAGGCGGCCGGAGCGTCGCGATTGGACGCGGGGCGACACGGCCGGTTAGGCTGGGAAAACCGGGCGACACGTCCCGGGGAAAGACAGGCAGGCAATGCGCAACGGCGGGACGCACACCGTGATTGTCATCGGCGCCGGGATCGTCGGGGTCTCGGCGGCGATCTGGCTTGCCCGCGCCGGGGCCTCGGTGACCCTGATCGACCGCAATGCGCCGGGCACCGGAACCTCCTACGGCAATGCCGGCGTGCTGGCGGCCTGCTCGGTGGTGCCGGTGACGACCCCGGGCCTGGTCGCCAAGGGGCCGAAGCTGCTGCTCGACCCGGACTTCCCGCTGTTCCTGCGCTGGGGCTACCTGCCGCGGCTGGTGCCCTGGCTGATCCGCTATCTCGGCCATGCCAATGATGCCGACACCCGCCGGATCGCCGCCGGCCTGTCGCCGATCGTCAGCGACACCGTCGAGCAGCACCAGGCCCTCACCGAGGGCACCGACGCGGCCGAATGGGTGGTCGGCTCCGACTATGTCTTCGCCTATGCGGACCGGGCCGCCTTCGACGCCGATCACTATGTCTGGACGTTGCGCAGGGAAGCCGGATTCGATCCCGATCTGATCGAGGGCGATGCGGTGCGGGATTACGACCCGGCCTTCGGCCCGTCGATCGGCCTGCTGGCGCGCATGTCCGACCATGGCTTCGTCCGCGATCCCGGCGGCTACGTGCAGTCTCTGGCCCGGGTCCTGGAGGGCGAGGGCGGCCGGCTCAAACGGGCGGAGGTGCGGGACATCCGGCTCAGCGATGGCCGGGTCACCGGTGTCGAGACCGAGGCCGGCTTCGAGGAATGCGACACGGCGGTGCTGACCACCGGGGTCTGGTCGAAGCCGCTGGCCGAGAAGCTGGGCCTCTCGGTGCCTCTGGAGACCGAGCGCGGCTACCACGTGGTGTTCAGGGAGCCGTCGATCCGCCTGCGCGCGCCGTCCATGGTCGCTTCCGGAAAGTTCGTCGCCACGCCGATGGATGGCGGCCTGAGATGTGCCGGGGTGGTCGAGTTCGGCGGTCTCGAGGCCGGCCCGTCGGATGCGCCGCTGGCGCTGCTGAAGCGCCAGGTCGCGGCCACCTTCCCGACACTTCGGTACGACGGCATCGACGAATGGCTGGGGCATCGCCCGGCCCCGACCGACAGCCTGCCGCTGATCGGCGAAATCGGGTCGACCGGCGTGATCGCCGGATTCGGGCATCACCATATCGGCCTCACCGGAGGGCCGAAGACCGGTCGGCTGATCGCCGACCTGATCAGCGAAAAAGGCACAAACCTCGATTTGGCGCCTTACAATCCAAGCCGGTTCCGGCAACACTAGCGGGTATCAATCAGGGAGGGATCAATGAAAAGAACCATTGCACTACTGGCCGCCACGTCGGCCGTCGCGCTGGCCACCGCGACCGCCTCGGCCGAGACCTGGGACATGCCGATGGCCTATTCGGCGTCGAACTTCCACTCGGCGAACGGGGCGGAGTTCGCGCGCTGCGTGACCATGGGCACCGGCGGCGAGCTGGAAATCGTCACCCATCCGGGCGGCTCGCTGTTCAAGGGCAACGAGATCAAGCGCGCGGTGCAGACCGGCCAGGTCCAGATCGGCGAGCGCCTGCTCTCCGCGCACCAGAACGAGGACGCGCTGTTCGGCGTCGACTCGGTCCCGTTCCTGGCGACCTCGTTCGAGGATTCGATCACGCTGTGGGAGGCGGCGAGGCCGGAGTTCACCGAGCTGCTGGCAGACCAGAACCTGCACCTGCTGTATTCGGTGCCGTGGCCGCCGCAGGGCCTGTACTTCAAGCAGGAGGTCAATTCGGTCGCCGACATGGAGGGGATCAAGTTCCGCTCCTACAACACCGCGACCGCGCGCCTGGCCGAGCTGACCGGCATGCTGCCGGTGCAGATCGAGGCGGCGGAGATCTCGCAGGCCTTCGCGACCGGCGTCGCGGACTCCATGGTGTCGTCCGGGTCGACCGGCTATGACCGCAAGGTCTGGGAGAGCCTGACCCATTTCTACGAGGTCGATGCCTGGCTGCCGCGCAACTACGTGTTCGTCAACATGCAGGCCTGGGAAGGCCTGGATGAGTCGATCCAGAACGTGATCAACGGCTGCGCCAGCCTGGCCGAGTACTCCGGCTACTGGCGCTCGGTGCAGTACACCGAGTTCACGCTGGGCGAACTGGCCGCCAACGGCATGACCGTGCAGCGGGCCGGCGACGCGCTGCAGGCCGAGCTGGTCGAGATCGGCGAGACCATGACCTCGGAGTGGCTGGAGAACACCGGCGAGACCGGCGCGCGCATCGTGGATGCGTTCAAGTCCAGCCAGTAGAGCCGTTACGGGCCCCGGCCCTGTCATCACGCCGGGGCCCGCTTCTCAAGTCTGCTAGGGGGGGCCGCTATGCGCGCTGTGGGAGGAGTCCTTCGGCCATGGCTGGACCGGCTGTACACGCTGGGAGGCGTGCTGGCCGCGCTGTGCCTGATCGTCATCCTGACCTTGGTCACGTTGCAGATGCTGGCCCGGTGGACCGGCGAGGTCTTTGCCGGCGCCCCCGACTATGCCGGCTATTTCATGGCCGCGGCGTCCTTCCTGGCCTTCGCCTACGCCTTGAACTATGGCGCCCACATCCGCGTCAGCATGCTGCTGAACGGCCTCGGCCGGCACCGCTACATCGGTGAGATCTGGTGCTTCGCGATCGGGACCGGGCTGTCCATATTCTTCGCCCGATACGCCATCAAGACCACCTACTGGTCGTACAAGCTGAACGACATCTCCCAGGGCCAGGACGCGACGCCGATCTGGATCCCGCAGATGGCGATGGTGGTCGGCACGGTGGTCCTGTCCATCGCCATGGTCGACCATCTCATTCAACTGATCTTCACCCGCGAGCACGGTATCGCCGCGGAGTCCGTCGACAAGCATGTGGAGTAGGCGGCCATGGAAGAGCTCTATCTGATCCTGATCTTCCTGTTCGTCCTGTTCCTGCTCCTGGGCACCGGCGTCTGGGTCGGTTTGGCGCTGTTCGGGGTCGCCTTCGTGGGCCTGGAGCTGTTCACCAGCCGTCCGGCCGGGGACGCCATGCTGACCACGATCTGGGGGTCCTCGTCGTCCTGGACACTGACCGCCCTGCCGCTGTTCATCTGGATGGGCGAGATCCTCTACCGGACGCGACTGTCGGAGGACATGTTCCGCGGCCTGGCGCCCTGGATGGCGCGGCTGCCCGGCGGGCTGGTCCACACCAACATCGTTGGCTGCACGGTTTTCGCTGCGGTTTCAGGGTCTTCCGCGGCGACATTGACAACCGTTGGCAAGATGTCGATCCCGGAGTTGCGCAAGCGCGGCTATCCGGAACCGATCATCATCGGCACCCTGACCGGGGCGGCCACGCTGGGCTTGATGATCCCGCCATCCCTGACCCTGATCGTCTACGGGGTGACGGTCAACGAATCCATCTCCAAGCTGTTCCTGGCCGGAATCCTGCCCGGCCTGACCCTGGCGCTGATGTTCATGGGCTATGTGGCGCTCTGGTCGTTCGTGAAGCCGTCGGAAGTCCCGAAGATCAGCGAACGCCTGTCATTCGGCGAGAAGCTGCGCGAGTCCCGCTTCCTGATCCCGGTCCTGATCCTGATCCTGGTGGTCATCGGCTCGATGTATCTCGGATTCGCCACCGCGACGGAGGCAGCGGCGTTCGGGGTGATTGGCTCGCTGATCCTGGCCGCAACCCAGGGGTCGCTGTCGCGCAAGACCTTCATCGACAGCCTGATGGGGGCGACGCGGACCTCGGCGATGATCGCGTTCATCCTGGGCGGCGCCGCGGCGCTCTCGCTGGCGATGGGCTTCACCGGCCTGCCGCGGGCCCTGGCTGGGCTCATCGACACCCTCGGCCTGTCGCCGGTCTCGCTGCTGCTGGTGCTGATGGTGTTCTACATAATCCTGGGCTGCTTCCTCGACGGCATCTCCTCCGTCGTGCTGACCATGGCCATCGTCGAACCGATGATCCGGCAGGCCGGCATCGACATCATCTGGTTCGGCATCTTCATCGTCGTGGTGGTCGAGATGGCGCAGATCACTCCGCCGATCGGCTTCAACCTGTTCGTCATGCAGGGCATGACACACCACCAGATGGGCTACATCGCCCGCACCGCGATCCCGATGTTCCTGATCATGGTGCTGATGGTCTTCGTCCTGATCGCCTTCCCGGAACTGGCGACTTGGCTCCCCGAGAACATCCGGAAAGGGCCCGGGGGATAAACACCCACCGATGAGGCTTCTCCACCTCGCCGCCCGGCATGCTCGGGCCTGCTTAATCGCAGGGCTTGTCGCCGGGCTGACGCTTGAAAGCCTGGCCGCGGCGCTAAAACCGTGGCTGCCGCACATGGTGGCGATGCT
>JAAUYH010198140.1_pt1 | contig 10518 bp, 11 predicted proteins | sample 7278061 | NCBI WGS metagenome assembly JAAUYH01 (sample SAMN14350203, study PRJNA611818) | marine sediment metagenome | isolation source: surface marine sediment (0.6m) | place: French Polynesia: Moorea | collected 2018-08 | reverse complement strand
TAATGTTAGATGTTTCAGCATCATACTTAACTTTATCCTGAGAAAAATAGCGTAACCAAGAGTCTATTTGCTGGGTAATAGGTTCATAAAGACTGCGAGAAAAGAAAACAATAGCAATATTCCATTCAGGATGTTTTAAAGACATCAAAGCTGATTTTTGACACAAGATTACAGTTTTACCAGAACCAGCAATACCTCTAATTACTTGTATTCCTGGGGGAATTTGTTTAGCTAGTTTTTCTTGTTGTAAATCTAACTTGCTTATGCGTGATCGCACTTGTTGTAATATCTTATTACGATAACTCACATAATTACTAGCAATATCTTTTTTATATATCGGTGTGCCTGCTAAAATACCTTGTAATAATTGCCATTGAGTTTCAGTTATTTCTCGATTGCTTCTAATACCAGCAGTATTAATAATCTTGTTTAAAACAGTAACAGTAGATTCTAAATCATCTTGAAACAAAATTGGAGGATTATTTGGTAACTTACTAAATCCTTTATCTTCCCATTGTTGACTACTAATATAAGGTAGAGCAATTAAAACTTTTCCTGGCACTTGTTGTTTTAAAATTGGCTCGCTGTCAGCATATTCTAATAAAGCAAATAATTGTTGTTCTGCTTGTTGATAAGGATTGCCGTAGTCAGTATAAAAATTATTATATTGCCAACGATGCCCCTGAATATTAACGATTTGGTGTATCGCGATCGCCTTAACTTCAATAATAATTAAACCTAGTTGATAATCTGCAATTAAAATATCAGGTTCTTTACGAAACTTACCGTTAGGAGAAAAAATTGGATATCGCCAATAACCCAAACAGTTACGATTAAGAAAAGCACTTTTAATTGTTTCCCATATTAACTGTTCTCCCTTTTCTCCCCTAACTCCTAAAGGCTCAGTAGCAATAAATTCATTTAACATTTAACATTTAACATTAACTATGAACAACTAACAACTAATAACTAACTACTAACAATGAACTATGCTTACTAACTTTAAACAAAAAATAATTCAAACTCAAGAAGCCAAAATTAATACTTTTATTGGTGGTCAAGGATATCCCTTATTATTACTACATGGTTATCCTCAAAATCATTATATGTGGCATAAAATTGCCTATCGTTTAGCAGAAAACTTTACTGTTATAGTGACAGATTTAAGAGGCTATGGAGATAGTTCTAAACCCCAAGGAAAAGCCGATCATAGTAACTATAGTAAAAGAGCGATCGCGAAAGATCAAGTGGAAGTAATGTCCAAATTAGGATACGATAAATTTCACCTAGTAGGACACGATCGCGGTGCTAGGGTTGCCCATCGTTTAACCTTAGACTATCCCCAACAAGTAACCAAACTAGCAGTATTAGATATTATCCCTACTTACGAACTTTATACAACTTCAGATCAAGAATTTGCCACTGCATACTATCATTGGTTTTTTCTCATTCAACCCTATCCTTTTCCCGAAACCTTAATTAGTAGTAATCCAGAATATTTCTTATCTCATTGCTTACAAAGTTGGAGCAAAACAAAAGATACCTTTTCTACTGAAGCCAAAGCGGAATATTTACGCTGTTTTAGCGATCCAAAAACAATTCATGGAACTTGTGAAGACTATCGTGCTAGTGCAGATATAGATTTAGTTCATGATGCCGAAAATATGGATAAAAAAGTTACTTGTCCTCTACTTACTTTATGGGGAAATAAAGGTATTATCGGTAAAAAATATGATGTAATTGCCAGCTGGAAAAAAAGAGCCATTAATGTAGTAGGAAAAGGTTTAGATTGTGGTCATTTTTTACCAGAAGAAGCACCAGAAGCAACTTATAAAAATTTACAAAAATTCCTGGAATTATAATCCGTAACGAGAATATCGTAGGGTTTGGTAATTTTTCTCCAAGGATAATTTCGTAAGTTTTATTTTGTCCAAGTGGAAAAATGAACCTAAAAACTAAAAACAAGTTATCATTATTAATTAATGGTACAATAAAAAGTACAACTAATAGTCATGAGTTATGGATATTCTTAGTGCTAGTCAAGCAAGAGCCAACCTATTTAAGTTATTAGAAAAAGTCAATCAAGAAAGCAAGCCTTGTATTATCACTTCACGCAAGGGAGATGGGGTTTTAATTTCTAAAGCTGATTGGGAAAGCTTACAAGAAACACTATATTTACAGTCCATTCCAGGATTGGTGGATTCTATTCGACAAGCTGAAGCAGATGATGAATGGGTATCAGAAGCAGAGTTTATGTCAGAATTAAACGATGTGGACAATTAAGTTTTCTCGTAATGCTTTTAGGGATGGGAAAAAATTACGTTCCGCAAACTTAGCCAGTAATGTTAAGCAATTAATTAAGATTCTTAAACAAAATCCCGATCAACCCTCTTATGAAAAACTTTCTGGCGATTTGAAAGGTTATTATTCTCGACGTATCAATATTAAACACCGCTTAGTTTACTCAATTGACGAAGAAAATAAAATTATTAAAATAGTTTCTGTTTGGTCGCATTACGGAGAATAACAGGAAATAATCAATAATATTATCAATACAAAAAATATTCATTAGAAACGATGACAAATCAAAATCCTGCTCAAGGTTATGAAATAGGAATTTTTAATCAGTTAGTTAAAAATTCTGAAGCGATCGCTTTGACTCAGTTTAAAGTAGAAGAGTTAAGTAAACAAGTAATTAAGCTCGATGACAGACTAAAAGATGTAGAAGTTCAAGTAAATAAAATACCTGAAATTGAAACTCATCTTACAAATGTTGAAACTCGACTCACAAGAATCGAGCAAATAGGAGAAAAAATATTAGGGAGTATCAAATATTTTATTGGCGCTATCGCTCTTGGAATACTAATCAACATTCTAAGTAGTCCTATCGTTACTCGCTTATACAACTTCTAAAAAATAAATCATACTTCTTCTGAGCGCAAGCCTTATTTCCTAATTCTTGCTGCATCTTGAAAACAGCTAGTATATTGCTTATACCCCCCAGGAAACACCACATTTAATCTTAAAGGGTCATCTGTATCTCTAGAATCCCCCGCACCTTCAACCACTCGCCAAACTTCTTGTTCATTGTCGATGCTTTTTTCCAGTTTTAAGGGTTTACGGTTTTTAACTTCCCCATCACTGCTATCAACATAAACAACAACATTACCCATGTTAAACTCTTTACCGATCGCCTGAATTAACTCTAAAAATCCGCGATCGCTACCTCCTCGTTTAAACTCAATTTTTCTGTTTATTTCTTGAGCTTTACTAGTAACTGTATCTCCCACTCCCACTATTATGGGCATCATAGCAGGGTCAAAATTAGTTTTGATTATCTCTAGTAATTCCTCTTGCTGATGGGGAGCTTCTCGAACATTAAAATCTTTACCCAAAGGGTAACTACCAGTTCTTTGATAGTAATATCGATTGAGAATTACTATCACCCCTACTTCTTTAATTGCCCCCTTCAACATAAACTGAAAATCAGTTGTTCCAGAGTGTTTTCCTTCAGCTAGTTGGATAACTTCTTTCCCGTCTGTATCTCTACCTAAATTAGGAGCATAATGCACAAAAAAAGACTCTTTTAAGCCTTTCTGTGTGGCTTCTGCTAATAATTGCTCCATTAAAATCTGTATTTTAATCTGTAGCTTTCTATATCCATCGGCACTGTTTGCTAAAGCCTCATGAAAAACATTAAGATTAGCCGTAGGAGATACCTTATTATCTAGTACTGTTGCTGCAATACCCTTCTTAATTTGTTCTGAACCTAGTCCGTAGTTTTCTTGACTAAATAACTCCTCTAAATAAGTCTTAATTTTATTGGGGACTTGTTCTAAAAAAGCCAATTCCTCTTCACTAACACCTAGATGGGAAATGTTACCATAACAATCTTGCCATTGCACACCACCAGCACCCAATCCAGACAAATAAAAACCTTTTTCCTTAGCTATAGCTGGATTGTCAAAAGCTTGCTCAATAATTGTATTAACTCCCCTTGTCCCAATATGTTCTCCGTTAGTTAGAACATAGAAATGTTCAGTAAAAGATTTAACGGCTCGTAAATATTCTGGTGCAATAACTCTAGTTAAAGGGTCTTTCACCAAACCCATACAAACCCCATCTAGGTCTTGAATAATTAAGATATTTTCGGTATTGGCTAATAAATTGGTTAGAAGTTGATGATCTAGAGATAAAGACCGTTCATGGAGTGAAGGAATAGACATTAGATATAGTTTGCCTAAATTTTGTGACTATGAAAAGATGCAACGTGAGAAGCAAAAAAAACGACAAAACTAATTATTTTTGAGTTCTTTGAGCGATAATTTCTTCAATAATTTGCTTTTCTTGTTCTGGCGTGGCGTTTGCTGGAACTTTTTTCCAATCAAGACGAGAACTATATTCCATAAAAGCTAATTCACCTGTTTCATCATCTTGATGATTGTGCATATATTGCTTTAGTTCCTCTTTCGTCATTTCCTTGAATGATTTAGACATAAATAAATTCTCCATTCTCGTATATTTTAATAGTAATTTCTGGTTTGTATCCAGCTTCGATATATATGATTCGAGCTACTCGATAGTATCTAAATATTGTAATAGGCAGTAAACTTCTTGTGATGTACTGGCAAAGAATTGCTGCTTTAATTGCTTGTTGTGCTGTTGGCATTCATTTAGCTATTATTTTACTGAAACTAACTTTACCAGATCAATCTTATTGCGATCTTTCGGAACGAATGTACAATCTCGCTTTGAGCGAGGTGCTGCGCGATCGCAAAATAACCAGTAAGAGTCTATAATATATTGGCTTGAGGAATGTGAAGCAGCAGGAAAAAGACTTATGAAACGTTTAGCACTTCTGAGTGTGTCGGACAAAACTGGGATTGTAGATTTAGCACGTCAGTTAGTAGAAAAGTTCGATTTCGATCTCATCAGTAGTGGTGGTACGGCTAAAACTTTGCAAGATGTTGGATTACCCGTAACTAAAGTTAGTGATTACACAGAATCACCTGAGATTTTGGGAGGAAGGGTTAAAACTCTCCATCCTCGAATTCATGGGGGGATTTTAGGTCGTCCTGATGTGGAACAAGATAGGGTGGATATGGAGGCTAATAATATTCGTCCTCTGGATTTGGTGGTAGTGAATCTGTATCCTTTTGAAAAGACTATCGCTCAACCCAATGTCACGGTAGCTGAAGCTATTGAAAAGATCGATATTGGGGGTCCAACTATGGTGCGTGCTGCTGCAAAAAACTTTGCTTATCTCACTATACTATGTGAACCCAGTCAGTATGAGGATTATTTAGCAGAGTTGGATAACTCTAATGGTTCGGTTTCTTTGCAATTTCGCCAAAAAATGGCAGGATTGGCTTTTGCTCATACTTATAACTATGATCGCGCTATCTCTAGCTATTTTGCTGGATTAAACCAAGGAGAAGAGACTGGATTACCCGCAACTTATAATCTATCTGGTAACAATGTTCAAACTCTCCGCTATGGGGAAAATCCCCATCAAGCTGCTACTTGGTATAGTACTGGGTCAACAGGCTGGAAAACTGCGACTAAATTGCAAGGAAAAGAACTTAGTTACAATAATTTAGTTGATTTGGAAGCAGCAAGACGCATTATTGCTGAATTTCCTACTAATGAACCAGCAGCAGCAGTCTTAAAACATACTAACCCCTGTGGCGCAGCAGTGGCGGAAACTCTGGCGGAAGCTTATGAAAAGGATTTTAATGCTGATTCTATCTCTGCTTTTGGTGGTATTGTGGCTCTCAATCAAACTATAGATGCAACTACTGCTACGGCTTTAACTAAAACCTTTCTTGAATGTGTAGTTGCACCAGGATGTGATTCGGAAGCAGAAGCCATCTTAAAAGCTAAATCGAAACTGAGAATTTTGCTCTTACCTGATTTAATTACAGGGGAAAAACACACGATCAAAGCCATAGCAGGGGGCTTTTTGGTACAAGAGAGTGATGATTTAGTAGAAAATCCTGATAACTGGGAATTTGTTACCCAAAAACAACCTACACCCCAACAAATAGCAGAAATGTTATTTGCTCAAAAAATAGTTAAGCATGTTAAATCTAACGCTATTATTGTGACGCAAAAGCGTACTACCCTAGGTATTGGGGCAGGTCAAATGAACCGTGTAGGTTCGGTTAAAATTGCCCTGGAACAAGCTGGAGAGAAAGCGAAAGGAGGAGTATTAGCTAGTGATGGCTTCTTTCCTTTCGATGATTCGGTACGTACCGCAGCTAAAGCGGGAATTACTGCTATTATTCAACCAGGAGGCTCAATTCGAGATAAAGACTCCATCGCTGCTGCTAATGAATTAGGAATTGTTATGGTATTAAGCAAAGTTCGCCATTTCCTACATTAAAAAACATGGTAAGATCATGTATTGGTTTACTATGGAAAAATAGTGACTTTAAAATCAATATCAATTCAAGGAGGATGATTTTTAATGACCCAAGTGGTTGTTGGACAAAATGAAAATATAGAATCTGCCTTACGTAGATTTAAACGCCAAGTATCTAAAGCAGGTATTTTTGCTGATATTAAACGTCGCCGTCACTACGAAACTCCTATTGAGAAGCGTAAACGCAAAGCAATTGCTCGTCGTAAAAAGCGTTACCGTTAAGCAGCTATATAAAGTTTATAATTCAAGCTTTAATTACAAGGCTGGAAAATCTCCTGTTGTCAACCGCAATGGTTTAATATTCCCTAGCAGTTGAACTCACAGTTCCAGCCTACCCCAGGGTTCATAAACTTCTAGCAAAACAGAGGTGATATTAATTATCAAAAGTAACAACATACTTCTCGTATCGCAGCAGTCAGAATCAACAAGAACTTAAAAACTTACTTGTAGTAATAAATAGTTTTCTATATATGTAGTTATTTTTTGAATAATACTATTACAAACTTCTATCAAGCTAATTTAGAATTTTTTTAGAGAAAACTGTAGTTCCTAGGCTTAGTTATGCTACTTCAAATTACCTTCAGGATATACATTTTCGACACAAAATCTTTATATAGCCAAGCTTTCAGCCATTGTATGATTGGATTTGATGTTAAATCTTCACAGGTGAGTCAATTATAATTAAACCTTACTAAAAGTAATCGTGAACTCTGTAGTAATATCAAATAGTCAAGGGTATCTGAAAGTAGATCGGAATTTTAAACTCTTAGAATTATCTAGTAATGCTAAAAAATATGCAGAATCTCCAGATAACCTAAGGATAGGTCAGGATATTCGTCCGAATTTTCCTGAAATTATTGGTTTAGAAGATATTTTGCTCGATTTAGGAACTTCTCCTGAAGACGATTTTGTTCTAGAGGGAATTGCCAGACAACAAGATTCTAATAATAATATATACTTCAATTTTAAAGCTAAAAAGCTTGTAGATAAGATCATTTTTTTCTTAGAAGATGTCACAGAATTGATGTTATTGAGGCAGTCTTTAAATCAAAAGATAAATGAATCGGAAATATCTTTAAATGCTCTCAAAAGATTTGAATACTGTACTAATAAAATCATAGATTCTATGGCGGATATCTTATTGATCTCCGATGGTTCTGGGTTGATTAATCGAGCCAATAAAGCAATTACTTCCATTCTGGGCTATTCTGTATCAGAAATTATAAATCATAATATTTCAGAAATAATTAATGATCCTAAGTTTGATCACCTGGCAATTTTTAAATCTCTTCAATCAGGACAAAAAAATCCCCAAAAATTAGAATTTAATTGCACCACTAAAAATCAACTCAATAAAGAAGTAACCATTGAATTCAACTGTTTTTTAGCTCCCACTGAAGTCAAAGAAATTTTTAATTGTGTCTATATTGGACGAGATATTACCATTAGAAAACAAGCTGAAGCGGAAATTCGGCAAGCATTAGAAAAGGAACAAGAACTACGGGCTTTAAAATCTAGTTTTATCTCTATGGCATCCCACGAATTTCGTAACCCTTTAAGTGGAATTTTAGTTTGTGCTGATGTTTTAATTAAAACTCCTGAAAAGTTAGATTTAGAAGAAAGCCAGTTTTACCTAAATTTAATTAAAGAAGCTGCTCTCAATATGCAATATTTACTAGAGGATGTTTTAGTTTTAAGTCAAACCGAGTCAAAACAACAAAAACTCAATTTTAGTAACTTTAAACTAGAGGAATTTTGCCAACAAATTATTAAAGAAGTTAAGCTTTCCTATCAAGATCGAGTAATTAACTTGAACTTTTCAGAAGATAATTTCGAAATTTCTGCCGATCAGAAACTTTTATGGCATATTCTCACTAATTTATTATCTAATGCTTTAAAGTATTCTCCTGATAATGAAGCTGTAGATTTAATATTAGCTAAACAAGAAAATTTAATAATTTTAGAAGTACGCGATCGCGGTATTGGCATTCCTTTAGAAGCCCAAAAAAATCTTTTTGAATCTTTCTATCGTGCTAGTAATGTAGGAGATACTCCTGGTACTGGTTTGGGTTTAGCTATTGTTAAAAGGGCGATCGATTTACATCAAGGAAATATTTTTGTCGAAAGTCAGCCAAAAGTAGGAACAACTATTAGGGTGGAATTACCAATTAGAGTTAATAATTTGTAGTTAATTGTTGATTGATCGCTGTGATGTTGCTTATGTGATTATTAATGAAATCACCTTACTAATGATATTATTTAAAAGCTAAGTATTACTATTAGAATCAATATTACTATTCCTAATAAAATAAATATATATTGAGTAGTTTTGTTACTTTTGTTGAGAATTTCTGAATAAGATAATTCATGATTTTGAATTAGCAAGAAGGAATATCGAGATTGTTCATTTTAGTATGTTAATTAGGGTTTTTTGTGAAAAATTCTTTAACTACTTCTGCAACAGGGCGCAATTGATTATCAACTTCATAGTTCATTTGTTGCATTTGTTCAGCCGTAATGAATCCAGCAAGATTAGCTAGAGCTGGTTCTATCTCTCGGTATTTTGCTAAAGTTTCCTGATTAAAAACTGGTACTGCTTCATAAGGGGGAAAATATTTCTTATCGTCTTCTAATACAACTAATTTCAGTACAGGAATCAATCCATCGGTCGAATTCCCTGCTACTAAATCTACTTGTTTCTGCGCTAGGGCTTTATACATCAGTCCTAAGTCCATCTGTTGAGGCGTATTTTTGAATTTTAAGCCATAAGTTTTAGCTAATCCTGGATAACCATCTTTTCTTGCTAAAAATTCATAACCAAATCCAGCTCGCCATTGGGGGGTGTATTGAGCTGCTTGGGAGAGGGTTTTAATGTTGAGATTTTGGGCATCTTCACGACGGATCACGATAGCGAAAGTATTTTCAAAGCCTAAAGAGTTCATTACTGTTAATTGAAAATCTTCATCATAGGCTTGTTTGACTATTCGATAGACTTTTTTGGGATCAGTAATAGGCTTTTGTTTGAGAATTGCCGTCAAAGCAGTCCCAGTATATTCAACATAACCATCAATTTGACCAACTTTTACTGCTTCATGACAAATAAAGGTTCCTCCTAAATTAAACTGTCGCTCAACTTTTAAATCAGTTTTGGCTTCAATTTGTTGAGCAAGAATCTCTCCTAAGATTACTTGTTCAGTAAAATTTTTAGAACCAATAGTAATTGTTTCAGTTTGGGGATTTTGTAGTCCAAAAATCCCTAATAACAAACCAGTCATCAAGACAGCCAAGACTCCTAAAAGAAAATACTTCTGCTTGCTTTGACCTGGTTGTGTTAGGTATCTCTCCAGCCAACCCAGAAATAAGTCCGCCCCCAAAGCAATAAAAGCGGAGGGAATTGCACCAGCAAGAATTAACTGAGTATTGACGGTAGAAATACCCCGAAAAATAAATACTCCTAACCCACCTCCTCCAATAGCTGCTGCAATAGTAGCAATCCCCACAGAAATCACTGTTGCAATGCGGATTCCAGCAATAATAATACCCAAGGCTAAAGGAATTTCTACCTGAAACAGCAATTGTGTATCGGTCATTCCCATACCTCGTCCCGCTTCCCGAATCGTGGGGTCGATGTTAATTATTCCTGTGTAAGTATTGCGAATTAGAGGAAGTAAAGCATAAAGGCTAAGTGCCACAATGGCAGGTACTTTTCCAATTCCCCCAATAAATGGCACCGAAATCAGAAAGCCAAATATAGCAAGACTGGGAATTGTTTGAATAGCATTAGCTAAACCCAGAACCACTTTTGCCAGTTTTGGCTTGCGGGTAATTACAATCCCCAGGGGAATACCAATGGAGATGGCAATGGTCATCGCAATAGCGACTAGGATTAAATGTTCTCCTGTGCGTAAGAGTATTTCTCCCCCATAGGGTATGGAAAATAAGTTATTCAAGATTAATGCCTTGAAAATAAACAATAGTCACTTCATTTATCATTTATCATTTATCATTTATCATTTAATATGCGAAGCGGTTATCCGAAGGTGTCCTAAAGGATACACCTGCGGATATACCCTTTAGGGATCCTTTAGGACATT
>JAAUYH010117511.1_pt1 | contig 10518 bp, 6 predicted proteins | sample 7278061 | NCBI WGS metagenome assembly JAAUYH01 (sample SAMN14350203, study PRJNA611818) | marine sediment metagenome | isolation source: surface marine sediment (0.6m) | place: French Polynesia: Moorea | collected 2018-08 | reverse complement strand
GAATGGCGACGTCTATACAGTACTAGAAAGCTTACCGAACGGGTATGCGAAAGTAGAGCTTGTGCACACTGGCACCTGACTCCAACTCGGAGCAGTGCGGTTTGGTAGTGCGACATTCAAGAGTGCCTACACTGCTGGTAGCTTCACAGATATTTTGCAATTCGAACGTTGACTGCTTCAAAAAACCCTCTCGTAGGAATCGGACGCAATTGGGCGTGGGTGTGGGGCTGGCGGGCAGATTGGTTTGAATGCGTGAATCTCGGTTTAGTAAATACACCTAACAAGTTATCGACGTGCGGAGATCACAGAGGGTGACCACGTTTCTAGTTGTAGCTCATAAAGGTCTGGGAAATACAACAGGGGAGCAAAGGGAGGTGGAGAACAGGGCAAACGAAAGGGTAGAATGGGTCAGTCAACAAGCAAGACACCCTTTTAGAAAAATGGAGACACACACACCAACAAGGGTCATTCGCGGAAGGCAATGACACCACAGCATCAAAACGCGAGGCCCACACGGAAACGCCTACGACCACGTCGCGAGCGAGCCCGACCCTACACGACGACACGGATGGGCGGCACACGACTTACGCGGCCTTCTTCGCGGCGGGCTTCGACATCTGACGCTGTACGGTTTCACGAGCCTGCAGGGCGTAACTCCTGGCCATGGGGACGATGTTGGCGGCCGTCTCCTGCGTGGCCTTGTCCAGCTTGTTCAGTTTGTCGTCAATGAGCGAGGTGTGCTGGTCGAGGAACGGCTCCACGAGGGCGTCGTACACCTTGGCGTAGCCGGCGGTCTTGGGGTGAACGAGGAAGGCGACCACGGTGATCTTGATCATGTTGAAGAACGGCACACGCCCGTAGAGGAACGGCTCCACCACCAGCATGAGCGTGGAGAACAGGCTCAGCACCAGCCAGTAGTGCAACCATCGTTGCTGGGTGGGCACGTCCTGCGCCTTCACCGCCTTGAACGACTTGTAGCCCGGGTACAGCATGCCGATGATGACCACGGCGACGCGGGTGAGGAAATCGGAGACCAAAGAAGCCACCATCGTGTAGGGGGAGGGTTGTTCAACGCTCACGAGCGATGCCACAAACGACGGCGCGTGCCTTGAGCGGGATCGGAGGCGCGAGCTGGGCCTCTCGGGGTGGGCGATGGACAGATTCTCGGCGACGCACGTGCGAGACTTGGGCGCAAGAGGGTGGCGCACTGCACTTCCCGCTTGGTTGGTCCGGCGTTGATTTCGCTCCTGAAGCACTCAAACTGCGACGCGCGCTGACGACCGTGTTATAAACTCGCCGCGAATTACAGTCAGAAATTTCCGTTTTTTAAGAAAGCTATCGCTTCTTCTCTCGATTCCCCCCACCATTGGTCGCTTTCTCCACCGCGGTGTGCTTTCCGCTAACTCCATATTGATTGACCATTTGCCTATTTTTTTATTTTTTATCCTTCCTTTGATCCTTCCAAAGCGGCTTTTACTTATTTGAGTCGACGTCGACTGTCGCCGCTGTCGTGACCCTTCTCCAATTCGCTTTATTTGCATGGTCCATTATTTTCCGCTTATCGTCATTATTCAGCGCACCAGTTAGGTAGTCGGTGATGCTTGGTCGGCATCCTCTACAAACTCGCTTACTATTTCCGCACTCGCCTTTTTCGCTTGCGCATCCCTCATCTCGTCGCCCCACAGCACACCCAAACAAACGCCCGTCGCAGTCATTGCCGTAAATGTTAGCGGTCGTCTCAGTCTCGGATACCATTTCGGAACAAAACTGTCGCCAGCGAATCGCGCCGAATCTGCCCGCGGCGTGGTCAGTAATGCGCAAAGCAACATGGTTTGAACAACCTACCGTAGACTAATGCTGCACCGAATGCAGGCAATAGAATTGTTAATGCTTGGTCATCGGGCAACACTGCCGCAGCGGCTGCCGCTAACGATGGCGTTACTGAATATAGAAAATCTGGTGTCCGCGTAGCCGAAGTAGTGGCACTTCGAATCGCAATGCCCCAATGCACAGCCCCGAGAAACGACAGAATCGAACATCCGTACGCGACACACGCATGACACGCCGTAGCTGCTAGAGCTGGGTCCCCAGTACTAACCGCAACACCTGCACTTGCGAAAAACGGGATTGTCCCGGACAATCCTAAAACTAAAGCTGGTCGTGGCATCGGTTCGTCTATCGACGGACCATTCATTTTTTGCCCAGATCCTTCCGTCGCTGTTGTTTTCGTTCTCGCTGAAGAATGCTGCCATCGCGTGCGAAGACCTTGTGATTTTCCATCTTCAAGTCTACGATAAATCGTTCGACAAAGTCGTAGGCCTTGGCGCTGCATCCCCCTTCGCTTCCGATACAACTTGAGTACCGAATACTGCGGCAAAGCAATGACGAGGTGTAGATCACATTGATAATGCAATGCTTTATTCCGATAATTAAATACGACAGAAACTGATTATTTTATTGAAAACCAAGAGCTATTAAATTCTGAATCTTGTGCGGTACATTTCTAATTCAAGTTCTCAAAATGCTTTATCTCGGGGTCTGCTGTGCCAAGCTAGCAAGTAAAAATTAGGAGTTCCTCCATAACAAAATCGTTCAACAAGGGCCTTCCCCTTTTACGTAGAACCTTAAAATATCGAATCACGAACTCGTCAGAAATATTTTTATTTCACTTGAAGTAATAATTAGATTCGCGACGGTACCATACGAAAAATTTGCTAATGCGAGGCAATAATTTGACGACATTATTATATTCAACAAAAATTAGAGAACTTGAACAATACATAATTTTAATCCAACGAATAACAAGTAGGGCTCTTGCGGCTCCTGCAAGGATAGTTGCAAAAATTCGGGTTTAGTGCAATATTTCTGATTACGCTATAAAATATAATCGGAACTCTTGCAATCTGGGTATAGAAAGAATGACGAATCACATGAGTGTTGAACTTAGTAATACGAAAAGTTTATCCATAATTCTTTATCTGTTGATTATTTAATTAAAATTTGAAAACAACTTGGAAGCTTGTGCTAAGTTTACGCCAATTAACAAGTGCTGAGAGTGTTACCCCAGTACTTGTCGAAAGCAGTACACTTCCCTCCTTCGCATGGGAAGAGAATAATGTTATGCACCGTTACTTTAGTACTTCGTCCTCCAACTGTGATGAAGTATCGCTCTCCGGGCTTAAGTTTCGCTAATGTGCTGAAGGAATGACCAAAGTTGTCGACACTTTTCGCTTCCCTGTAACGTCCATTTTGATTGTGATAGGCTTTGGTATACTTGCCACCAGGGATTCGTTCGAATCCAGGTCGTCGAAGAACCAATCCACCACCGTATTGAAAGCGTAGATAAACGTCGTTGTGCTCCGTCCATCCTGTCGTTTCCATGTCTAATGTAATAGCATAATTGCTTTCAATAGGAACTCGGAAACTGTATGTTAGAGGAGACGCATTCCCTTGAACTATTCCTTCAAAAGGATCTCCTTTCCTGAATGTCACTCCTCCACCTTCTTCGCGCGACCATCCCCATCCTAGACCACCCAATGGATTGGATGCATTCACAAGGACACATCCCTTGTTTCCGTTCCATCTCCATCGTTTCTTTTCTTCTTCAGTTCGAGTCCAGTCTATTTCCTCCACATTCGATCGCTTCTGATTCTTCCTAGACGTAATATCACATGCAAAATGAATTGTTGCCCATTGCTTCGGTCCGCCATTACTTGATTTACATCCAATAGTTTGTCTTACCTTCTTGCCATATCCTTGGTATTTTTTCTGACTTCCAGTAATAGAGTAAGGCCAGACACTAGTTTTTCGCCAGAGTTTTCCATCAACAAAAAACGAAACCGGGGCTACCATGCCTTTTCGGCATTCTATTGTAAACCCATTCGGGTAATCAGCAGGACAAATTTTGGAACCGCTATGCAACTTTGTTCCCCCATTCGAGACATAACCAGCAGGAACAACCCTGAGATGCTTTGCAGATACTACTGCCAGAAATAATGAGAGAAAGAGTGAGTGTAGTCGAACCATTTTGTTTACGCAAAAAAGCCCAGTTACCACTCGCTGATATGAACTTCGGATGATAAACAATTCTAAGAAGTCCGTTACTCGAACGGGACATTTCGGAAACTGTTCCCAAGATTCTGTGGCGGTGGCCCATAATTTCTCATTTTCTTGTTGTTTACCTTGTTCCTTGTACTTTGTTAATCTAGACAGCACTCTATTGAAAGGGTCACTGTAATAATCTAAAATTTTACAGCATGAATTACCTAGTTGTAAATATAGCCCGAGTTTGACTGGTAGAACGAACTTTTTGATATTGAATTATGAACGTATTATTTTTCAACTGAATATTGTTCGAAGAAGATGTTTAAAAAACTATTTCCTTTCATTGGTTATAGTTTTCAAATTAATGAACCTACACAAAATTACAGAATACATGATTCCTGGTGACATCTTGTTGAATTTTTCGGAATATGTGCTAAGTAATCTGAATATGAAAAATTCCTTAACAAATTTACTAAGAATAATAATAATTTTAAATTCCTACCCGATATTCTTGCTTTTCAAAATTTACGTTGTCAATTTCAGACACTCGTGATATTTATTCCTTGACTTTGTAATGTTGCAATTCACGTTTTCTTCTCTTTATTCGTTCTATTGAATGAAGATGAAGAACTCCGCAAGAAATATTGATTCTGACAGCGGAATAGTTTAATCGTTTTGACAGAAACATTGAAGTAATGAACGAAACCTATCTTGAATTTCGAAATTTGATTGATTGATTGATTTCGAAAATCTGCAAATCCCTTTTCATTTGGCTCTGTCGTGCATGAAGTAATCAGTTTTGAATCATACGCGCAAGAAACGAAATTTGTTTTTTCGCTAGTTGAGCATTAATTACATTTGTTTATATTTCTGAACTCTCTTTATGAAGATTTCTGAGCGCTTCTTCTCCGAAATATTCAAGTATTAGTTCTCGAGCATCAATCTTCCCTGAATTTATGTCATCTTGTGTAATCTCCAACTTTTTGGATTTTCTTGCAGACCAGGGGCTTGAGATAGCAGTCTGCTTTGATTTATAATTTAAATGGTTTTGTTTTTGAATTATACATACTGCTGAGAGTATAACAAGTGCACAAGCTACTGCAAAGAAGGGAGAACAAGAAATATTTCGAAATTTGGAAAGGATTGAACATTGACGATGGATTTGGACGCTTGAGGCTTCCGGTTTCATGGTGTCTAAAGTGCTGATTTCAAAACCCTGTTCCGAGTTCTGTTTTGCTTTTTAAGTTGAGGCCCGTGGAGATGAAGCGATTAAACGAATAAAGAATTGTCTAAGTGCTGGAAATTAATAGGCGAAGTGGCCATATTATTCATTCGATCATTTGTAAAAATTTGATTGCCGGGCTCAGAACTACATAAGTAATTATACGTTTAAAAAATGACCTATATCCAGCAAAGTGCACTATAGGAAACGTCACTATTTCGACATCACTTTGGAGTTACAATTTGGTATCGTCAGAATCAATCAAATGAAGCATTCCAAGTCCAGATGGTGCTCCTCCTGTTGATTTTAACTTTGGTTTTATCCGCGGTCTTCTTCGCTCTCCGTTTCAACATTCGCAAGAAGCTCTCGAAACACAGAAAACCGAGCCTATCATTCTTCCATCCGTATCCTTTGGCCGGTGGCGGTGGTGAACTTGTGCTATGGACGGCAGTGCTTGCGGCGCATTCTCGTTTGACGGAGTTTGAAATCCTCATCTATGGCAGCTTCAAGGGCCTGAACTCCGAATCCGTATGTCGTTCCATTGATGAACAGTTTGGTATTAAACTGCGCAAAGAACAATTCACTCCCGTTGACCTTGGCACATCGTGCGTGGATTTCGTTCGTGCATCGCGATATCCACGGCTCACGTTGTTACTTCAAGCCTTAGGCGCGATGTATGTTGGAGCTGTCGCATTCCTTCGACGTCCCTCGCAAGTTGTCATCGAAACTGGCAACTTCACGTTCGCGTTGGTTGTTCCTTACTTACTTGGTGCCCGTACTATTGCGTACGTCCATTACCCCATCGTCTCCGCGGACATGCTTGCACTAGTCCGCTCGCGCGCACCGGCATTCAATAACGATGCTAGAATCGCAAAATCTCCTGTTCTTTCTGCACTCAAAGGAGCATACTATCATGCATTCGCAGTTCTGTACGCCATCGCTGCACGTTGTGTTCATCGACCAATCGCCAATTCATCTTGGACCCGTGCGCATCTCGAGGCGATATGGCGTTGCCGAAGCCTGAATGTTATTTTCCCGCCTTGTGCGCAAGTGTTGCAATCATCTTTGGAAAGTACTGATTCGAACGAGAGAGACAATAACTTAGTTCTTTCCGTGGGCCAATTCCGACCTGAGAAACGCCATGAGGACCAACTTGATGCATTCGCTCATTTGGCTGAACACTATCCAAATCACAAACTTCGATTAGTGATGGTTGGTGGGACGCGTGGACCTGCAGATGAGGCGCGAGCGTTAGCATTGGCATGCGATGCAAAAGCACGGAACCTTCCCATCCAAGTTCGCTCGAACGTACCTCACGAAGAGTTGTCCGATTTACTGCGCCGTGCGTCAATTGGTCTTCATACCATGCGAGATGAACATTTCGGGATCTCCGTTGTAAACATGCAAGCCAGCGGTCTGATTACCGTGGCTCATCGAAGCGGCGGGGTTGCTGCCGACATAATTCGTGACCGAAAGTCCGGATATTTAGCGGTGAACGGGGCCGCCGATTTCGCAGAGTGTTTATGGCGTGCCAGAAATACACTGGGGTCCGAAGACGCCAACGTGTTACGTGAGGAAAGTATCAAGAGCGCGGCCAGGTTTTCGAAGGCAGTTTTTCAAGAGCAGTTTGGTGACGAGATTGCTGATACTTGCAGCAGGATCAGCGCATTCGCGAAATGTTTCGAAGGTTCCGAGCGATAAAAGAACACCTTGATTTATTGTTGCGCGTTCGGAAGCAGCGATTCGAAGAATGCTTTCAGTTCCGCGTACGACCTCTCCAAATCGTCATTGATAATCGTCAAGTCGAACACGTTGTTGGTCGTTGCGTACATTATCTCACGTTTCGCCGTGTCTAGTCGGACCTTGAGACTCGCCTCCGTCTCAGTCTCTCTGCTGCGCAGGCGCTGCTCCAAAACTTCGAACGATGGGGGCGCCACCCAGACGAAACGCGGGGACCATTCTAGGTCGGTTTGTTTTCTGAGCGACTCAACACCCTCGACATCGATGTCAATGACGCAGATCTTTCCCGATGATGTCACTCGGTTCACTGCGGCAATCGAAGTACCATAATAATTGTTATGTACGCGGGCGTACTCGATAAATTCGCCGTTCTCAATCATCTCCTCGAATGATTCTTTCTCAACAAAAAAATAGTCCACGCCGTCCTTCTCCCCTTCTCGAGATTCGCGAGTGGTGTGCGATGTTGTGAAGTCTATGCTATTGCGGTAGTCTGCTTCGAGTTTATGGATCAACGTGCTTTTCCCAGCCCCTGACGGACCTGCGAACACCAGCGCAAGGGGTGAAACCGACTGACTCGCCTTGTCCGTTGCCTCGCCCGCTTCGTTTTCGATTCGTTTCGCTCGGATAGACCGTGCCGTCAATGACATGACAGTGCCCAACATCCCACTAGTACCGGGTTGTATCTCCGCCATACTGTCGACCAATTCTTTGCCGGTCTTAAAAAGAACTGGAACTTTGTACGATAGCAATCCTATTGTCATCGCAGCCACTTCACTCGGAGGTATTGCGAACGATCCATCCGCACTGATAGTTTTTGCAAAATACGCAAACGGCAAGACAGGAAATGCGAACCGAAGACCAAGCGCCTTCTTCATCCAGCTGTCTTTTTCACCAACCATGTCGACATTCTTTTGTAGAACGGACAAATAGGCTACGGAAGCGACGGCGCCCAATCCAAACGCTTTCGCATGCTCCACATCAATGAACAGTCCGCACAGACAAGTGCCAAGCACGCCGAAGGCCGAGGCGACGCTGAGCATGTACCGCTTCAACTCTTTGTATTGCGCGTCCGCTGCTGCTTTCATTTCCTCGTTCATCGGCGGTAGAACAGCGTATCCATCGCGGGCACCAGTCACTTTGTAGGCTTTACGCGTCTCCATGTATTCCACGTTCGGCGCAACGCGGACGTCCGCGACGTCGTACCAGTCGTATGGCGATTTTCCTCGGCCACGGGCCACTACCTCAAAAACATCTTTCTCAGCTCGCCGCAATTGTAGCACATCTACAACGTATGAACCTCTGGTTTCTACGAATCGAACGCCCTCAACAAGAGCCACACCATCTTCATTGCTCCATTTCCCTGGAGTCAAAACAATTTGTCCCGGTTCTATATCTGTCTCCGGCTTCACCGCGGCTTCCTGTTGTGGAGTGGTGCAACTTACGACAGCGGTCCGAGGCCTTCGCGCACATACTCGCCTGTTCGTGTGAATCGTGCTCACACGGCCCTTTAGAATGGGTAGAGTGGTTTGGAAAGCGAGCACCATCATTGAGGTGCGTATCTCAGAGGAGAAGCACAGAATTCAGACAGATCTGTCTCGCGGAGCAACTGAGCGTCAGGTTTTAAGATATTTCGAATGATTTAATTGGATTCTTAAATACGTCATCTGCGTTTCGATTGGTGCGCCATTAATTGCTTATGTATTGTAGCACGCTCATTCCGCACTTCGTACTTGCCGCGTTTCAACGAAATGGTTGCGCAGATGGATCGCCTGCGTGAGCGGCTTCGATCGTGCACGGAAGAACTTGCAAACTACGCTCCGCCCGATGGCGATGCTGCGTCTGCCAACCGCCGAGCAAAATTCAACCGACTAGCAGCCATAGCACCTGGCGTCTTTGCCTGCCTCATCGACGATTCCAACATTTTCGTTTTCCAAACGTCTTCCACCGGACAGAAATCGTTCGTACTTGAACTCGATGCTCCCCTCCCACCTGGTGCCAGAGAATTGATACCGTCGCCAGCTGAGCATGGCGTGTTCGCTGTGTGTGCGGAGCGTGGGGCCGCCGTGGTTGAATGGTCGTCGAAGAACGGCTGTGCGGCACGCGTGATCCATGTTGGCACCCCCACATTTCGTCTGAGGCCAGGGCTGAAAATTCTTCATGCCGCTTGGAGTCCGCATACCGACGCGTTCTTCGCCTTGCTGACTTCTGATGGGAACTTGCGTATGTTCGATGTTTCGTCGAAGCAAAGTGCCAGCGTTGACCGCTTTCGATTGCGTGTTGTTACCGCCGGTGCCGGCCCAATATCGTTTGCGTTCGGACGTGCGAAAGGTTGGGATTCGTTGTCGATTTACGTGCTAGCTGCCGATGGCGCGATGTATGTGGCCTCGCCCATTGCGTTGCCGGGTTCGAAAATCTCGTACAAAATGTGGTACCACCTTTTGCTGGCGGCCAAGACTGTGCTAGGCAAGGAGAAGGAAACGTTCCCGAATGGAAACCCGAGACCGAACAGTACCCCTGTTGCGAAAGCGGATCACAACGGCCCACGAGCCGAAGCGCTTGAAAGTTTCGGTTTCGATGCGTCGGCGAAGCGGCAGCTTCAGTTCTCTCCTTCTCGCCAGTTACCTTCGATGGATGATATGGAGGTCGACGAAGTGCAGGAATCATGGAATGCGAAACAGGCCAAGATGCAAATCCGATTCTTGCAATCGGTCTTTGCTGGTTCACGTACTTCAACCGAGATGGTCGCTGTGAAAGAATTTGATGTGGCACAGCCTCTATTCCAGGGACCGTTTTATGTTGAACAAGACGATTCAGTGGAGTTGTTAGACGCTTATTCGAATGCAGAGGACGACGAAAACATTGAAAAATTTGTTGAGCTTGTGCTTCTTCAGCACGGTGTTGAAAGCCCTCCTGTTTTCCTCCGCTCTACTTCGGGGGGTGAAACTTCTGTGCTGATTCAGTTGGAAGCCGTGGATGCGCAGTGGGACCTCGGCACTGAATCGTCCGCAAATGTTTCATCCGCTTTCCAATCCGACAATGAGTACGCCGAGTGTGCGCGAATTTCTGCGCCATCGTTGTTATGCTTCGAGCATCTCTCGTTTCCCGGAGAATATCCCGTTTCGCTTTTCCCATTACTAGGCAAAGCGGACTTCAATGCCATGTTCGGTGTTTCGGGGTCGATGGTTTATTCTGTTCGCTTGCCGTTCATATCCTTGCTTAATGATCCTGGTGCTTTGGAAAGTTCTCCCGTTTCCTCTGTTGCTCCCGTTCTAGATATGGCCCCTTACGGAGGTGGATCTGTTTCGGATGGTTGTATCCAAGGTATTGCTCTATCCTTTGAGAGGGGTACAGGTCTTGTTTCGTTCGTCTTGGATCGAAATTTCAGATTATCCGTCACTCCACCCTTGCGGTGGACTATGAACACCGAAAGTATCCTCGCTACTGTACGCCAGTTCTGCTCCAGGTCTATTATCAGTGACCGGAAGCAAAAGAGTCTGGTCGGTGTTCATAGT
>JAAUYH010044692.1_pt1 | contig 10518 bp, 8 predicted proteins | sample 7278061 | NCBI WGS metagenome assembly JAAUYH01 (sample SAMN14350203, study PRJNA611818) | marine sediment metagenome | isolation source: surface marine sediment (0.6m) | place: French Polynesia: Moorea | collected 2018-08 | reverse complement strand
GCCGGATTTACGACGCGGCCATCGGTGAACACCGGGAGCAGGTGGATTACAGCGTCTATGACAGCGGGCTCGGGAAACGCTGCGAGATTGAGGGCTTATCGCGTGCGCCGACCGCCGGTTACCTGCTGGTGCTGTGTAAGGAAATGAAGCGCAAGAAGGATCGCGGGCGGTTGGAAATCCATCGCTGGAAGATTGGCAGCGAACGAGCCGAGGAAGAACCCTTTTTGTCGATACCGCTTGATGAGCTGCTGGGTGGCGGCAAGACCGGGAAATTCAGGCCATCGGCGCTGGAATGGGACCCGGAGGAGAGGCAAATCTGGATTGCGTCGGCGCGCAGCCGGGAATTGCTGGTCCTGGGCCCAACCGGGACGCTGCTGGAATGGCGCAAGCTTGACAGGGAAAGGCACCCGCAGGTCGAGGGATTGACGCTGCTGCCAGGCCGCCAGCTGGTGCTGGCGGACGAGCGGGCCGATGCACGCAGCGCCTACCTGACCGTCTATACGGGATTGCCGCTGAGGGATTAGTGGCCAGGGACTAGCCGCAAATTCCTAGCGGCAGGTTTTCAGCAGTTTCTTCTCGACGCTGGCTGGCGTCGCGATATCCTTGAAGAAACCTTCAATATAGCGCGACATCTGTTTGCGTGACGCGTCACTGGGGCCTTCTGTTGTAGCAATCTCCGCCATTACTGCATCGCGTTTCGCCAGGAAAGTCGGGGCGATCTGCTTCACCTGCGCATTATGCTTGCAGAAACCGCGATAATAGCGTGTCCGCACCGACCGGATCGGCACCCGCTCGGACGGCTCGGCATAGGGCGCGTTGACCAGTCCCGTGCCATCGAAATCATAGGGAACCGGTGTGAGGTCGCTGCGCGCTTCCTTGCCGGCGCCGACCAGCTTTGAGTTGTGGCAGCAGTCCGATCCCGCCGGTCCGGCGATCATCGCCCAGTCGGTATTGCCGATCATGTACTGGAACAAGGCATAGCGGGCCGCATCATCGGCATTGAGGGCGGCAGACTTGACCCTCGCCACATCAATTTCCTTGCCGCCCAGCCGCCGCGCCGCGTCGTCAATATCCTCGATCAGGAAGCCCATGCGCTGCGCCTCGACATCACCGCCATCGCGATAGGTGACGCGCACCAGCCGTACTTTAAGGCTTTCCGGCGTGAACAGGTTGTACAGCCGGTAGGCCGTATATTCGCGCATGGCGATTTGTTCGTAGCTTTCATTGTCGCGGCAATGGGTGACCAGCTTCAGGCTGCGCTGCTTGTGGAACAGCGAGGACTCAGACGGTTTCTCTTGTATCCTGATCCGCAGCGGCGGGAACCGGCAGGCGTCACGTTGCCGGCGAGAAACGCCCCGCGCCGACAGGTTGATCGCATGGGTTTCGCCATTGGCGGCGAGCGTGGCCGGATGGGGTGCGGTGGAATTGGGTGCCTGCCGCGCGATTTTCTTTACCGGCCCGCTGATCTCCATGGCGAGTACGGCACTGTCCCGGAACAATGGGGTGACCTTGTCGTCGGCCAGCGCCGGCGAAGGGAAGGCCAGCAGCAATGTCGCCAGCAACAGGATGCCTGTCCAAACCAGCTGGTTGGTGCAGCCAAACGCTCGATCAACAATCTCTTTCACAATCATCCTCCCACCGCGACGGACGCCAGTAAACGCCTACCATTGTCAAACTGATACGAAAAGTGGCTGGCGCCTTGTGTGACAAAAGCCGCGAAAACCGGGCAGCGGCGAAGGAAATCGATCGGTTGCACGATATCCGCTATCGGATTAGGCAACGGCTTGACCCCCCATTGCCCTTGGAGAATCACATGTCCGATCCCGCCAATCCCCAGCTCGAAACCCTCACCGTTCACGCCGGAACCGAGCCCGATCCGACCACCAATGCGCGGATCACGCCGATCTACCAGACGGCGTCTTACGTGTTCGATGACGTCGATCATGCCGCGGACCTGTTCAACCTTGATGCCGTCGGCAACATCTATTCGCGTATCATGAACCCGACCAATGGCGCGCTGGAGGGGAAGATTGCGGCGCTCGAGGGCGGTGCGGCGGCGCTGGGCGTGGCTTCGGGGCATGCGGCGCAGCTGCTGGTGTTCCATGTGCTGATGGACCCGGGCGCGCATATTGTCGCGGCGAAGAAGCTGTACGGCGGCTCGCTCAACCAGCTTGGCCATGCGTTCAGGAAAATGGCCTGGGACGTGACTTTTGTCGACGCGGATGACCTTGACGCGGTGCAGGGCGCGATCAACGACAAGACGCGCGCGATCTTCATCGAGAGCCTCGCCAATCCGGGCGGCGTGGTGCAGGACATACAGGGCATTGCCCACATCGCCCATGCGGCAGGCATCCCGCTGGTTGTCGACAACACCATGGCGACACCGATGCTGTGCCGCCCGTTCGAGCATGGCGCCGACATCATCGTCCACAGCGCGACCAAGTTCCTGGGCGGCCATGGGAATTCGATCGGTGGGCTGATCGTGGACAGCGGCAATTTCGACTGGACGCAGAGCGACAAGTTCGCCTTCCTCAACCAGCCCAACCCGAGTTATCATGGCAAGGTCTTTACCGATGCCTTTGGCGAGGTCGCCTTCATCCTCGCGGCACGTGCATTGTCGCTGCGCGATCTCGGCCCGGCGCTGGCGCCGCAAAATGCGTTCAACATCCTGACCGGCATGGAAACGCTGGCGCTGCGCATGGACCGGCACTGCGAAAACGCGACCCAGCTGGCGAAATGGCTGCAGGGCCGCGACGAGGTCAGCTGGGTCTCCTATGCCGGTCTGTGTGACAGTGAATATCACGAGCTCGCCCACAAATATTGCGGCGGCCGCGCCGGGGCGGTGTTCACCTTCGGCCTCAAAGGCGGCTACGACGCCGGCGTGAAGCTGGTCAGCGCGGTCAATATGTTCAGCCACCTCGCCAATATCGGCGACACGCGCTCGCTGATCATCCACCCGTCCTCGACGACGCATCGGCAATTGTCGGAGGAAGAGCAGATCGCCGCTGGCGCAGGGCCGGACGTCGTGCGTGTGTCCGTGGGGATCGAGCATATCGATGATATCATCGCCGACATGGAGCAGGCGCTGGAGTCGCTTTGATTGGGCTCGTCACTGAAAGCATTGGCAATATGGGTCTTTTACCTGGTGTTTGCCGTTTTTGCGGTCTGGATGATACTTGATCCGCCCGAAGCAGAGGAGATCGGTTTTCCGATAGACGAACCGGAATATCTCTTTGGGTGCTATTATCATGGCCAGTCCGAGATCAGGCTGGAACTTTCCCAGGCCACTTTCAACGGTACTAAAGTGCCAATTTCGTATGGCATGCGAAAAACGTTGAGAGAGGTTTTTTATCCCCAGGCCTATCCTTGGTTCGACGTAGACGATCAAAGGTTCAAATTTCGGAACGACCGCTTTGAGTTGATTGACATCAAAAAGAATCGTGATGGAGAGTTATACCTTCAGATCTGGAATGCGACCTATTTACGATCCGCTGACCCCAATGATTTGAAAGCAGTAAAATTCAATAGAGAAGCCTGCAGGCCCAATTAGCTCCTTTCTTGTCATTCCCGCGCAGGCGGGAATCCGAGACCGTTGTGCGCAAGGACAGCGTCAGAGATGGACCCCCGCCTGCGCGGGGGTGACAAGGCATTGCCCGAAAGACGGGGTGAAAGTCCACCAACTCCACCTACGGGTAATCCCCCTGTTGCACCGCAACACCATCGCCATTATGGCTGGGCCGTAATTCCTCATTCCTCAGGAAGGAACAGCGCAAATGACCAGCCTTTCCCAGTCGATCCAGCGTATCCAGCCGTCCGCTACCATGGCGATGTCGGGCCGCGTGGCCGAGCTTCGTGCCGAGGGGGTCGATGTGATCGGCCTGTCCGCTGGCGAGCCTGATTTCGACACACCCGATTTCGTCAAGGAAGCCGCGATCAAGGCGATCCGGGACGGCGAGACCAATTATACGCCGGTCGATGGCACCATGGCGCTGAAGCAGGCGGTGGCCGCGAAGTTCAAGCGCGACAATGATCTCGACTACACGCCGAAGCAGGTGTCGGTGAACAGCGGCGGCAAGCAGAGCCTTTTCAACGCGCTGGTCGCGACGCTCGACCCGGGCGAGGAAGTGATCATCCCCGCGCCATACTGGGTGAGCTATCCCGATATCGTCAATTTCGCGGGCGGCACGCCGGTGATTGTCTCGGCCGGGGCGGAGCAGGACTACAAGATCACGCCGGAGCAGCTCGAGGCCGCGATCACGCCGCAGACGCGCTGGCTGATCCTCAACTCGCCCTCCAACCCGTCGGGCGCGGCCTATTCGGGCGAAGAGCTGAAGGCTCTGGGTGAAGTGATCCTGCCGCACCAGGACATGATGGTGATGACCGACGACATGTACGAGCATGTCTGGTACGCCGACTTCCCCTTCACCACCATCGCGCAGGTCTGCCCGGAGCTGTACGACCGCGTGCTGACGGTCAATGGCTGTTCCAAGGCCTATGCGATGACCGGCTGGCGGATCGGTTATGCCGGTGGCCCGGAATGGCTGATCGCCGGGATGCGCAAGCTGCAGTCGCAGTCCACCAGCAACCCCTGCTCGATCTCGCAGGCGGCGGCAGTGGCGGCTCTGAATGGCCCGCAGGATTTCCTCGCCGAGCGCAACGCCGCCTTCCTGAAACGCCGCGATCTTGTCGTGTCGATGATCAACGACACGCCGGGGCTGAGCTGCCCGACGCCAGAAGGGGCGTTCTACGTCTATCCCGATGCCAGCGAGCTGATGGGCAAGACGACGCCCGGCGGCAAGGTGATCGATTCGGACGAGGCGCTGATCGGCTATTTCCTCGACGATGCGAAGGTCGCCGCCGTGCATGGCGGCGCTTTCGGTTTGTCGCCCGCGTTCCGGATCAGCTACGCGACATCGGATGATATCCTGAAGGAAGCGTGCACGCGTATTCAAAAGGCTTGTGCTGCTTTGACCTGACCCAGTGCTCCGCACTTGATGCGGAGCGTAGCGATCCAGTAAATCTGCTCACGGCCATGGCTCGGCATCACGTGCGGAGCGCGAAGCTCTCGATTTGCTGGCAGTTTCCGTTCGTGTCGAGCGCAGTCGAGACACGTTGCGCTTCTGCCTCTCGACTTCGCTCGAGGCGAACGGAGAGCTACCGTTCCAAACAACAAAATCTTCGCACCAAGAAACTGAATATGACCCTGTGACCATGTTCACAGCCGCGTCAGGAAAACTATATTATTCACTGTAACCAATAGCTGGAATGTTTCGAATAAAACATAAATCCCCCAAGGAACGGACCATGACCAAGATATTGAAATCAGACCTGACTTATTCCCTTACCGGCGGATTCGCCGCTGGTGCCTTCGTGATGTTCGTGGTGCAACCCGCCACCGAGCGCGGTGACGTGGCGCAATCACTGTTCGCAACGGTCGGCGCATTGGCGCAGCTGCTGGGCTGATGGGTCCGCTGCTCTCCAAGACCATTGCCTTTGGCGCGGCCGCCGCCTGTTTCGGCGCGGTATGGCTGGGCGCGCAGACGGCTTCCCCCACCGATGCTGCGCCGCTGCCGTTCATCGGCCAGGCGCATGCGGCGGAGAAGGCAACCATCATCCCGATGCCGCGCGTGCGTGCAAAGGAGAGCGGCAAGCGTGCAGTGGCGATCTTCGCCGGCGGATGCTTCTGGGGCGTCGAGGGCGTGTTCGACCATACCAAGGGCGTGATCAGCGCCTCGTCCGGCTATCATGGCGGCACCAAGCGCAACGCGACTTACCGGCTGGTCAGCGCCGGCCTCACCAACCATGCAGAGGCGGTGCGCGTGGTCTATGACCCGAGCCAGGTCAGCTATGCGCGGCTGATGCAGATCTTCTTTTCGGTCGTCGCCGACCCGACGATGCTCAACGCGCAGGGCCCCGACCGAGGCAGGCATTATCGCAGCGCGCTGGTCCCGATGAATGCCGAACAGGCGAAGGCGGCAAGGGCCTATATCAGCCAGCTGGAAAAGGGACGTTACTGGCGTCGCCCGATCGTCACCGCGATCGAGCCCTACAAGGCCTTCTACAAGGCGGAGACCTACCATCAGGACTTCATGCAGAAAAACCCGCGCCAGGCCTATATCGTGAAATGGGACAAGCCGAAGATCGCCAATTTGAAGCGCGTCTTTCCCAAACATTATCGCGCCAACCCCGTCAGCTAGCGCAGCCCACCCGGCGCCAGGAAAAACGCCCGCAGCTTAACCCGGCGTTAGGCTAGACCTGCTATTACTCGCGCCATGGTAAACCAGGAATTTGAGATCGTGATCGCACTCGCCGCCATTGGCGTCGGCATCATGTTCCTGTGGGTGGCGCGCAGCCAGCCCGATTGACGGTGTCCCCGCCGCAGTTCGCCGGTGATTGACGCCGGCAATTATATTTCAATCAAAAAGCAGATTTGATCTTCGGCCGAATTCGGCTAGCAATCCCCAAAACCACAATTAGGGGATCTCCGAAATGAAAACTCACCTGCTCGCCGGTGCCACCTTGTTTGCACTGACCGCGACCGCTCCGCTGATGGCCCGCCCGATGACACCCGAAGACGTGCTCAAGGTCCGGCACGTCACTGACCTTGCCATTTCGCCTGACGGAAACCGTGTTGCTGTCGGCGTCTCGCGGACATCGGACCTGGCAGCCGGCGAGGAGAACGGGACCTCCAAGCGCAGCTTGCACGTCGCGACCTCGGCCAATGACATCCGTGCGTTCCTGCCCGCGGACATGCATGTCAGCGCACTCGAATATTCGCCCGACGGCCGGATGATCAGCTTCCTTTGGAAACCGGAAGGCGAGGACACCAAGCGTGCACTCTACGGTATCCCGGTTGACGGTGGCGGTCACCGCCTGCTGGCCTCGATCAAGGACAGCAACGTCACCGACTATACCTGGGCGCCCAATGCCCGCACCGTATACCTGGTAGCCAGCGCTGCCACCGACGAGCAGCGCAAGAAAGAGTCAAAGGCCGGATTCAACGCTGTGATCTACGAGGAAGAGCAGAAGTTCAAGCGCCTGTTTGCCGCCGATGTCTATGCCGGTGACGACGCCGAGCCGCGCGAGATTCCGGTCGAGGGCGAAATTGTCGACCTGCGCGCTTCGCCAGACGGTTCAACGCTCGCCATCGCGGCAGCGCCGACCGTTCACGTTGACGATGAGCTGATGAAGACCCGCGTACATATCGTCGATGCCAACAGCGGCGATCGCAAGGCGCTGGTCGAGACTGGCGGCAAGATTGACGATTTCGAAGTCAGCAATGACGGTAGCACGCTGTCGCTGATCGCCGGCGTCGACCAGCATGACCCGGCGGCGACGACGCTCTATCTCGTCGACGCTGCGACGGGTGCCTTCCGTCCGGTGACCGAGGGTCAGGCCAATGCCGCGACCGATACCGAGTGGACCGATGATGGCCGCCTCGCGGTGCTGATGCATGTCGGCGCCCAGAGCGAGCTACGCTATTACGACGCGGCCGGGACGCTCACAGGCACGGTTGATCCCGGCGGGCTGATCCTGCGCGATATCGAGACGGGTGGCGGCAAGCTGGTCGCCATTGCCGATGCCCCGCAGCACCCGCGCGAACTGTTCATGCTCAGCGGCAACAGTTTCACGCGCTGGTCGAACAATAATGAATGGCTTGCGGATATCGATCTCGGCACACAGCGCACCTTCCGCTACACGGCGCGCGACGGCCAGGAAGTCGAAGGCGTGCTGGTTGAACCGGTCGGCGGCGCACCGCGCGGCGGGGCTCCGACCATCTTCAATGTGCATGGCGGCCCCGAAGCGCACATATCGAACGGCTGGGTGACCAGTTATGGTGGACCCGGCCAGGTCGCGGCGGGCGCGGGATACACGGTATTCCTGCCCAACTATCGTGGCTCTACGGCCTATGGCACGGCATTCGCGATGCAGCACCAGAATGACTATGCCGGCAAGGAGTTCAACGACCTGGTCGACGCGATCCAGCCGCTCGCCGATGCCGGGCTGACCGACAAACAGAAGGTCGGGATCACCGGTGGCTCCTATGGCGGCTATGCCTCGGCCTGGGGCGCGACCGCGCTCAGCGAGCATTTTGCGGCGTCGGTGATGTTCGTCGGGATTTCCAACCAGATCTCGAAATTCGGCACGACCGATATCCCGAACGAGATGTTCCTCGTCCACTCGCGCAAATGGCCGTGGGAAGACTGGGCGGGCATGCTCGAGGTGAGCCCGATCGGCCATGTCGACAAGGCTAAGACGCCGATCCTGATTCTGCATGGCGAGGAAGATACCCGTGTCGCCCCGAGCCAGAGCTACGAGCTCTACCGAAACATCAAGGTCCGCACCGACACGCCGGTCCGGCTGGTGCTTTACCCGGGTGAGGGCCACGGAAACCGCAAGGCCGCGGCGCAATATGACTATAACATCCGCATGATGCGCTGGATGGATACCTATTTGAAGGGTGATGGCGCTGAAATGCCACCGCCGCGGATCGAGCTGCCCGAGGGTTTCCCGGGTGCAAGTGCGGCAGAGGAAGAGGGCGAGGAATAAGATTTGAGTGCTGTGCCCCGGCGCAGGCCGGGGCCCATCTCCCGCCCTTCCAGTTAAGTGGGGCAGCAATGGGTCGCGTTGCAGGCCAATCTTGACACGTCATCAAGACCGTTGCGTCTAGCTTCAGTTTCAGGTGATGGACCCCGGCCTTCGCCGGGGCACGCCCTATTTCGCGCCGGGGAACATCTATTTCGGACTGAGCACCATCAGCATCTGTCGGCCTTCCAGCTTGGGATAGGCCTCGACCTTGGCGGTTTCCTTCATGTCTTCCTGGACCCGCTCGAGCAGTTGCATGCCGAGCTGCTGGTGCGACATTTCGCGGCCACGGAAGCGCAGGGTGACTTTCACCTTGTCGCCATTGTCGATGAACTTGTTCACGTTGCGCATCTTCACGTCATAATCATGATCGTCGATATTCGGACGCATCTTGATTTCCTTGACGTCCTGCACCTTCTGGGTCTTGCGCGCGGCATTGGCCTTTTTCTGGGCCTCGTACTTGAACTTGCCGACGTCGAGAAACTTGGCGACTGGCGGCTGTGCGTTGGGGGAGACCTCGACCAGGTCGAGCCCCACATCCCTAGCGCGTTCGATCGCTTCATCGGTGTTCATGACGCCGAGATTTTCGCCTCTGTCGTCAATCACCCGGACCTGGGTGGCAAGTATCGTATCGTTGTAACGCGGGCCGCCTTTCTGTGGCGGCATGGGACGGCGTGGTGGTGCAGCTATGTTATGTACTCCTCAATAGTGAACGAAATGGCTCAATAGCGGCAAAAATCCGGTGCCGCAAACCGTATCGACAATTTAGTGACCCATAGCTTCATGATCAACCGCTGCCGGATTGCGCATCTTGGAACCGAGACGGACGCTCATTAATCCCTATCGCGCAAATCCGGCGCCAGCGCCGCGTCCTTAAGCAGCGCTACCGCTTCATCCACCGTTAGGAATTGCTGTTCCTTCTGGCCGAGCTGGCGCAGCGCGACCTTGCCTTCCTCGGCCTCGCGCATGCCCGCGACGAGTATGTTCGGTACCTTGCCAACGCTGTGCTCGCGCACCTTGTAGTTGATCTTTTCATTGCGCAGATCGGCCTCGACGCGGATGCCCTCGGCGCGCAGCCGTTCGGCGACCTTCTCGGCATAGTCATTGGCGTCGGTGACGATGGTTGCGACGACTGCCTGCGTCGGTGCCAGCCAGAGCGGCAATTTCCCGGCATAATGCTCGATCAATATGCCGATGAAGCGTTCATAACTGCCGAAGATCGCGCGGTGCAGCATGATCGGGCGGTGGCGTTCGCCATCCTCGGCGATGTAACTGGCATCGAGCCGTTCGGGCAGCACGCGGTCGGACTGGATGGTGCCGACCTGCCAGGTCCGGCCGATTGCGTCGGTCAGGTGCCATTCCAGCTTGGGCGCATAGAAAGCACCTTCGCCGGGCAGTTCTTCCCAGCCATATTCATCGGTCGCCATGCCGGCGTCGATCACCGCCTGGCGCAGTTCCTGCTCGGCCTTGTCCCAGTCTTCGTCGGAGCCGTAGCGCTGCTCGGGCCGCAGGGCGAGCTTGACCGAATATTCAAACCCGAAATCCTTGTAGATCCGGTCGGCGAGCTGGCAGAACTGGCGGACCTCGTCGACAATCTGGTCCTCTCGGCAGAAGATGTGCGCATCGTCCTGGGTGAACTGGCGTACCCGCATCAGCCCGTGCAGCGCGCCGTGCGGTTCGTTGCGGTGGCAGCAGCCATTTTCGTATATCCGCAGCGGCAGGTCGCGATAGCTCTTGATGCCCTGCTTGAAGATCAGCACATGCGCTGGGCAGTTCATCGGCTTGATTGCCATCATGTCGGCATCGGCCGAAACCAATGGCTCGTCGTCCTCGACGCTGGGGACCTCGTCCGGCACCACGAACATGTTCTCGCGATACTTGCCCCAGTGGCCCGAATGTTCCCACTGCTTGGCGTCCATGATCTGCGGCGTC
>JAAUYH010013881.1_pt1 | contig 10519 bp, 10 predicted proteins | sample 7278061 | NCBI WGS metagenome assembly JAAUYH01 (sample SAMN14350203, study PRJNA611818) | marine sediment metagenome | isolation source: surface marine sediment (0.6m) | place: French Polynesia: Moorea | collected 2018-08 | reverse complement strand
GTGCCAGAATAATTTACGAAAGGAAATGGGTTAGCTGATGAAGTAACAAAGTGAATTCCAGCATTATGATGAGGAAGGAGTCTAAGTGTTCTTACAATCTGAGACGATGAACCAGAAGTGGTTATACAGTCAGGTACAACAGTGCCTCGTTTTAATGAAAATATTGTGCTGAAGTAGACTAGCGAAGTAGATCAAGATGAGAGATGGGATCTTGCGATTAAGTACAGGAATGTGAATACGTGTTAGAAACAAGCCACGACTGAAAGAAAAAAAGCTATAGTCAATATGTCATCTAGTAAAGTGAATTATTCACATACTTGATATCGAAATAGTATACCACTAATTTTTCTGTTAATTTGAACATATGAATCTGCACTTACTGAAGATAAAGATAGCATTACAGCTAGCTATTTGATTGATTAAAGTGTGTTTAATCCATAATTTCCCTTTAGGCGAATTCTGAAAAACATTTACAAGTGTTATTCACCCCTTTTCATTAAATTCAACTAATACGTTTTAAAAGCACTTAAACTTCATACCGTGCGTTTTCGATTTGAAAGATTTCTACAAAATGAAATGATCCTTTTTTATATCCTAGATTCAGTCAATAATTGCCTTCCTGTTAGTATATCCTCATTACAATCGAACATTCATAAGCCAGTATGATCAGTAGCAAAGGAACATATGATTTTCGATTCATAGCTCTATTCGTACATTGGAGAACCGATAGTAATAGTTCATCTCCAGTTGAGAAAACTCTACAAAACCTGTGCCCTTCAGGTAATATGCACATCCTTCGAGTTGCTCCTTTCTACTGTGCGTAAGAACGGTGTATTGTACATCCTTATCTTTCAAGCAGTCTTTGATTATACTCCATTTAGATACGACAGGGATGGTCGATAAATATTCTATGCACATTCGAGTCTTGTCAAAGTTGAATTTCAAAGCTCTGAGAGAATTCCACCTTTTACTAAATTGTACACAAAACAGAGTACACCGATTCATAAGACTCTGCCATCCATCAGATTCTAGAGCGGAGAGATTTGAGCATCAAGTTTTACTGCTTTTCTCAGGTCAGTCTGGACAGCGTACCTATCATCAGATCTTAGCTTGTGCTGCGCTTTCCCTTTGTAAATTTGGGGTTTTGATGCTAAAATATAAATTAAATTGTGTGAATATCTCCGGGTTTATTTGTTTCTCATGCTACCGATGTTCCATTAACTTGCACGTTCGTGCAAACAATACTCGCTACAAACCAGAAACGCCCTCGAAAAATTCTTGCCGACACCCAACTCACAGAAAATCGCTGTTCCGCATCATCGATTTTTTTGCATACTATTTGATGTACAATTGAAATAATTTTTTCCCTTTTCCTCCTTCATATTCAATTCCTCTTAATTGTCTTGTTTTCCCTTTCCAATCCCTTCACTTATAATTTTTTTGTTCTCCTATCAATTTCATTTTTCTTTATTTCTATGTTTAATGACGGAAAGAAACCGTTTTCTACAGATGCACTCGAATCTGGACTTTCCATGATTTATGCTAATCTGGGATATTTCACGATTTTCTCATAGACATGATTTCTAAATGTACCATCTGTATCTTTGCAGTTGTGTAAGCTCTACGAATACTTTTAGCACCTCTGCCAGCAAGGTCGAACTGTCAGCAAGGCCGACACCGTCTTCTATCCGTATGTAACTAATTCATGTACATGAAATAAATGTGCCTCCTATAGAAGATTTTATAGTACTCAGCATCGTTCATCAAATACATTGTCAGTTTTCCGTGGTTGGACATGCATACTACAGTTTTAGTCTTCTTCATGATTATCTTACCACTGAAGTACTGCTTTACTTATAGGAAAACGTGGATGACGTAGAAAATAGTAACATTTAACGGAACAAACATTTAGTATGCTACTCAAGTGACTGATACAAGGACCCCAAAAGTTCAGAATAATTGTAGTTCTCAATTTTTATTAGTTCTTAAAATTCTGTCACGACAATTTTGTCTCCTTTCATTGCGCTCTTACGAAGTCCTCGTTCTTCGCCGACGATCTAGTTGAAGCTGAGTCTGCAGTTGAGCGAGCCGTAATTTTCTTCTCGCTTACAGATCTCCGTTTCATGCTGCTTTTCACAAGATGTCAATCGTTTTTTGTAGATCCTTCGATACTCTTTTTCCTTGCATGTAGTATATACTTGCCTTAAATTGCGCTTTTTGATGACCGCTGTTCGCAGCAAGTCGAAAGTAATGCAGTGCTCTATCTTCGAAACGATTTGTCCCGATGCCTGACTCACAAAGCATCACAATCTTCCATTGTGCATCTTGATGCATCCGATTAGCTGCAAAGTTGAAATGTTCAAATGCTGTTTGGCGGTTCTGAGAAAGACCTCTTTGTCCCGATTCATACTTACAACTCAGAGCGAACTTTGCTTGAACTTTCCCGTCTATTCTACTCAGCATTTGTTCTGCCCGTTTGTAACATCGTACAGCTTTCAACATATCAGGTTCGACACCATAACCAAATCTGTAGCACTCACCCTTTGCGTACCATCCAGCGGCATTATTACCCTGAATCGACTGCTGTATCCACTTCCACCCAGACTTCTTGTTTTCTGGTACTCCCATGTCTCGAATCAAGCATATTCCGTAGTAGCCTTGATAGTAAGGCTGTAGCCACGTAAGAAGATCGCTGTCTCTTCTATAAAATTCAGCCATTTTCTCTAAATCGGCCTTGACTCCTATACCTTTCTCGTACAATCTTGCCAAATACAGGTATGCAAGCCAACTCTCCTTCACTTCTACATTTCTGATTAAAAGATTGAAAGCTTCACATGGATCATGCTCCACTCCGATTCCGTAGATGTCACATTTCGCAAGATTATTTAACGCTAGATTACTCTCAGACGCCTTTTTCGCCATTTCGAATCCACGGTATGGGTTTACTGCAATCTTGTGGCCATGCTAATTATAGAAAGAATACAGCGCGTAACCCCGTAGATCGTTTCCTGCTACAACCTGCTTCACATATTCCACAGCTTTCAAAGGATCTCTTTCAACGCCAATCCCTTCGTCATAGCATTTTCCAAGTTCAACCATCGCAGCCGTAACGTCTGCGACGGTCCCGCTCTGAAAGAAGTTTTTGCAAGTCATGTACAATGCTTTTGTTGGTGGACATGGCGTTGCCTCTGCAGGACCATTAAAAATCATTGTAAAACTAAGCATTTTGACGCCTAGAATAGTACTGAACCAAGTTGAAATTACTTGCATTTCGGTTGAAGGCGTACTTTCAAGTATGCCTTCAAGTACGCCCGAAACCCGGGGAATCAAGCCAAGTCCGGTTCTTACTGACCAAATAGTAGCACCTGTATTAAGATAAAACGATTTCACTGCATCACTGAAACGATTTCGTCACTTCATAGTCTTCATTGCAGAACTTTCTGGATCACATTGAACTCAGCGTCGTTCAAATAATAGGTCGAAAATCGGCAACGAATTGGCAACGGCGTATCTGATGGTTTCTAAATTGCAGAGACTGGGTCACTCAAATCTCGAATTGTCAACCGCACAGCACAGAAATCAATAACAGGTCAAAAGCCGTACACTGCAACGCTAAGTTATGATAGGCATTTGCAGCAAACGAACATATCCAGTAGCTCTGATTCAGTCAAAAAGCCCAAGATCGATCTTGAGAAATTGAATTCGAAGCCTGATTCTCGAGCCAAGTTGGATAGCGCTTCAATTTGTACGATCAATGCAGCAAATGTGATGATAAACAACTTTACTCGAGGAGACAATTCTCATGAATAGACATGCGTCGTCTACTTCGTAAAATATTCAATCATGTGGGGCTCCGCCCCCAGACCCCCCGGCACCCTCAAAATTATTGTAGATGTTATAAGTACCACGACACATCTGTGCTTACTCGATGACGATTCGCGACTCGATCAGTCCCTCAGTCCTGAATTGAGACCACGGGCTTGAGCCCTCGGTCGTCAAGTAGGTCCTCGGACCAAATCTCGTCGAAGAACGTCACCAAGTCAGCCCTGAGTTTGGTGGTACTTCTACTTCATGTCGCATCGTTGTACACCAAGACCATTCTTGTACAACATCTCCAGATAGTAGCAGCCTTGAGTCCACCTTATTCTCACCTCTGAATTGAAGTACCGAGCGGGAGCTTCAAAGTTCTGGACTCCGAATTCCGCCATGTACAAACAAACTCCAAGAGGTAAGTGAACAAATCCTGTCATTCGATCCTTCCTATGAATATTGAGCAGCCTGTCTTTTTTGGACTCGCTTGTCAACAATAATTTGGCTAAACCTTCCCAGCTTGGCCCTAAGAGAGCACAAGGTAGATGGCATAGCTTCGGGGGTATTGAAAAATCTAAGGACTGCTTGAAGTTGTTAAACATTCAAAGCGCCTATCATTCCAACAAATTGGAGTGTGTTGCCTTTTTTCTCAGCTGAGACGCTATCTTATTTAATTTCTGCACTATTTCCACTGCCTGCAATATTTCCTGCAGTACAATCCCGCTACCGCTTCGTCCTGGATTGTGATTACCGTATTTCACGTGGCACTGGCTCCGCCCCATTATGGATAGGGTACTGGCTCCGGGGCCTTAAAGTAATCGAAATTCAAGTTGCGTAGAAATCAGAGCATTCCGTATTTTATTGAAGCTCTCTCGAGTTGATGATATCTAATTGTTAGTTATAGGCGTAGGAAACAGGATGACTCCAAAATTGCAAAATTAAAGAAGGCAATCGTAATTCCATTTCCACAACACCAACAATGGCTCGACCGAAATTGACCATTCGGCAAAACTTGAGATCAGTCGATGAAGCTGTGAAAACGGGAAATGTCCGTCAAGCATCCGCTAAATAAAAATTCTACCCGTCTTCTATCCAAAAACGGCGAAAAAATTACGAAAAAAAGTTAAGGCTGAAGCTGCAAGGTCACTTCGAAAATTAACTGTTTATTCTGGTACTCAGTGCACACATGAAGAACTTGAAAACACAATGTACTAGTGGATTATCAAGAAACGAAAAGAAGATGAGGCAATTTTTACTTCAGATGTAATCGATAGTGCATTGTCGATTGACCCTCAATTCAAGTCTGCCAATCAGAGAACTTTAATTAGTTGGGTTTACAGATTCTTGAATTATTATTCTCTATCTATTCGTATCCGAACCCTTGTGAGCCAGATCACACATACAGCAATGAAAGCTGTGGGTGATCAGTACTGCAAGAGTCTGATGATATCCCACGGTAACCTAATTGATGATCCTCACTATCTCGTCAATATCGATGAAACAGTTGCGTACATGAATTGTTCACCGAATCCCACAATTCATAAGAAAGGCGAGAAGACAGTGTCAGTAATGATAGGAGGAGCCTCTGGAATGCGGTTTACATTGGCAGTTTCGGCCGCCATGGATGAAACTAAGTTGCCTTTATTCGTCATTGTCAAAAAAGCACATGGTGGTTCTGTCGAAAAGCAACTTCCAGAAATAATTACTGATGGAACAATTGGATGTGTGCAGGAGAAAGAGTGGAAATATGACAGAACGATGCGTATCTGGTACGATCAAGTGTACGAGCCGTACAGCGCTGGTCGCGAAAGCAAGTCAGGTTTGCTGTTGTAAGACTTCTGTAGCCTAAAGGGAATGTAGAAACAAAGAAACTCCAAACTGAAACGGATATTCGAAAACCAAAACACTCCATATTGGAAATTATCTATTATCTTGGATTTCCATCATCATGGATTTCTAAAATCAGATAGAGGATCTTATTTAGGTTAAGGAGCCAGAGAGTAAAGAGGTAGTACCCTTCCAATGGAGTGAATCTTGTGTGGTTGGCTTGCCTTGGGCTTCTACAGTTGTTTCCATTAAGGATACACATTGGGAGGTGCGTGGTAGCTGTGTTCCGAGGACTATTGATGGCTTTTGCACAAGTTGTGGCTCTACCAAGTTGTTCCAAAGGACGTCTACTAGCGATTTGTGGTTCGTTTTCCGCTCCACTAGGACATTGTGAATATAATTGTTGTTTTGCTTGAAGGCGGTTTGTGAGTACGCATCTCACTCTGACTTAGCACAGTGTTGACTATAATTGCCCTCTCGCAACGCACCTCATCTCAATCTTCTATTAGGACGGCGCGAAGCGTGGACCTCTCTCCCAACCTTTGGTTTACTGAGTTGGCACCAGGTGGTGGTTTTTGTGTTGTTTGCCTACAGCAGGAGAAATCTTAGCGGATTACCACTGAGAGGCGGCGCAAGTATACTCATTTTCAGCAGCGGGTCGAATCAAAGCTAAATTCTTCGGAAACCTTGGCTGGCGTATTCCCAGGCTTTCCAACTCGGAGTACAAAAGCAACAATCGTTCAGTGGACGTTTGCGAACGTTACTATGATCGGAGTCATGACCGAGGTCTTCTACATAGCTTGGATGAATGTTTAGTCATACTGCCAGGAGATAGTGCGAAAGTCATGCTAAATATCAGCCGCCTTGCATTGTGGGAAATCTGGAAATTTCACCTAAATTTGTACATAATGTGTAAATCAGTTCTCAACGACCAAACTTTTCTCCACACTGAATATCTGCACCAAGCTCTAGCCATCTTTCTGTGACCACTTTTCTGAAAGACAAACCTGCTGGTGACCAACCTCATCCTGGTCTAGGACCGCACGTTACAGTTCAAAAGCCAGCGTCAAAAAACTAGTTTGGGGAGGAGTGAGGCCGAGCAAGCCCGCCCAACTCCCCTACGAAATCGACCGACTTCCTGAACATTCAATGCTGAAGGCCCATTCTGATGAAGCAGGAGAACTTTCTGAAGAGCCTAGCAGCCTATTCTATCTTTTGACACCTACGAACTACAAATTTGAAGGTAGTTTCTCTGATCACTCGAAGGCTGCAAAAAGACTATAATGGTCGTAGATACGGGTGTGGGAAAAAATTGTGTGTTGTACGAAGCAATTACAATGGAGGCTAGACTCAAAATACATAACGGCGAGAACTATCACTTCGGAGCCGCTAATGGTGAGATGATACCGACTGTTGGAGAATTGCAACTGATTATCAGGGTAAGAGACTATCTTGCCCTTGCTCGATTTGTGGTGTGCAAAACATTACCATTTCACATACTCGATGGAACCGAATTTCAAGATGCACACTTCCAAATTACGAATCACAAAGAAAAATTTTTGAATTACCGACCGATCAACGACGACCCATCGTCCGTAATGGAAAAGATTTTATTAAAGAATCAAACTCGAAAACAGTTGGTGGTCTAGATTCAAGTCGGAGATATCGGCGAAAAGATTGCAAGGTTCGAGTAGCGAAGAAAAACACGACCTCTCCAACGGAACCAAAATTTATGTCGGTGGTCTCCAACGCCGAAGGTACGGTAATTGTAGAACCCGAGCAATCCCTGTTGGCGAAAAGGCAAATAGGCGGTACCTATGGCGTGCACACCACCCAACGCGGTTCATTTCAAATTTCTCATTGCAAAATTCTCGGAGAAACCGATTGCACTTGCTAGAAAAATAATTGCAGCACACGAGCTCCCAGAACAAGCGTTGATACAACCGTCGGCTATATATATTGAAGAAATACTGGGAAAATCTTCAGGCCGAGGGAATGAGAGCCATTACATTCCTTTGGAGAAATCTTAAGAATCAATAGCACAGAGGTTAGTAGACGACATGTCACTCGAAGAAATTCCTAAGGAACTCCATAGACAAATCCGACGGATGGTAAAACGGCACGAAAGGATGTGAAATGGTAAGCTAGGTGAAATTTCAGTGACAAAACATCGAATCGAGCTTTTACATGGCGCAAGACCAGTCCGAACACAACCATATCGTCAAGGCTAACGTGGCAGAGAGTTGGAATATGAGACTGTAACGAAACTCCTGAAGGAAGGTGCTATTGTACAGTCAAAGTTTAAATGGGCATCTCCTGTTCTCATGGATACCAAGCCGAGGTCAGACAAGTTACGATTCTGCATTGACTTCCGAATACTGAATTCGCTCACGCTACGAGATTCCTATCCTATCCCAAAAATGGAAGAGCGTACGGACAGTTTGGGTGACGTGCAGTACTTTTACACTCTGGATGCGAACAAAGGCTTCTGGCAGATTGCCATTGATCCTCAGGACTACGAAAAGACAGCGTTTGTGACACATGGTGGTCTATATGAGTGGCGAAGAATGCCGTTCGGGCTTGCGAATGCCTCTGCTACATTCAAAGGGCTTTGTATATCATCCTATAGAGCTAGAAGTGGAAAAACTGTTTGGTTTACATTGATGAAGTTGTTATTTTTTCAAATACTGTTGAAGAGCACATTTCCAGAGTGGATGAAATTTTGCATACCTTAGGTGACGCTGGAGTTTCACTGAATTTCGAAAAATGCAAATTGTTTTCGAAAAGTATCGCCTAGCTAGGTCACATCATCCGACCAGGCCGACTGGAAATCGACCACGCCCACACGGTCTCTATCAGGAAGGCAGAGCTACCAACGACTGCTACGGCACTACGGTCTTCTTTGGGTGCTGCAAAAGTTTATAGAGGGTTTATTCGTACATTTCGATAATCGCTGCACCTCTCTACAACCTACTCAAATCCTTACCCGAATCAGCCAGAAGCAAGAAGTCAAAACACGAATTCATTATTCTAGAGAAAGAGTTCCATGCCTATGAGGTACTTCTTGATGTAATCTATTCACCGCCTATACTCGCACTTCCTAAATCAGAGTGTGAACTTTCTATTGATACGGATGATACTGATGGAAAAATTAGTGTTGCATTATTCCAAACGGAAGATGATGTCGTGCGTCGTCTGATTGATTTTTGGTCTCGAACACTGAATCCTGCGGAGTCGAATTATTCCATGCCAGAAAAGAAATGTTCCGCATTAGTTTGAAGTGTAACAATCCCCGTCCCTACATGTTGGGAAATTCATTCTAAGCATACACCGACCATGAAGCCTTGAGATGGCTGATGACTATTTATGATCCTTCAGGACGATAAATGCTTTGGCGCCTCCGGCTATCAGAATTTAGTTTTGCTCCATGGTAGAAGAAGGGAAAGTAGAACATGATAGCGGGAATGGCCAGCCGTTTGAGATCTAAACCGTTCGCGGCTGAAATTTATGTCTCCTTACCTCAACATCTTATTATATCAATCGAAAGAGATTAAAAGGAGGAAAGAGAAGTGGAGAGGCAATACTCGCAAGTACCAGAAGTTCAGCATACGGACGAAGGCGAGGGAGACGTTTTAGAAGATTCTTGATTCGAATTCGATGCTATTTTGTCATCTCAGTCCCAGCTATCGACTGAAACAGAGCTACAAGCACCGATCTCCTTTCAGAGACATATAATAGAGCAATCAAAAGACGTAAAGTGCCGAGATATGTGCCTGCGGCTTGAATGGGATTGGGGAATTCCATTTGGACACGACGAATATGAAGTTATTCGGCGTATGACAAATAATGAGTTTAGAATTGTTATAACACAAAGGTTGACACTGCGTATTCTATCGCTAGCACACCACACGCCCATTGGCAGTTAACTTGGAGGGAGAAAAGTGTACAATACTCTCCGAAGGCACTACTATTGGCCCGGTCTAGCCGTTGATTGTTACTCGACGCTACGAAACTTTGTAGAATGTGCTAAGGAGCGAGTAAGATTACGGAAGCGATTGACTGGACTAAAACTATTTCCTGCTAGAGCTCCGTTCGAAAATATTGCAATGTATCTACTAGGTCCGTTTCTGGAGACTCTTCGTGGCAACATTCACTTACTCGTTATTGATGACAGATACAGCAAGCTGTACGTCCAGTTCCGCTATGAGAAATTACAGATTTCGAAATTGCTAATGCTTTTACGACACATTGGATATTTACGTACGGAGTACCAAACTCAGTATTAACAGACAGCGGAAAGCAATTTATATCAAGACTACTATTAGGAACCCATCGAATTCTTGGGACAAAAGAATTATTTACAACTAATTATCGCTCCCAGACAAATGGCCAGACAGAACGAATGAATCGCACAATATGTGAAGCCATACGGAAATTTGTTTATGAAAATCCAAAGGAATGAGACTTGTATACTGATGTCATTTGGTACGCATAAAATACGCAGTGCCATGAATCCACGGGATTTCCACCATTTGAGCTAGTTCTGTGAAGACCACCAAATGAACGGCATGTTCAAATTCCTACGGATAGATAAAAATTCATCCACCCCATGAAACTAAAAGAATTTAGTTAAGTTGTTTACGTGAGCAAATGGGCAAGGCTTCAAGGCAACTTCGCAAGCGCCAAGCTGCATATAAGCACAATACGACAAGTAGCTAGTCAAACAACGAAGACCTCAGGTAGGAGAATTTGTTATCCTTCGGAAACAATCATATGAAAGGGGTGAGTTGAAGAACAAGTTAACATCTCAAGCAGAAAATTTCCATTGAAAGTCACTAAAGTTACTCATAATGATAGCCACATTTGGGTGTACCGAAGAGAT
>JAAUYH010004901.1_pt1 | contig 10521 bp, 5 predicted proteins | sample 7278061 | NCBI WGS metagenome assembly JAAUYH01 (sample SAMN14350203, study PRJNA611818) | marine sediment metagenome | isolation source: surface marine sediment (0.6m) | place: French Polynesia: Moorea | collected 2018-08 | reverse complement strand
TTCTCTTATTTCCTGCTCGAAATCATTTTTTCAGCAACCCATGATTTCATGTTTGACTTTTGCTTTCGAAAAGGATAGGATACGTGTACATTCTAAGTGTAGCACAAGTAGAACTTCTGCATGGAAAATTTCGTCACCTCTAGCACTCATTTACTGTAGCTTCAGAAAAGCAAATATAAAGGAACTTGCACCACAGTGAACTTGTCTGTATATGCAAAAATCAAGTGTCCACCTTCACAGCTATTTTCGAGTGATATATACCGAAATGCTTTGCAAATGTGACTGCTCTATGTAATTACGAGAACCTTTACTTGAAAAGCACTGCGCTGGGAAGCAAATCATAAAGAAATTGAGCGAGGTCCAAAAAGCAACGGTCTTTTGATTCATTTAGAATTGAATCTAACGATTTTTTATTGATATTTTAAAATAGCAGGGTACCGTCCATGCATAAACGGCACCTGAATACGACATTAATTTCGAGTACCATTGTTTGTCCGACATTCCGATGAGATAAATCCGTCCTGATTCACCTGTTTTGGGAGCCGTGACAGTTCTTTAACTCACCGCCTTGAAGAAGTATTCGATATACGTGAATGGTGTGGTGTAGAAAAGGTCAACTTCCGCGAAATTAGAACATATACTGTCTTCAAAAATTTTAGATTCTGTACAAGGGGCAAGGAGCGAACCACCATTTTCGCCATTAGGTGGGTATTTGAGGAATCGTTTCGGCAAAAACGATGTAATTCCTGTACAAATGCCATCACCGGTGGGCTCATCTCGTCTTCTAAACAGAACTAACTAAATAGAGCCATTCACAACACAAACAAATTTACCCCTCAGCTCTGACATCTCACCAAGTGCGATACTGCACACCGCCGATGAACATATCAAAATCCTTCCGGTCATACGTGGCAGCAGCTGCAGCAATGAGTAGGGACCGATTCTTGATATTGATGTCATCAATATCGAGCTGCACCAGTTGCGCACAGTCCTTGAACCTTTTCACAACCTCGACTGCCCATTCCTCCGGAAGTTTCGAGGTCGATTTTTCACAGAACCGGTGTCGAAGTGACACAAATTTCAGGCGAGGTAAACCGACCAACGCATTGACATCCTCTGCTTGCAATGGTTTGCGTGTCGATATAATGAACGATTCGAGATTTGTCAAATTGTAGGCTATAGCGTCGATGATACCCTTCTTGGGGTCCACATCAGACATACCCATCACACATGTCAACGTAGTAACTGATTTCAGGCTTTCGAATAACTTGCGGAGCAGCGCCTGTGGGAACATTTTCCATACATGGACTTCGACTTTTCGTAGTACGGAACAAGTAGAAAGAACAGAGAAAAATTGGTCTTCAGTTGATATTGGATTATGCAGCGTCAACGAAACAAGTTTCCCACGCATCAAAGAGAGAACGTTGATGGCTTTTGCAGAATTACGCAGTTTTAAATGAACCGCTTCGAGGTTCGTGCACGCACTGTGCACTTCACGCCACGGCGTATTGTGCAGGACGTATTCATCCTCAATCCCCAGAACGCGAATTCGACTGCCGAGCGCAACTAATATATCGGTTATTCCATTGTTCAACGTTAGGACATCCACACGATGTAGATTAACGCAGTGTACCACCAAATCCAGCACTGAGATGGTGCCTAGAATTCCATGGCCGAAACCAGAAAAGTACCAACCGATATAGATTCGTTTTAAGCTTGGACCAAGCGAACGCCATATCGGTGATAGCGTGCCTGCCACATGATTACCATGAATTGCGAGGTACGAAAGTTTCTTACAACGCGTGGATATCGCGAGGATATCGGTTTCTGTGATCACGGTCCACCCAGCATTCACGACGAGCTCTCTCAATTCAGCACCGCAACCCCGAAGTAAGCCGGGTAGCACATCTTGTCTAGGGAGCTTAATAACAACTCGCCGAAGATGGAGCCGGTAAAAAAGCGGGCTTAAAATCGCCGCGTCGGCATCGGCATCGAGTATTATACCATCCTTTCCCCCAATGCTATGGAATTCATATGATGCGGCACGCGCGAGTGCTCCACCGACATTGAGGGCGGTATTTACCGACAGTGGCGAAGTGTAGGCGTGCCAGTTTCGGTGTTGTGGGCGGCGCGACAAGAAACGAAGCATTATTCGTAAACTGTCATCAGAGACTGTATCGAAATAGCAGATACGCGCATCATCTGGTGTTGACGATGGCGTTGCGCGAAGCCGCTTGAACCAACGTTCCGAAGACATAAGTCCACACGATGGTGGGTATGCAGGGCCCCGTTGGACGGCAAGCAGTCTGCCGCAGAGAACTTGCGAAGGTGGTCGGGTTGTGAGGGTGTGGACAGAGTTGCAGAATACATAGATAAGAGTGCAATAAGCTTGGTAGCTTGATTTTCTCGTTGGGTGATGAGTGTGGCATCGAACATCACCCGCGATTGGACGGATTATTGAGAACAAAGAATCTTCATTACGAAACGCAGCTGTTTCAACATCGACTCAACAACAAGTGTGTGTCGACAAAGCGATTCCACAGTACGGTACAGTATTCGCCCCAAGTCGGTTGCTTAGCCATGAGCAATAGGTAATGAACACGCAGATGAGAATACTCGGCGGTTACTTGAGCCTTGCACATGTGAAATCTTTCCACCTACACGCTCATCACCTTGGTGCTTTAAAGAGAACGAATTAAAACGGCAGGATCTGATGCCCAGCGTTTTCTTGAAGCAAAGGTTCAGTCTGTGGCACTGGACTCTTGGGTGCGACTTCATTTATCGTTGCATCATTCACCGGTATTCTAGAACTCCTGAGCCTGACATAAGGGGCTTCTCACCTGCTTCGTCGAACTCTCCTATCATCATGATTGGAGTACATCTACAGTAGTACAGTAACATGAAAATAGGACAAAGCATTTGTCGCAAGACCCTCAGTTTTCTGCCCTTCCCCTCCACCCATGGTAGTGCCAGTTTACAGACCTGGCCTGTTCGCTCAACCCATACAGAGGTCGGAAAACCGAGGGTTTCTCTCTGCAAATGCTTTTTTGACAGCAAAACTCAAGATAGAAATGCTGAGAAAACAGTTGCTACAACGCATGTGCAAAAAAAGGTATTGCAGGGATCTTCTTAAAATGTGGATTATTGGATACTTTTTTCCACAAAACTCAGGTTTTTCACCTCCAACCTAGGGCGTGGGCACCAGGGGTGCTCTCCTCATCCCCGTCGTCACCCAATAAGCCGAACGAGTATATCACGAACGACGACCCACTCGCTGCTACACGTGTCTGTGTAGGTCGTACACGCACACTGGCAGAGGAGATCGTGCAATGAGATTATTGTGAACGGTTACAAGATTTTTTCGGTGATGGCGTCCGGTACTATTACACGTGTCCCTGGTGATCGTCACCATGACCTCAATCTTCGAACGCCAGCCATGCAAGACCCCCCCCCCCCAAGTCAAATACAGAAGAGCAACCGAAACTTGAGCGAGAGCAAGGTTCCGAAAAAGAAGCGGCTGATGGAAAAAAATGAGTGTCGTATCGCGGGCTTTATGGAAGATTCCAGTCAGACGCTAGAACGACGTTTGAGAGGGATGTTGCGGATACGCTGCTCCTACTCGGCGAAGAGGTACCGGAACGTGCGATGGTGACCGCGAATGAATTGAAACGATTGACTTAACTGCCTCGAATGCATGTAGAGGGAAATATGCGAATGGTGATGTGAAGAGGGAGCGAAAGAAATTCCATCAGATGAGATTGACCCTGGCGTCGGTGAGAATATCTTTTCGATGCATTTTTCTCCATTTCTGGTACAACTTGAGTACTGTGTTCTAGGCTTGAGGCGCTGGTGTACCTAGCGAATTAATGTCTTTGTTTGGTCGCACTGGACTTGGGTGTGGGTCCAGCAAAGAGCAGAATTCTACATTCGTTTCTAATATATCCAAGAAGTCGCGCATGGTGTGCGCAATCCGTGACTTGTACTGAAACTTGCAACTTGGGAGCAACCGGACCATGTCCCAGAAGCGCAAACAATAACCGTACACGCGACCCAATTCGAACAGTTCACGCAGGAGCTCGTCATCGACTGGGAAACGGGCGCGGAACTTTGCGAGGTATCGACTTTTGGCGTCGATCATTATCTCCTTTCGTTGCGCTATCTCCTCCTCAATCGAATCCGGCTCGCTGCAGGGTGATAGTGAAGCCAGTGTACAGTAAGTATCGTCGTCGAAAAAGAGGTCGTGCATGTCGGCGAATGGATGCGAGATCCCGCCGAATTGCCAGTCGAATATCGCTATCTCCTTACTTTCTTCGCCGCCATTGTCGTCCGGATGCGTGCGTGGTCTCAGGCCTGCGTTGCGTGGTGCGAAGTCGCCGTGAACTATTGTCACCGGAATCGGCGACTGTTCCAGCCGCTCGCACAGGGTGATAAGCCTGGGGCCGAGGTTGAACAATTTTTCGTGATTCGAACCAAACGTGCTGTGGCCATCCTCAAGGTATTCCTGCAATTCATCGTCTTTCACCCATTGCTGCAGGTTGCTGAGAAATTTCGAAGGCCGTTTATCGGGTACCCCGCGCGCCAACAGCTCGTCGATCTTGTCTAGAGAGTCGAACTGAACGTCCGCAAGTGTCTCCAATAATTTCGACATAGTGCTATATTGATAGAATGATTCGGGCTGTGCAAGCTCTTTCGTGAGGAAGCACCCTAGTTCGACGTTTACCGCTTCCAATCGCACTATCGAATTTGGGATTAAGTCGGTCACCGCGAGTGTAGTCACGAATTCCGTACTGTACGCGCCCGCCGCTTTCAGATAGTAACAGCCCTGCGGACTCGGTTGTTTCAACACTGTCGACGTCACTGACGTAGACACGTGCTGCGTCGGAATGTTGCCGGCATCAACGTTGTGCATGTTCTCGAGCGTTTGCCGCATCCAGTTTGTGGCGGAGATGTACCATTCACGGTGATACCGCCTGTCGGGTAACGAGTTTAATTTTGTTTCAGCGCCTTCGTCTACTAACTCGTAGACAATTTGAAAGGCTCGATGGACCAACGCCATTTCGTCGAGATACCCGACATTATCGCCAATACGGTCACGCAACAATCCGACCAAGTGCGCGTTCGCCCATTTGAAGTGTGAGGGCAGCATGTCTTCGCTGAGGTCATCGTGACAGTAAACGACATTCAGTGTGGAAAACCCGGATATTTCGGGTGCTCCAGTTGGTGCGCGCCCGAAATAGTCAGGACCAACCGAAAGTGTCACACCTACTGCACCTTTGGGTATACCGAGTGCCTGACGGATGTCGATTAGCAGTCGATTCGAATCTTCGTTCAAACCATCAGAGTACACGAACAAAGGAAGGCGCCACTCTATTATGGTTTCGATAGTGGTGTCGTCGGCGTTGTGCGTTAATAATGCGTGACGGCGGTCCTTGGATAGTAATACGACGAACGCGTACATGTCCGCCACTGGATTCGTGTGGTCGGATTTCTTGCGAAGGGATATTTGATTGAATGGCATTTCCTTGGACTCCACTATTTCCTCCAAGATGGCGTCGCTCATTTCAACCGGTGGAAAAGAAACACCAACGAAGTTAGCTTGTAACACTGGCACTTATCGAGCTTTGTGTGAAGGAGTTGGACTAAGAATAAGAAGCGCTCCGCGGGGCGACGGGAAATCAGTAGCGATGCATGCAGGCTCTCGAAAACAGTGGTCCAACTTTCGGCTAGGGTCGCACTACACCATACATCTGTACAGTACCATCACTGCAGTACGAACTAGGTTTACATGAGCTACGTTCTCAGCAAACGATCACATGTGGTCAGCAATGCGTACTCTGCTGAGAAATTGTTGACATTTCTCTATGTCGAGGGATTGACCACAGAATTTGGTCTCGCTCTAATTTTACTCGGCGCGTACATGATATACAGAATTCATTAGGTACAGACTTTCGTGCTACGAGAAGGGACCGAGAAGAAAAGTTAAGGAGGTAGAAAAGTAAGAGAGATAATTGGTGCGTTCCACAAACTTCTCCGATATTCTGTTGACGTACATCTGTCCTTATCTATGTGCTGCGGACGCCATAATGGCTCGTTAAATCATCGCCTTAGAGGAGTGTTCGAGATAGTCAAAGAAGTAACATAGATAAGGTCAAGTTTTGGGCATCCAGTGCAGATTCCGCATAGGGGGCATAGAGTAAGCCATCAACTGCACCATTCGATAAACATTCGAAGAAACGATTGTATTAACACGATGGTATTCGTGTAAACATGCTATCACGCGCGGAATTTCTCACTTTCCAGAAGAAACCAACCAAACAGCGGCGTGAACAAAACAAACAGCTCCACCCTTCCGTTTCATTATCTCACCAAGTGCGATACTGCACACCGCCGATGAACATATCGAAATCCTTCCGGCCATACTTGGCAGCAGCTTCAGCAATGGCTGGGGACCGATTCGCGATGTTGATGTCATCAATGTCGAGTTGCGTCAGCTGCGCACAATCCCTCAACCTTTCCACAACCTCGACCGCGCATTGCTCCGGCGGCTTCGAGGCCGATTTCTTGATGAACTGGCATCGGAGCGTCACACATTTCAGGTTTGATAACCCGACCAGCGCATTCACATCCTTGCCTTTCAATGATTTGTACGTCCATATGGTAAACGACTCGAGATTCGTTAAATTACGGGCTATCGCATCGATGATATCCTTTCTGGGGTCAACGTCAGATATGCCCATAACACACGTCATCTTGGTCACTGATTTCAGACTTTCGAACAACTTGGGCAGCAGTTTCCCGTGGACCATGATCCCTACATGGAATTCGACTTCTTTCAATCCCGAGCAAGCCGACAGAACAGAGAAAAATCGATCTTCGCTTCGCATCGGGGCATACAGCGTCAAGGACACGAGTTTCATACGCATCAATGAGAGAACATCGATGGCTTTCGCGCAACTATGCAGTTTTAGATGAACCACTTCGAGGTTCTTGCACGCTCTGTACACTTTGCGCCACGACGCAACACTCGAGACTAATTCGTCGTCAATACCAAGAACACGAATACGACTGCCGAGTGCAACCAATACACGGACTGTTTGATGATTCAAATCCTTCACGTCTACACGACGTAGGTGCACACAGTGGTTCACCAAATTGCGTACTGAGATGGTGTGTAGGAATTCATCACCAAGCGGGTAGTAGTGGGAATAGTAGGAACCGATGTAAATTCGCGTTAAAGTAGAACCGAGTGCACGCCATATCGGCTGAAGCGTCCCTTCAACATGATTCCCACGAATTAAGAGTGACGACAGTTTCGTACAATGCGTAGAAATAGCGGCGATGTCGGTTTCCGTAACCACGGTCCACCCGGTATCCAGAACAAGCTCTCTCAACCCACCTCCGCATCTACGAAGTAAATCGGGTAATACCTGGCCTTCATCAAGCTTGAGAACAAGTCGACGAAGAGGGAGCCGGTGAACAAGTGGACGCAGAATCGACGCGTCGAGTGTAGCATCAAGGGGAATGCCATCATCACCGCCAATGCTGTGAAATTCTAAAGATGCAGCACGCGCGAGTGCTCCACCGACATTGAGGGCGGTATTTACCGTATCTGGTGCAATGTAGGCGTGCCAGTTTCGGTGCTGTGGGCGACGCGACAAATAACGAAGGACTATTCGCAAACTGTCATCAGGCACTGTGTCGAGATAACAGCTGCGCGCGTCATCCGGTATTAGCCGTGGGCTTGCATGAAGCCGTTTGGACCGGGATTCTGTGGGCATTTGTAAACAAGATAGAGAGGGTACTGCACAGGAGTGTCTCGTTTTACGGCGAGCCGTCTGCCACAGTAAACTCGCGAGGATGGTCAGGCTGTGAGGGGCTGAGCAAAGTTAGAAAAATATAGATAAGGGTGAAAAATGTGGACAGCTTGTTTTTCTCTGGTGCGCAACGAGTCAGGCATCGAACATTACCGGCGATTGGACAGGTTGTTCCGAACAGAGAATCCGCATTAGAAAAAAGCAGCTGTTCTCAATCTCCACTCGGCAAAAACAGTGTGTCGATGAGAACGACTCCACAATGCTCAGCCCAAATCCGTTCATTCACAATGAAGGGCAGGTAATAGAACCACAGACAGGAATTTCCGCAATGTCCAGTACACTTCTGTAAACACACGAAGCACCGAAGATAGAATAGGGGGAAACGTCGAGTCGTTTAGGTGCTTCGTGTGTTTGGAAGGTACTTTACTCTCAACAGCGTGCCCTGCATATCAATTCTTGTCTTTTCTCGAACGCCGACGATTCCTCTTCACACCAACCCTGTGTCCATTCCATTCCATTTCTTCCCGTTCTCTTTCTTCTACCCAACGTGCAGTACAGGTACAGCATTCCGCCCATCGAATCTAAACCTCGTACCTTCCCTAATCGCTTCTTCAATCGTACCAACTTTGCCACCCTTCTTCCCTTTTCTTTACTAATTTTCTCGCCACCTCTTCCTCCTTATTGGCACGATATTGCGTTCAGTACCATTTCCACTCTCTTTGTTCGTAAAAAGTCGCTCGCAAATGCAGTATCATTCATTCATTCTTCGCCATTATCATCGACCCGAGTCCCAACCGAGGCACTGTTCATCTGAGCATCCCACGAAGCTCAAACTTGTATGATCGCACCAACCACTAGTCGGCAATCGTTGATGTTATTCATCGAGCACCGAACAACAATACTTCTATTACCTCCGCGACGCAACGCCTTCGTACTCATCCCTGTCGAATCACGTTTGTTTCATATGACGTGGAATTTGTATCACTTGTACGCGAATCCGCAGTATGTCGTCGATGTGGAGTCATGTGCGCCACCAATCACAACGTTACACCGTTGGGACGCAAGCTTAATTCAGCACAAAACGACGATTCCTGTTGCTTCACTGGACTTGAGTTTGATGATGAGCTCATTTCGTGACTTCGCCGATTGATTTGGTGTGAATGGGTTTGACGAAGCCGCAAAACTGTAAAATAAACAGAACCGTTACAGCAAAATACAGTGAAGCAAAATTCACTCATTCACCCTGGAGTAGTGAAGAGACGTTCCTCGGGTTTAGGCAATGAATTAGTTCGGTGAAAGACGACACCGTAGTTAGACACTAGTCTTGAGCACTCGCGCTATTGAATGTAGATAGACGATTTGTTTCCTGCAGAATGTATTCCAAATCGTGCTCATATTCGCTGTCACCATCCGTATTCCGAATCAAACAACCGTACAGGCGGCAGTAGTATCTAGCCGTCTCGCATTCTTTGGTATTTGCCACGACGATCTTGAAAAGCAATGGGGCATTCAATCATCACACAATCATCCGCTACGCATAAAATTGGACCGTGTGACTGTGGACGGTAGAAGACCAGTAAAAGAACACCTCACGCCGCATCTTCCTTAGTTTTCAACTGAACGATTCGACGCTATTACTCGTTTCCTTTGTCTCAGTATTGCGTTCGCATACACACAACACTTTACCCTGTCTTCCTTGGTTTTCATAGACCTCGGTCAAGCACGACAGTCCTGCCATTACGTACCATTTCAAGAATCTGTCACAGAAATTCGGCAGCCTAATTCTCATTGTTTTGCATCAGATGCACCACTCTAATATTGAAAAGCGACAAAGCGGTATCAGGAAGCGGCCTGCCGTGTCCCTGGATCGCTCGGTGCATTTCGAAGCTCTGTTCATGCTTCTCCAGCGCTTTCTCGAGTTCATATATTCCCCTATGCACAGTTCCAAGATTGTTCAGAGATGATGCAATGTCAGGATGGGGCTTACTACTCGTCGTATTTCCAAGCTCCGGTCATGCTTCCCAGGCGCTTCGTTCAGTTTACCCAAACGTGCATTTTGGCAGTTGGAGAACACGTCGATAGTGAGCCTGGAAGTTCCTTGTGCACGACGTGGTTAAGGATATGCAAGATAAGATGCGGATTGAGGGCAAACAGACATGCAGAACGATGACCCAGGTCTCACAAAACTGCGGTGTCTGTAACCCAGTCCATAGGTCAACACTTGGCAAAATGAAAATGGTCCATCCTTCACCAACGGCGCATCTACTATGGTTTTATTTTTATCATTACTTGGTGCCGGAAAAGCCCCAAAATCTAAATAGAAAAGTTAGAAAAATAGAAAGATGTTAGAAAAACTCAAATCAAGTGTTAGAAAGCGGATCTCCTATTCTCAATAGGGCCAAAGAATTTGGAGCAGTTAAGTTCCCTTTGTTCACTTGATAGTTCTTCGTTCGGTTCTGTCTACATGTGTCTATTCTTTTTTGATTCAGCTTCTATATTTTTTATTAGTTTGGTTCTTGATTTTCAAGTAATCCTTTTAACCCACTCAGATTCTCTTCTATCAAATTATCTGTTATCTCTTGGTTTCCATTTAATCTTTTTGACTCACTTGAATTTCCTCTCCTCAATCACTTGTAGCACTATTTGCAAGTATTGCAATAATTCTCAACTATGTAATTATTTAAATGACATATGGTCTGAATCACAG
>JAAUYH010149645.1_pt1 | contig 10522 bp, 9 predicted proteins | sample 7278061 | NCBI WGS metagenome assembly JAAUYH01 (sample SAMN14350203, study PRJNA611818) | marine sediment metagenome | isolation source: surface marine sediment (0.6m) | place: French Polynesia: Moorea | collected 2018-08 | reverse complement strand
GAGAAAATGTATCGCTTGTTTGTTGAAAAAGACCTCGATATTATTGAAATTAACCCTCTCGGTGTCGGTGTTGACGGTGAGGTAATGGCCTTAGATGGCAAAATTACGATCAACAGCAATGCTTTAGTACGTCACCCCGATTTATACTCTCTTCAAAGAGCAAATAACAATTTTAGTAACGATTCTCAAAGTTTATCTGCTCTACCATCACCTCAGTGGTTAGATTATCAAGATGAGTCGGGCAATATTGCGATCGTTTGTAACAGTCTTGGTTTGGCTTTAGTAACTTGGGATTTAATAGTTCGAGATGGGGGTAAGCCGCGAGGTTCTTTAGTCATCGATCGCGCCACTAAATCCGAATTGTTGCCCCATTATTACATCGCTCGCTCCCTCAATACTGCTTTAGAAAAGTTAAGCGAAGTAAGCGGAATTAAAGTAGTCTTGATAAATATTTTAGGCAATGAAGAAATTACCGGATCTGCCACCAACGCGATCGTCGATTATCTTCAACTATTGCAACAAAAAGCAGCAGTAAAACAGCTAGCAATTGAAGAAGGATCTCTAGACGGATCGGATCTAGGTTCAGAACCAGAACCGCTGCAATGGATAATACGTATTGTCGGCGGAAAAAAAGATTTTCCTGAAGCAACTTTCACGGAAATGCCAGTACGCTGGATTGACGATCTAGAAGAAGCTGTCAGTCAAACTATATCTCTGGCAAAAATCGAGTAACCTATTATGAATTGGAAACCAAACAGTAAAATAATCGTTCAGGGAATTACTAACAATCTCGGTTCTTACTACACTACTAGGATGAAAGCCTACGGAACTAATATTGTTGCGGGAATTTGTCCGGGAAAAGGAGGCCAGCATTTATTTGATATTCCTATTTTCGATTTAGTTGAAGAAGCAATTGAAAAAGTTGGCGAAGTTGAAACTACAATTATTTTTGTCGCACCCGAACGCTCTTTAGATGCTGCTTTAGAAGCGATCGCGGCGGGAATCAAACAGATTATTATTGTTTCTGCTGGCATACCTCCTTTAGATATGGTACGTTTGCTCAAAAAAGCGCGCTCGACTGGTACTTTGATTTTAGGTTGCGGTAGTTCGGGTATTCTGATCCCCGAAAAAATGTGGTTGGGAACGATCGAACCCCATTTTTATACCCCAGGAAAAGTGGGTTTAATTAGTCGCAGTCATAGCGTTTGTGCTGAAGTCGCTTTAGCTTTGAATCAGGCTCAATTAGGCCAGTCAATTGTTGTTACTTTGGGCAAACAAAGAATAATTGGTTCTAGTTTTGAACAGTGGTTAGAAATTTTAGATCGCGACGATCGCACGGAGATAATTGTGGCGATCGAACATCCTAACGGTCTTATTTCTCCTACTTTAGCTGATTTTATTGCTAAAAAAATTAAAAAGCCGACAATTGCCTATTTAGCCGGACTAGAAGTTCCAATAGAACGTAATTATATCGACGCTCTTTCGATCGTGACTACTCAAGTTTCTTATTCTGTGCCTGCTATCAATCAAGAACAAAAAACTATTTTAGCTTTGCAAAATGCAGGGGTTAAAGTGGCCGAGCGTCCTTCTCAAATACCAAAATTAGTCAAAGATATTTTGAAAAAAAACTAACCTCTATTACTTTGGGAAAAATGGCGATTTATTTTCTGATAAATTCATAAGTTCGCAAGTTCGATCGAGTCTCGATTCAAGCTCCTTTAAATCTGTTTCAATTGATTTTTCTAAATTATCACCCCATAATTGTTCTATTTCATAACCACTTAAATTATTGATGAATTTAAAGTTTTGAGCTGTGATTGTTTTAATTTCTTCGTCGGTTAATTGATTAAAAAGATAAACAATTTTATTATTAGATGGATCTTGAGAATTTAAAAACATTAAAACTATTGCACTTAATTATTAATTGATAACTAAAATTATAATCTCAACCGAGTAATTGTCGACATCAGCAAAACTTCCTAAATACGATCGAGATTACACAAAATATCATAAATATAGTTAATTTTACCGTATAAAAAAAGTACGAAGATAATCCTTCGCACTTCTTATGAAAAAATAGTTCAGATAAGGTTGTTTAACTAAAAATGTAAAGGGTAAAGACAATCAAAACAATTGGAGTTGCAAGATTAAACCCTCTACCTTACTGGTTTGAAGCCAGTATATTAATTAAGCTGAAGCTGCTCGAGGAGAATTTGAACTTTTCAATTGAGGCAATCTTGCGATCGCTCCTTCGACAAAATTTTGCACGATTCCAATTCTTTGATTTTGTTGGAAGATTTTTTGAATTTTCTCGCCTAAAATGCCTAAATTTAATTCTCGGCCCGAATCAGTATTTATTTCTAACTCTTGGAAATATTCAATTAAACTCAAACCAGCGATGCGAGTTAAATAAGCCGCACTAACGGCCTGTACTGCACCCCCAGCTACATAAGTGATAGCATTAGTTTTGAGTACGCTGGCGACAGTCTGGGTAGAAAGTTCGACTAAACCCAATTTAACCATCAATTCACCAATCGTACCGCTAGCAGTTTTAGCTTGGTCTAGAGAGAATTTTTGTTGGTAAATTTCACTTAAGTCTACTAGCATTTGACCGCTAATTGCCACAGTTGCTAAGAGATCTAAAGCAGCTACAGGGTTAGCAAAAGCAGCAGCAGCAGCAATAGATTGATATCTTTCAACTATAGGTAAAGCGCGATCGCGTCTGACTCCATTTAAAATATCTTTAGCTTTATTTTTTAAGACAATAGCTTCTCTATAAGTAGTTGTCAGCAGTAATTGTTCTTTTTCTGCGACAACGATTTCCGAGAGGCGATCGCATAAAGAATTTACTTCTGCTTCGGGTTGTTCCATACTTTCTAAGATAGAACCATCCTCACCGTGCTTTCTTACTTTGATTTGAGCGGGATCGGCAGAAATTCCGATTACATCTTCTGAAGGAGCGATAGTTAATACTCTTTGGCGTAGTTGCTGCAGAATAAAAGCTCTTTCTTCGGGTAGATATCGATCTTGTTTGTTGAAAGTTATTAGTAAACGTTGATTCTCAGCCTTTAAACGTTTTAAGCTCTGTAATTCTGAATCAGTTAAATCTCCGGTTGCGATGAATAAGACTAAATCGGCAGTCAAATTAGTTTCGATCGCATTTTTTACTTCATCTTCTGAAGGCGCGCATAAAGAATCTGTTTCGATAAATTTAAGATTTTCTTGAATATGACTACTTTCTAAAACTTGTTTTAATTTAGTTTTACCGATTTTTTTAGCTCCCCCAGTGACAGCCACTTTAATGATTTCGCGATCGTGTGCTTCTGGAAGATTGCTAATTTGTTGTTTTAAATAAGATATATCTAGATTTGGTGCTTCTGTTTCTAATGCTACGATTGCCCCTTTTGAAGCGGCGATCGCGCGCTCTACAGTATCTTTGGTAATTTCAGGTAAAGCTTTTTCTTCAAAAGTGTTTTTCGTCGATTTTTGTAACCACCAAAAACCCATACCCACAAGCGCAATTCCAGCAACACTTAATTCGCCAAAATGCACTACCGAGCTAAGAAAACTTTGCCACAGCCAAAGTGCCATGGATATTCCGATTCCGCCGATTAAGATTGGTTTGCGTAATTTAATATTCATTTTCCTCTGTCCGAGTCTTATCTTGTTTGGAATAAAAAGCTTTTTTCCAAGCTTGACATAATTTCTCTATTTTTGCATTCGAGCGGTGACAAACTCGAGAATCGCTAAATAAAATAAAAATAAAGACTCCACAATTTTTAGTTGCAGAGTCTTCACTTTATAGCGGGAGGCGGATTTGAACCACCGACCTTCGGGTTATGAGCCCGACGAGCTACCAGACTGCTCTATCCCGCGTCGCCTTATCTATTATAAGGACAATTCATCCAAAATAACAACCCTTCTCGACCGTTATTTAGATTTGCTTTATGTTTCAGACCATCGCAAGTTCGCCCATCACCTCTAAACGCTTGAAGTGAGTCAAATTCATAAAGCGATCGGCAAGCTCTTCGGCAACTGTAGGGGTAATCCAACCCATTTGCTTGAGAATGTGAATTGCTGCGGCATATTTAGCACGACGAGAGCCATCTTGAGCCTTGATTGCCAGTCCCATACCTTCGCCAACGCGACCGATACATTGTATTCCTTCAGCTCCAGACTTACTGACTAATGAGCCTTCAGTTAGTTTGATTAATTCAGTATCGAAAGCTCCATTACCAGCGATTATTTCGGGATAATTGATCATGGCGCGAACGATTCTTTCTAAATCTAAATTATTCCCTGAAGATAATTTGGCAAATAAAAAAGCCATTTGAGTCAGTTGCATCGAGTAAGTGGGAACGCCACAATCATCCCGAGCTGCAATCAATTCTGCTCCAGGCATTTGGAGCAGTTCGGCAATTTTGTCTAAAATTAGCTTTTGAACTGGATGAGAATTTTGTAAGTAGGTATTGAGAGGCCAGTAATTATTTTGACAAACAGCTAACATACCTGCGTGTTTTCCCGAACAATTGTACTCTAGGGGGCTTGTTTTATTTTCTGGAATCGGACACTGCAAAGCACCAGGATCGATATCAGCACGCCAAAGAATATTAAATGCTTGACGTGATTGTTCGATCGTGCCTCGGTGAGAGCTGCACATAATTGCTAAGTCTTTATCGGTCAGATCGTAACGTTCTAAAGTACCTGTTGTGGTAACGGCTAGAGCTTGAAAGGGTTTGAGAGCAGAACGAATGAAAGCGGTGGTTTCGGGATTACCAGCCGATAATAATACCCTACCGCGATTATCACAGACAGTTGCTTCAACGTGATGAGCTGATTCGATAATACCTTCGCGGAGTAGATGAACTTCTAATTTTTGTGCAAATGCACGTTTTGCTCTTGTCATTCGAGTTTAGTTTTAACCTATTTTTAAAGCCAAGGATTCGATCGCAGAAACGATAACGATCGATAATAAAATTTAAATGCTGTTTGCTCGATATTTTTAAGGATTGGCTCGAGTTTTTCCGATAGTACGAACGGAGCAAATCTCCATTCTCTGATTTTGGCAAGCCAGATCGTCACAATATCTTTGTTCGTTAGCAAAGCTCTTTATTTGCGATCGCTGGACGTTTCAGAAATTGTTGAAAAGTTTATTTTTTTAGCATGCCCCCAAAAAGCTTCGAGATTATAAAATTCTCGATCTTTTTCTAGCATAATATGGACGATGACATCGCCATAATCTTGCAAAATCCAATTTCCTTGGGATTTCCCTTCTACTCGCAATGGATTTCGCTCTAATTCTTTACTGATTTTATCTTCAATAGCATCCGATATAGCTCGCACTTGAGTCTGAGAAAACCCAGTGACAATGACAAAATAGTCTGCTAAATATGATACTTCGACTACTTCTAAGATTACGATATCTGCTGCTTTGCGATCTTCTGCGGCGATCGCAATTGCTCGGGCTAGTTTTCTAGTTTCTAATTGAGATGGGGTTTCGGTTGCTGTCATATTTGATATTTTATTTTCTCCGTTTGATTTTTGTTCGCTCATAAAATAGCTACTAAATTGTTTTTTTGTCTTCAGGTTATATGCTCTAACTGGAAATTCGGTTTGCAAGATTGAGAATCTGTTACTATTCAAATGCTAATAATTTTTTAGTGCCGATGCTTCTATCTTATCGAGCGCGGCCGAATGGGAGCGGGCAATCCTCAAGTCTGGTTAATATTTTTTCATTTTTAAATAGATTATTTTGAATTGTTTCTTCTTAAAGCCGAATTATCTTCAAATATTTTGTTTATTTTTACACTTGTTACTTTAATGTAAAATTGAGATTTACATATCTAGCTAGATTTTACATTAATTTTAGGCTCTGAAATATTTGTTTAGTTTGCCCGAAGATACAGAGTCTTAGGTTTGAATTTTTCGTTTAATACCTCAGTCAAATCTTTCTAGTTGTAAGTGTCTGTATTTTTGATTTTAAAATTATTCAATTTACAAAAACACTACAAATTTTTCTTTTTATATATTTATGATTATCTCGATCTATCTTTTTTCTATTATTTACTTCAAAAGTAGTTAAGCTATTTCAAAGCAATTTGAACCGAGTAAAATCGCAATAGTAATTGCTTCTTTCTCTGCTAAGTCTTTTTCTTGCAACTTACTTTAAGTACAATTTCTTGAAACAAAAAAAATTTATTCTCTAATTTTCAAGTAAAAATGTTGATAAAATATTGGCTCGTTTAATTGTCGACTGCGTTTATTGCATTAATTTTATAATAAAAATACGATCGGAATCATCTTGGTTTAAATAATAGAATATCTAAATTGCAAAATGTAGATAGCTACAATTGAAAATCGATCTACAAATTTTCATTCAATCTTTATCAAATAAACCGGTCAAATTTATGATTTCGTGGAGTAATATCCATGAGAAATTATTATTTTTGCTTATTTTAAATGGAGATAATACAACAAACATTTTTTAACAAGATAAAGAAGACATATTGGATTTTATTTTTGAATCCAATAGCTTAAACCTCATTGAATTTTTTAAAATATCTTTAATTTTTGATAAACCAACCTAGATTCAACAGCTAATATTTTGTTCGTCAGACGACTTTTAACTAAGAATATTACATAATAATTCTAATTTATTAAGTAAGTATCTTAGCTAACTACTAAATAACTTAACAATTAAAAGACTTTTTGAATACACTTCGCTAAGGTAAACTTAAATAAGTGGAGTTTCGACAGAAAGAATATGAGTCGGCATCCATATTACTCGATCCTTAGCGAGGCAAATAGACAATGATTCCAAACTTAAGAAAATATTTAGCTCCTTTTTTAATCGTAACTTTATTATTAGTAACTTCTTGCGCTCAACAACCAGCTTCTCGTTATGAAGGGGCACAAAAAGACAGCACTGAAGGGCCTCAAAGAAATCAAACAATTGCAAAAGAAGCAACGCAAGGCAGTCAGTTTAATAAATTTTTTCCTAAAAGTAGTGATGGTTACGAAAGAGTTTACACTCAAGAGAAAAAAGGTTTTTCTCAAGCTGTGCTGAAGCAAGAAGGTAAAGAAATAGCTAAATTGTCAATTTCCGATACAGTTGGAAATGAAATTGCCAAGAAAAAGTTTGAGCAAAGCAGTCAAAAAATTAGCGGTTATCCAGCAATTCAACAAGGAAAAAACACAACAGCAGTTTTAGTTGAAGATCGCTATCAGGTAAAAGTAAGTTCTTCGGAATTAGATGCTAACGAACGAGAAGAATGGTTAGAAAAATTCAATTTACGTGGTTTAGCTAATTTGAGATAGTCGATAATATTGCGATTGAATCGGGAGATATATTTTGAGCAAACCAATTTACAAAATTGTTGACGAGTTGCCAACTAATAATATGACCATTATGGTACTAAAATCTCTAGATTTTGTCGTACCTGGAGAATGGAATAACTTAGTTGGTTTTGATAATACTATTCGCGAAGTTACAGGTGAAACTGACGAAGAAATAATCCAACAAATTGGCGATCGCGCTGTTTGGCTCTACAATGATAAATCTCAGGGATATCAGCGATCGATGTGGTTGTATCAGACTGTCGATAATGCTGATAAGGCTTTAGGTGCTGCAGCTTTGGCGAATAAAGTTGGTGACTCAATTCCTTTATTTGGCTTTTTAAATAGAGTAACTCCTAATCCCGATAAGGCACAAGCAATCGACTTATCGATTAAATTAGTTGTAGAAGTCCTCGCTTTTTGTCAAGTTAATGGCATTCCTGGAGACAGCATTGGAGAATTTGCCGCTTCGATTAGCAATTATAGCGGAGAGGCAATAATGCGAATGGCTGCTTTAATTTGTCTGGATGGTTTAATTCCTTTAGGGCCAGATTTTTTAATCAAAATAGATTCGATCCTGAATAATCTTTCTCCTCGAGATTTAGAAGAAAATAGAACTTTCAATAGCATTAATGAAGAGATTCCTGGAGAAGACTCCGAGAGCAAACTAAACTTTATTGGTAATAGTTTTGCTTCTGTGCGAGATTGGATGAGCGGTTTTGTTGAAGAGAGAGATTTGTCTCCAGACAAAATTATGGATAATATCAGAGGTTTTATCGAAGTTTCTGACGATAAGCTCGATTATGTTGCGGCTTTTTTAGATATGACTACCAACTATTACGAACATACTGGAGTTCAAACCTTAGCTCGCAGCTTGATCGATCGAGCTTATGCAGAAATTTAATCCTAAATACAAAACCTAGTTTTAATAGTAAAATGGCGGCATCTAGTACAGAAGTCGCCTCTCATTATCTATATCTCCTAATTCAGGTAGAAATAATTGAGATTTCAAACACTACTCTTCTTAAATCGCCTCAAGTCAAACAGCACCACTATTTTTATTAAATAAAATTAGAACTGTTTTTAAAATGAGCTTGATATCGTATTGCAAGCTCCAATTTTCCTGATAGCGTAAGTCTAGTTTAATTACATCTTCAAAATTACGCACTTGAGAGCGTCCATTGACTTGCCATTCCCCAGTCATGCCAGGTTTAACATCTAAACGTTGCCATTCAGGCACTTCGTAACTTGCTACTTCATCGGGAGTCGGAGGCCTAGTTCCGACTAAACTCATTTCGCCTCTAAGTACGTTCCAGAATTGTGGGAACTCATCTAAACTCGTCCGTCGTAAAAATTTGCCTACCCGTGTAATTCGCGGATCGTTATCATTTTTAAATATAGCTCCAGTAGCTTGATTAGCAATTTTAGATTTTAATTGTTCGGCGTTAACACACATCGAACGAAATTTCCAAATTTTAAAGCGTTTTCCCATCCACCCACAACGAATTTGTCCGAAAAAGATCGGGCCCGGGCTATCTACTTTGATTGCTAATGCGATCGGAATAAATATAATCCCTGTTATTATCAAACCAACTAAACTACCGATAATATCAATCGCTCTTTTAATCCAAGATTGGACGGATGGATGGGTGTGTGGTAATTCTTTTAATTTAACTCGATCTGATTGTTCTTCTCGATCGCTTGTATTCTCTTGTTTAATCTGAAATACTTCTTCTAATCCGGTCATAGATAGAACTGACATCACTGGAGGATGCAAGTTTTTTAGAATTAATTATACTTGTTTTTCCTGTGTTGCTTTTAGGTTATGAACTAATGCCCCTACACCACTACTATCAATAAATTTGGTTCTATCAAAGTTAAGAATTATCTTTTCAGGATAACTATTTTTTTCTAAAAGTCGATCGAAAGTTTGTTTAAAGTGGACTGCTTCTAAAATGCTCAAGCGCGCTGGAATCTCAATGATAGCAGTATTTCGATCGAGATTAATAGAAAAATCTGCTTGAGAAATTTGGCTATTCATAAATATTTTCAGTAGTAATTTTAGTTGTTACCTTGACCGTTGCCGTTGTAACTTTTTAGATCGGATGAAAAACTTTCTCAGACCGCTAATTTGTTGAAAGAACAAATTCAGCTAATTATTTACCTATATCTTATTCTATTATTATCTCACAAACAGAATTGGAGCAATTGTCAGCCGATAACTAATCAACAATATGCCAGTGGTATTTTTAATTTCTATTTTTTCTATTATCTCTTAATTTTTAGATTTTTAGAGGAAACTTTCCTGAATAAATAAATTTAAAACGATAAGATTTAGCAATATTTTACAAAGGACAAAGGAAGAATTTTGTCTTCAGTTAACTGTTCTTCTTTTGTCCCAAAATTTGGAGGATCGAGCTAAACCGATATAGACTGGTCTAAATGCTTAAATGCTAGTACCGATTTAGTTCGACTCGATTAATAAGCTCCTCGGTTTCTTCTTTGGTCTCGATTTCTACCTTCATTTTGACTTTTCATTTTCGCCTTAGCTTTAGTCGCACTTCTTTTTAAAGCTTGCAACCGCTCTTCATATTTTTTTCTCTGTCTGCGATTGGGGGTTTGTTCGATCAAAGTTTTCAAGGTACTACCAAGACTTTTATAAGCATTCGGAAGGTCATAACCGAAACGAGTAGCTAAAGCGATCGCTTTTTCATCGGCTTCGATCGCTTCGGTTAGAGTTCGCTCGCCATTGTTTTTTTGCCAGAGTCGATATCCAGAAATACCGCACAGAGATAAGGCTAATAACAACAGCAAACCGTCTTGAACCCATAATTCGCCTACAGCACCGCCTAAACCAATAGCTAAGGCTGCCATTTCCCAACCTTCTCTAGGAATAGTATCGTTTTGAATGCGAGCTACTTCGTGCCAAAATAATAGATTTCTTTGGTCAATAGAAAGGTTTTCCCATTTAGCGAGGTCAATTTGAATTTCTACTTCGTCTCTACCAATTTCTTCACAACGAATTAGAGGTGGATTTATTTCTGTATTAAACTAAGCGAATCAGTCACCTGGCCCGCTCGTCTTCAAAACGGTACGTGAGACTTTCACCTCATACCGCTCCTCAGAAACATGGTCTTTGTCATTAGTACCAATCTAGACCGGAATATTTTTAATCCAGATTCATTGT
>JAAUYH010043945.1_pt1 | contig 10522 bp, 11 predicted proteins | sample 7278061 | NCBI WGS metagenome assembly JAAUYH01 (sample SAMN14350203, study PRJNA611818) | marine sediment metagenome | isolation source: surface marine sediment (0.6m) | place: French Polynesia: Moorea | collected 2018-08 | reverse complement strand
TCAGCCCCTCACCTTCAACAGATTGTGCTTGAGGTTTAAGTGAGAGGACATTTTTTCTTGTTTTTTTTTGCTTCATTTCCTGTTGGCTCATACAAATATACTTATGTTCTTTAGAAAGATTTAATGCTACTTTATTAAGGTCATGCCTGTCTTGCCACTGCTAAAAAGGGAATAAATGTTTAGTTGTTTCAGGGTTAACTTAATTTAAACTGATAGAAACCACTGATAAAAATTAAACATCGATATAGTTAAAGAGGTTATAGAATGATACCTTAGATCCTCGGTGTAGAATGATACAAACTAGATTTAATTTTTTAGTTAGTCAGAGACTCATCTAGGTTTAATAATAGTCAAGACTACAATAATGCTCGATCTAGCTCCCAAAAAGCCAGAAGCAGTTCAGTAATTGAAAGTTCTCTATTACGGTGCTTTACACTCATTTTGGTAAATGGAGAGAATGGCAATAATCTAGAGCAGATTTTTCTCTCCCATCAGAACTACGACTAAAAGTTTGTTTGAATTGTTACGATCCTGTTCTCAAGTTTACTGTATCTTGGGTTAAACCAATTTTACTGGCATTGTTTTCATTATAAATCCCTAATTGCCCCTAGGTATTCTATGTGACCAAAAATCTTTAACTCTCTAATTTCCTTTAATTGGATTGGGCTGATTTTTGGGTGTTTGTGCCGAAAAAACTGGAAATTCAATATTAAGCTTTACAAAAAACTTAAAATTTAGCAATAATCGGGGCAGATTTTGTAAAGATTGTGTATTGATAACAAAATTCAATCTTTTCTTCCCCTAATTTATTCTAAATGTCTGTTATCTTTTGTTTAGGTTACTAAGTAATATCCATGAGTTAAGTGGATTAAAAACAACCTTAAATAAATTATAAATCTACAAATCTATCAAAAAAATTATGTCCCAAGCAACTACTAAAGTAAAAGCATTACAAGAGCAAAAAGTAGAAATTCCTGGATCTTTGCCTCAATCAGGGATTATGGCTACAGAAATCCGTCCTTGGGGTTCTTTTACTACTTTAGAAGAGGGTAAAGGCTATAAAATCAAGCGTATTGAAGTTAATCCAGGACATCGCCTCAGCCTCCAGATGCACCACCACAGAAGTGAACACTGGATTGTTGTTTCAGGAACTGCCAAAGTAACTTGTGGGGATGAAGAAAAAATCCTCAGCAGCAATCAATCAACTTATGTTCCTCAATGTACTACCCACCGCCTGGAAAATCCTGGGGTAATTAAATTAGTCTTAATTGAAGTACAAAATGGTCAATATTTAGGAGAAGATGACATCATTCGCTTTAGTGATGATTATTCGCGTCAATAAACTCCTCAAAGTGGACGATTTTAACTTTAAATGATTTTCTTTATCAAAAAATAACATTTTGCTGTAGATTGGCTAATTAAAGAAACCAAATAAGATTGACATAATTTTTATGGTTGAAATAAGTCAAGCTGCAGCAAAAGAAATAGCAAGAATTAAATTAAGTCGTCAAAAACCAGACAGCTGCCTGAGATTGCAGATCAAATCAGGAGGTTGTTCTGGTTTATTTTATAGTTTGGAATTGGAATCTAGCGTTTCTGAAGCTGAAGGCGATCGCTGTTACGAAAGCAACGGCATTCAAATAGTTGTGGATGCTCAGTCTGTTCCCTACATTACAGACCTCAAATTAGATTACTCCGAAGACTTGATGGGAGGAGGTTTTCGCTTTCAAAATTCCCAGGTTACTGCTACTTGTGGATGCGGTTTATCTTTCGCTGAACTAAAAAAATAACTGGGATGGAAAATTGACAAATGAGTATTATTTTATATATAATCGGAATTTGTCTGCTACCCTGCTGGCTTCTCAAACTTTAAAGAGAATTTTACAGTATACAAACTATAACTTATGCCCACTATTCAGCAACTTATTCGTAGCGAACGTTCTAAAATACAAAAGAAAACTAAATCTCCTGCTTTAAAAGAATGCCCCCAAAGGCGGGGTGTTTGTACAAGAGTGTATACCACTACACCCAAAAAGCCCAACTCTGCCTTAAGAAAAGTAGCTCGGGTAAGGCTAACCTCTGGGTTTGAGGTCACAGCATATATTCCAGGTATTGGACACAACTTACAAGAGCATTCTGTGGTTTTGATTCGTGGCGGTAGGGTAAAAGACTTGCCAGGTGTAAGATATCATATAGTGCGTGGTACTCTGGATACAACAGGAGTTAAAGATAGAAAACAGGGTCGTTCTAAATACGGCACTAAGCGTCCTCAGTAAACTTGAGACTTGTCCCGATCTCCACTAACAGCTAATTGGACAGCTCAAGACATCCCATTCTTAAAAATTTTAGGTATTTTAAAGAAGGGGTGTCCTTTTTAGTGAGATAAGATGAGCAATGCTGCTGGGGTTAGCTACTGAATCACCTGTATGGCTAATTTCAACTGGAAATTGTATTGGTTAAAAGTATCATGTTTTTGCCAGAAAGCACGCAGCCGAAATTAGTTTAAACACCGCGATCGCACTTGGCGATCGCCTGCCAAAAAAGCCAATTTTAGTTGTAGTTCTCAATATTGTTTTGTAAAAGTAAAGTGAAAATATAATGTCTCGTCGCTCGTTAAGAAAAAAACGTCCAGTTCCTCCCGATCCTGTTTACAATAGCCGCTTAGTCAGTATGACTATTCGCCGCATTATGCGTAGCGGCAAAAAATCTTTAGCATCTCGAATAATTTATGATGCAATGGATACAATCAAAGAAAGAACTGGTAGTGAACCAATAGAAGTATTTGAACAGGCAATCAAAAACTTGACTCCTTTGGTAGAGGTAAAAGCTCGCCGAGTTGGTGGTGCTACCTACCAAGTACCTATGGAAGTAAGACAAGGTAGGGGAACTACATTGGCGTTGCGTTGGTTAATCCAATTTTCTCGCTCTAGAGGTGGTCGGACTATGGCAAGTAAATTAGCCAATGAAATTATGGATGCTGCAAATGAAACGGGAGCGGCGATGAAGAAAAGAGAAGAAACTCATCGTATGGCAGAAGCCAACAAAGCATTTGCTCATTATCGCTACTAAAATACTGGATTATTGGTTTTAATATTGCTAATAGTCACATAATAATTTGAATCCTGCACAGAGCAAGGAGGTATCTGTGGCACGTAATATTCCACTGGAAAAAGTACGTAATATTGGCATAGCCGCTCATATAGACGCGGGCAAAACAACGACAACTGAACGTATTTTGTTCTATACTGGCATCGCTTACAAAATGGGAGAAGTCCATGATGGTGCAGCCACTATGGATTGGATGCAGCAAGAGCAAGAAAGAGGTATTACCATTACTGCTGCGGCTATTAGTACCAGTTGGCAAGACTGTAAAATCAATATTATTGATACTCCTGGTCACGTAGATTTCACCATTGAAGTAGAACGTTCCATGCGAGTTCTCGATGGTGTAATTGCCGTATTTTGTTCTGTGGGTGGAGTACAACCTCAATCGGAAACGGTTTGGCGGCAAGCCGATCGCTATCAGGTGCCTCGGATAGCTTTTGTCAACAAGATGGATCGTACAGGAGCTAACTTTTTTAAAGTATACGAGCAAATTAGAGACCGTCTCAAAGCCAATGCTGTACCAATTCAAATTCCCATTGGTAGTGAGGATAAATTTGAGGGCATTGTAGATTTAGTCAGGATGAGAGCCAAGGTATATCGAGATGATCTTGGTAAAGACATTCAAGATGTAGAGATTCCTCCAGAACTAAAAGCAAAAGCCCAAGAATTTCGCGCTAAATTAATCGAATCCATTGCTGAAACTGACGAGCAATTGCTAGAAAAGTTCATGCTGGAAGAAGAATTTAGTGAAGCCGAAATTAAAAAAGCACTGCGTAAAGCCACGATCGATGGCTCAATTGTGCCCATGCTATGTGGCTCGGCTTTTAAAAATAAAGGCGTACAGTTGCTACTAGACGCAGTGGTAGACTATCTACCCGCTCCCACTGAAGTACCAGCAATTACAGGTACTTTGCCCAGTGGGGAAGAAGCTATTAGGCAATCTAGCGATGACGAACCTTTTGCTGCTTTGGCATTTAAAATTGCCAGTGATAAATTTGGTCGTTTGACCTTTATCAGAGTTTATTCTGGAGTGTTAGCCAAAGGCAGTTATGTCTACAACTCTACTAAACAAAAAAAAGAACGCATTTCTCGTTTGGTAGTATTAAAATCTAATGACAGGATCGAGGTTGACGAGTTGAGGGCAGGAGATTTGGGTGCTGCGGTTGGTCTAAAATTTGCCAGTACAGGGGACACTTTATGTAATGAGAAAAATCCAATCATTCTTGAATCTCTGTTTGTACCCGAACCTGTAATTTCAGTTGCTGTTGAACCTCAAACCAAAAGCGATGTAGAAAAACTGTCTAAGGCTTTGCAAACTCTATCTGATGAAGATCCCACATTTAAAGTTAGCACTAACCCTGAAACCAATCAGACTGTGATTGCTGGCATGGGTGAGCTGCATCTGGAAATCTTAGTAGATAGAATGCTAAGGGAGTTTAACGTTGAAGCTACAGTGGGTAAACCTCAAGTAGCTTATCGTGAGACAATCCGCAAAAGTAGCAAAGCAGAAGGTAAGTACATCAAGCAAAGTGGTGGTAAAGGTCAATATGGTCATGCCGTCATCGAGATAGAGCCAGGCGAACCCTCTACAGGTTTTGAGTTTGTCTCTAAGATTGTTGGTGGTGTTATTCCCAAGGAATACATCCCAGCTATCGAACAGGGAGTAAAACAAACTTGTGAATCTGGTATCCTATCGGGATATCCTTTAATAGACATCAAAGTTACTCTGGTAGATGGTTCTTACCACGATGTAGACTCTAATGAAATGGCTTTCAAAGTTGCTGGCTCGATGGCAATCAGAGAAGCTGTTAATAAAGCCTCTCCTGTGGTATTAGAGCCAATGATGAAGGTTGAAGTCGAAGTTCCTGAAGAATTTCTCGGGGACGTTATGGGAGACTTAAACTCCCGTCGAGGCAACATTGAAGGCATGGACTCCCAAGATGGCATAGCCAAAATATCTGCCAAAGTCCCATTGGCAAAAATGTTCGGTTATGCTACTGATATACGCTCTAAAACCCAAGGTCGCGGTATATTTTCTATGGAGTTTAGTGACTACAGCGAAGTGCCTCGTAATGAGGCAGAAGCTATTATTGCCAAAAATAAAGGAACCGTATAAATATAATCAAGGAAAAAATAATTCATGGCACGCGAAAAGTTTGAACGGACTAAAGATCACGCTAACATTGGCACTATCGGTCATGTAGACCACGGTAAAACAACCTTAACCGCAGCAATTACTCTCGCTTTAGCTGCTTCAGGTCAAGCTAAAGCCAGAAATTATGAAGATATTGATGCTGCTCCCGAAGAAAAAGCACGGGGGATTACCATCAATACTGCTCATGTAGAATATGAAACTGATAATCGTCACTATGCCCACGTAGACTGTCCTGGTCACGCTGATTATGTGAAAAACATGATTACTGGTGCGGCACAAATGGACGGTGCGATCTTGGTAGTATCTGCTGCTGATGGTCCTATGCCCCAAACTCGCGAACATATTCTCTTGGCTAAACAAGTTGGTGTTCCTAGTTTGGTGGTCTTTATGAATAAAGAAGACCAAGTAGACGATGAAGAACTACTAGAATTAGTAGAATTAGAAATTCGCGAACTATTGAGCGAATACGATTTCCCTGGTGATGATATTCCCATCGTTTCTGGTTCTGCCCTCGAAGCAGTAGAAGCTTTGACTAAGAAGCCCGATATTGGTAGAGGTGATGATAAGTGGGTAGATAAAGTCTACGACCTTATGGATGCAGTTGATGATTATATTCCCACCCCTGAACGGGAAATTGACAAGCCTTTCTTGATGGCAGTAGAAGACGTATTCTCCATTACTGGTCGTGGTACTGTTGCTACAGGTCGGATTGAACGTGGTGAAGTTAAAGTGGGTGAAACTATTGAGATCGTAGGTATCAAAGACACCCGCAGCACTACAGTAACTGGGGTAGAAATGTTCCAAAAGACCCTAGATAAAGGTATGGCTGGAGATAACGTGGGTGTGCTACTACGGGGTATCCAAAAAGATGAAATTGAACGCGGTATGGTGCTAGCTAAACCTGGTTCAATTACTCCTCATACTGAGTTTGAAGGTGAAGTATACGTACTAACCAAAGAAGAAGGTGGTCGTCATACTCCCTTCTTTAAAAACTATCGTCCCCAATTCTACGTTCGTACTACCGACGTTACTGGTACAATCACAGACTACACTGCTGATGATGGCAGCGCAGTAGAAATGGTTATGCCTGGCGATCGCATTAAAATGAGTGTAGAATTAATCAGTCCCATCGCCATCGAACAAGGAATGCGTTTTGCAATCCGTGAAGGTGGTCGCACTATCGGTGCGGGAGTAGTCTCTAAGATTATTAAATAGGGGCTGTAACCAATAACACAGATGCACAAGAGCAGACTTAGACCAAGATCTTGATTTTGGTTTAAGTCTGCTCACCCTAACTTTGCAGTTAGATTAATAATCAAAATCAAAAGTGAAAAATTGATTTTAAATTAATACCTGTAATACCTGTACCTTGACAATTAAAGAAATAACTTAGATAACATGGCAACTATTGCACAACAAAAAATCCGCATTCGCCTTAAGGCTTTCGATCAACGTTTACTCGACACATCCTGCGAAAAAATTGTTGATACTGCTAATCGAACCAGTGCTGTAGCTATTGGACCGATCCCTTTACCAACAAAACGAAAAATTTACTGTGTATTGCGATCGCCTCACGTAGATAAAGATTCTCGCGAACACTTTGAAACCCGTACTCACAGACGCATTATCGATATTCGCCAGCCTTCATCGAAAACTATTGATGCTTTGATGAAATTAGATTTACCTGCTGGTGTAGATATTGAAGTCAAGCTTTAACTTACTATCTCGAATAACTCTTGACCCTTAAGAAGTCTTTCTCAAGGGTTATTTTAGTATGTACTTCTTGAGGGAAAATCCGCTAAAGTAAATATAGAACCTTTAGATAGCAGTAGTCTAGATGACCTCTTCTTCGATCGCCGTGAGGGAACTCCCTCTATTTCCCCTTCCTGAAGTAGTTTTATTTCCCAGTCGCCCTCTGCCTCTTCATATTTTTGAGTATCGTTACAGAATCATGATGAACACGATTCTGGATCATGACCGCCGTTTTGGAGTTTTGGCAATCGACCCTGCTACAGGTAAAATTGCTGATTATGGTTGTTGCGCCGAAGTTTTGCACTTTCAACGTTTACCAGACGATCGCATGAAAATGCTCACTTTAGGACAGCAAAGATTTCGAGTTTTAGAATATGTCCGAGAGAAGCCATATCGAGTTGGATTAGTAGAATGGATTGAAGACAAAACCCCAACCGAAGATCTAAGACCTATAGCGGCTGAAGTGGAAGAATTATTACGGGATGTAGTACATTTATCAGCCAAATTAACTAACCAAAAAATTGAACTTCCCGACGATCTTCCCGATCTCCCCACAGAATTATCCTACTGGGTAGCCAGCAATCTTTATGGTGTAGCCTCAGAACAGCAAGCATTATTAGAAATGCAGGATACTATGAAACGTTTGCTACGAGAAAAAGAAATTTTAGGTTCGACTCGTAATCATTTGGCAGCGCGGACAGCTTTAAAAGATGCTCTGGGAAACTAATACTTCTCATCCCAATTCCTTAAAAGGAATGGGTATTCCCAGGCTTTTTTATAACTGATAACTAAACTGATATGGGTAGCAGGCTATAGTTGCCGAAAATTTTTACTTCTTCAGTACGATTGGCTAAATCCAATAAGGCTGATTTAATTGCAGGATCGTGAGAATTGCCTTCTACGTCAATAAAGAAAATATACTCACCTAAAGAACGTTTAGTAGGGCGAGACTCAATTTTACTGAGATTGATTTCCCGTCGAGCAAAAATTTGTAGAGCTGCCACTAAAGCTCCTGGACAATTTTTAGGCAAACTAAAAGCTAACGATAGATAATTACCTTTATTATCATCATGATAATTATCTGAATCAGCCCTACCGACAATCCAGAAGCGAGTACAATTATCAGGGCGGTCTTTAATGTCTTCTTTTAGTAGAGGAACATTATATAGTTGGGCAGCACGGGGAGCTGAAATTGCTGCGGCTGTGGGGTCGTCTTTGAGGAATTTTAAAGCTTCTGTGGTAGATTTGGTAGGAATTAACTGTACTTGGGGTAAAAACTTCGCCAACCATTGTTGACATTGAGCCAATGCTTGGGGATGAGAATAGACAGTTTTTATTTGTTCTAAGGAAGGATTAAAAGATAACAGTCCGTGGGCAATCGGGATAGTTAATCCTTGGAGAATTTTTAAATTAGGCGATCGCCATAAAGTATCTAAGACAATAGTGACGCTGCCTTCAATGGAGTTTTCGATCGGTACTACCGCTAAGTCTACATCTCCTTTAGCTATTGATTGCAGAGTCATGGCAATACTGGGATAAGGACACAAAATAGCTTCTTGCTGTTTGTTGGTTGCCAGCCAATCAGCATAAGCTAAGGCGGCGGTTTCAGCATTAGTGCCAGTCGGACCAAGGTGAGCGAGGGAAATCTTCATCATAAGTATATGGTTAAGACACAAAAATTTAACAACCTTATCAATTTTTCACAAGAAAATTTTTTTTGAAGAAATGTAACCTAAAATTAATAAAACATCAATTCATTTAAGTTATTTCATTTATGTACGTTAGTTTTAGGGCAGCAGAATCTTTACAAATCTTTGTAGAAGAAGAAGAAATTCCCATACAGCATTATCTACGTCAATCTCAACGTTTGGTTCAGGCGATCGCTGATAACCAATTTATGAAACAAGTAGATGAAAATTTATATGAACTGAAAATGCGCCCGATTAACTTTATGGAAATATATCATTTCCAACCGATTGTATTGCTAAAAGTTTGGTCTGGCTCTAACGGCAGTGTATATCTCCAGTCAGAAGAGTGTCAAATTAAAGGTATTGACTATATTAACGATCGTTTTGCTTTAAAGTTGAAAGGGGTATTAACTCCTTTCACAAAAGAAGAACAAACTAACTTAGAAGGGCAAGCAGATTTAGAAGTTGGAGTAGAACTCCCTTCAGCCTTGATGTTTACGCCTAAACCATTGTTAAATAGAGCAGGTGATAAACTACTCAAAAGTGTTTTAGCCAGAATTAAACAAAAATTACTGGCTCAATTGCTACAGGACTACCGTGTTTGGGCAGCACAAGAAATACAGATAGAACAACCTCAGTCTTCTCGATTATCAACCGACTTAAGTTTTTAAGTGTTTTATTTAATCTGTGGTAGACAATTACTATAATCGAATTGCTCATCTGTATGATGCTACCAGACCTTTACCTGAATCTATCTCAGAACAAATTGCCGATCGCCTTTTGCAAATAGTAGCAGCAACAAGCGAAACCAGATTTCTAGAGCCAGGTATCGGTACTGGTAGAACAGGATTGCCAATTATTAACCGAGGTTATTCCTATACGGGGATTGATATCTCTCTAGAAATGATGGCGGAATTGAAGCGTAAATTTTCGTCAATGCCCGAAAATCTCACTTTGATTCAGGGTGATGCTGCTAATCTTCCCTTTGATACTGATGCTTTTGATGTAGTTATCACCACTCACGTGCTTCATTGTCTGGATAACCCTTTACAAGGATTGTCAGAAATTCGGCGAGTATTAAAACCAACTGGTGTTTACTTAGCATGTGAAAACTTGTTGTCTCCCCAACAACAAGAAATTTGGCAGGCATTTACTCAAATTGTGCATCAGTATCCAGTTAAATCAAAATCTCAAACTACAGAGAAATTTAGCCCTTTTGGGAAAGCACTGCAACAAGAATTAGCTCAACAAGGGGCAAAAGTGGAAAAAATCACAGTGAGGCGATGGCAACAATCTCAGTCAGTAAGGGAGATATTTGCTGCTTTTCAGGCGAAAAGTTTTGGTTTATGTTGGTTAGTTTCTGAAGCAGATTTTGAGCGAGCAATTAAAGAGTTTCAACAGTGGTTTCAGCAGCGTTATCAATCTTTTGACGCAGTTGTGGTGAATGATTTTAGCTTCGACATTATTGTGACAAGGAATTGGACTTACAAGTCTAATCAAACTTAAGTGGTAGGGTGCGTTCTTTTATAACCCAAAAATTTTCTTAGTTATATAATTAAAATCGAGAATGCACCATTTTTAAAATACAATTGTCACAGGGCTATTTCATTCCCGGAAGCCAGCCAGGAAGCCAGCCAGAGAATAAATTCTCTGTCTAATATACTAAGTCCGTTTAAACGGACTTGATATTTCAGCCAATTTCATTTGTAGTATTTATTCATACGTCACTATAACATTCTTGTTAAATTCTATTATTTTTAACCCATTGCCTCTAGCAGCGATTTCCACAGATAATTGTCTTTCACTTTGTTGAGGTTGGCAT
>JAAUYH010003076.1_pt1 | contig 10523 bp, 10 predicted proteins | sample 7278061 | NCBI WGS metagenome assembly JAAUYH01 (sample SAMN14350203, study PRJNA611818) | marine sediment metagenome | isolation source: surface marine sediment (0.6m) | place: French Polynesia: Moorea | collected 2018-08 | reverse complement strand
GCCAGCAGGTCGAACATGGACTCCCAGGCCTTCAGCGTGAACGCCTCATAGGCGGCCCAGTCGGGATGCAGTTCGTGGACCAGGGTCAGCAGGCAGCCGTCGCCGTCGCGCTCGAAGCCGACGGACAGCATGTCGACCGCCTCCGGCTGGTCGGCGACCCAGAAGCGCAGGCGCAGGCGGCGTGGCCGGTCGATCTCCAGGAATGTCCCTTCGTGCACCACTTCGCCGCTGCTTCGCCGGTCGACGAAGGTGAAGGCGCCGCCGACCCGCGCATCGATCTCGGCCCTGACCGGCGTCGTGTCCGGCATGGTGAACAACCAGCGGCGCGCCGCCTCGACATCAAGCCAGGCATCGAAGACCCGCTCGGCAGGGGCGTCGAAGCGGCGGGTCACGGTGACGCTGACGGACTCGGTGACGGTCATGATCGGGTCCCCCGGGTTCGGATAGGGTCCTGCCTTGAGAGAGTCACGGTCGGCGCTCCTTCAGCCGGACCGCCAGCGCCGCCAGCTGGTCGAGACAGGTGCCCCAGCCCTCGTGGAAGCCCATCTCCTCGTGCCGGGCCCGGTCGGCCTCGTCCTTGTGCCGCACCCGGGCGGTGTAGCGGGTGCCGCCGCCCTCGTCCGCCATGGTGATGATCGCGGTCATGAACGGCTCCTTGGCCGGCCACCATCCCGGCTCCAGCGCGTCGGTGAAGACGATGCGCTCCTGATCGACGACCTCGAGGAACACGCCCGTCCCCGGGTATTCGGCGCCGTCGGGCCCGCGCATCAGCGTGCGGAAGATGCCGCCCGGCCGCACATCCAACTCGCATTCCGGCGTGGTGATCGGCGCCGGCGCCCACCAGGTCTTGAGATGCTCCGGATTGGTCCAGGCCTCCCAGACCAGCGCGCGGGGCGCATCGATCACCCGCGTCAGGCTCAGCTCCAGCCCGGCGCGCCTCGATCCTGGGTCATGGTTCGCCATCGTCCCTGGCCTCCCTCTCCTGCAACGCCTTCAGATAGTCGCCCAGGCGGTCGAGCCGGCCCTCCCAGAGCGCCCGCTGCTCGGCGATCCACCGTTCCGCCGTCGACAGCGGGGCCGGCTCGATATGGCAGGTGCGCACCCGCCCGCGCTTCTCGGTCCGGATCAGCCCGCTGCGCTCCAGCACCTTGAGATGCTGAACCACGGTCGGCAGCGCCATGGGCAGCGGCTTGGCGAGTTCGGTCACCGATGCCGGTCCGCCGATCAGCCGTTCCACCATCATCCGGCGACTGGGATCGGCCAGCGCATGAAAGACGCTGTCGAGTGCGGGTTGTTGGTTAGCCATATGCCTAAATATTACGACCAGACGGCCAGGGCAATAGAAACTTAGTCACTAGACTAACTTTCCATGGACCCGAAAAGAGGTTGCCGCCGGCCGCTCGGCACCCGATCCTTAGGCACCCGATCCCCGCTCTCGGAGGCCATGCCCATGTCCGACAGCGCAGACCTGATCCTCTACCACTTCGCCCCGTCGCGCTCGATGATCGCCCGCTGGATGCTGGAGGAGGTCGGCCAGCCCTATGACCTGCACGTGCTCGACTTCAAGAACGGCGAGCATCGCAAGCCCGACTATCTGGCCATCAACCCGATGGGCAAGGTTCCGGCACTGGTGCACAAGGGCGCGGTGATCACCGAAGCGGCGGCGATCTGCTGCTATCTCGCGGACACCTTCCCCGAGGCCGGCCTTGCCGTGCCGATCGGCGACCCGCGGCGAGGCCCCTATCTCAAATGGCTGTTCTTCGGGCCGAGCTGCCTGGAACCGGCGATCATCGACTCCCTGCACGGGCGCACCGGCGCGAAGCCGGAACAGCTCGGTTGGGGGACGGCGGAGCGGGTGCTGGAGGTGGTGGCCAATGCCGTCACCCCGGGTCCGTATCTGATGGGAGAGCAGTTCACGGCGGCCGATGTGGTGATCGGGTCCGGCCTGCGCTGGGGCCTGTGGTCGAAGGCCATCGCGGAGCAGCCGGAGTTCAGCGACTACCTGGACCGGCTGGGCGAGCGCCCGGCCCAGCAGCGCGCCATGGCGGCGGACATGGAGCTGGCGGAGGCGGCGCGGGCCGGCGAATGACCGGCCCATCTTGCCCGGGCGGCGCCCCGATCTCGGGTCAACCAATCCTTCATCTAGGGGTTGGTATAGCTGCACCACTCTTCCAGTCTAGGCGGCATCTCAGGGGCGACCCATGGTTCGGAAGGTTCTGGTCGCGTTCATCGTCGGCCTGGCGATCCCGGTCGCCGGGTTCTTCACCGCGGAGTGGATCCTGGGCGAGCTGCTGAACGGCCGTCCGGTGCCGCCGGAGATGATCGCCCGCTGCGCCACCGAGAGCCTGTTCGCCGACACCCGCTGCGGCACCGTGCGCCGCCTGGTCACGCTGCGCGAAGTCAGCTTCTGGTCCGGCGTCGCCGCCTTTGACCTGATGGCCTTGTACTTCGTCACCGCCATGGTCGCCGGCCGCAGCCGGGAGTTGAACGCGGCGATCTTCCCGCTGCTGATCCCCCTGTCGCTGCTGCTGGTGACGGCCCTGGTCTTCGTACAGGGCGCTATCCTGACCTATACCGTAGCGGCAGCGGAGATCCACGCCATCGGCCGGCTGCATATCTGGCTAGTGGGCATCATCGCGCTCGGTGCCCTGTTCGGCGGCTTCAAGCTGATCGGCGCCACCCTCCGGCTCGGCCGCCGGCACTCGACCCAGATCTTCGCCAAGGTGGTCGACAAGACCCGGGCGCCGAAGCTGTGGGACTTCGTCACCGAGATCGCACGCAAAATCGGCGCCCACCCGCCCGACAACATCATCGTCGGCCTCGACCCGACCTTCTTCGCCACCGCCGCCACCGTGGAGATCATCAACGAGGACAAGGCGGTCAAGGGCGAAACCCTGTTCCTCTCCCTGCCCCTGATGCGGCTGTTCAATCTTGACGAGCTGCGCGCGGTGATCGGCCATGAACTCGGCCACTTCAAGGGCGCGGACACCGCGTACACGCTGAAATTCGCGCCGGTGTATTCCGGCCTGGCGCGGGCCATCGACACGCTGGACGGCGGTGGCTTGAATCTGGCGACCATAGCCCGGCTGCCGGCGCTGTCCATGCTGTCGCTGATGATCGAAATGTTCGCGCGCAACGAACGCATGATCAGCCGCGACCGGGAATTCGAAGCCGACCGGGTCGGCGTCAGCGTCTCCAGCCCGCAGGCGCTGGCCTCTGCGCTGGGCAAGGTCGCGGTCTACGGGCCGGTCTGGGACCATGTGCGCGAGGAGAATGTCGAGCGCCTGAACCAGGGCAAGATCAACGCGAACATCTCCAAGATCTTCGAGGACGCGGCCAAATACGACGTGACCCACAAGGCGGTCGGGGCGATCATGACCGAGATCCTGACCACCGAGATCCCCCACCCCACCGACTCCCACCCCACCATCGAGGCGCGGTACAGCAATATCGGATTCGACCCCGAGACCCTGACCGTGGAAACGCTGGTCGGAACCGGCGGCAGCGGCGACGCGCTGATCGACAATCCGCAGATGCTCGAGCGCGACCTGACGGTGCAGGAGCACCGGCTGATGGTGCTGATGGGCGCCGCCGATCCGCCCGGGGACTCGCTGCGGCGTGCGGTGGAGATGCCGCCGGATGGCCAGGATCCACAGCAGCAGCTGCCAGCCGGCGACAACCCGATCTACGCATTGAGCGCCGCGCTGATCAGCGTAGACGGCCAGGTCAGCCTGGAGGAGATCGCCGTCGCCGAGGAAGTCGGCGCCCGGTTGATGCCGGGATTCGACCGGATCGAATTCCGCGAATGCTGCAGCGAACCTGACGGGCTGCCCGATTTCCGCAGGACCGTCGACGACCTGTCGATCGAGTTCGACGCCGAGAAGCGGCGCGCGGTGTACGATTACCTGAAGGGCATCGCCATGGCCGATGGCCATCTGCCGCAGTCCGAGCGCGAGCTGCTACTCTACGTGCGCATGCGCTGGGAGGTCTGACCTCGCTGCCGGGGCTAGCTCCGGACGGCCTTTCCCGACCGGGCCGGTTGGGGCAGGATCGCACCATGATCGACCAATCCGAACTGGACCGGCTGCACCGGGGCATGGAGCTGCTGTCGAAGGCGGTGGCCGAGGAGATCCTGCGCTATCCGGCGCCCATTCCAGCCTGCGACGATCAATTCAATCATCTGCTGGAGCTGCGCCGCCTGCTGCCGGCGGAACTCGCCCGGCTGGAGGCGGCCCGGGACGACGGGTCGGTGTCGGCGGCCCAGTTCATCCGGACCTCTCCCTGCCGCGAGACGCTGGCGTCCTTGCTGGGCCCGCCGCGCTGATGCCCGGACCGCAGCAGCCGCTTGGCTGACACTCCGATTACGGTTAACACAATGGTCACTGTGTTCCTGTAGTTGCACCGACCTGAGACCAATGGCCCCGCGATCCGGCTTCCGCCGTGATCGCGGCCCATCCGTCGCACTGCCCGGGACCCGAAAAGCATGAGCGGATCAACCATTTCCCTGATCGTCGTCGCCGCGCTCGTGGTGCTGCTGGTGATCTACTTCATCGCCATCTACAACAAGCTGGTCGCCAGCCGGAACCGCTTCCGCAACGCCTTCGCCCAGATCGAGGTGCAGCTGCAGCGCCGCTACGACCTCATTCCGAACCTGGTCGAGACCGCCAAAGGCTACATGGCCCATGAGCGCGAGACCCTGGAGGCGGTCATCCAGGCGCGAAACCAGGCCATGGCGGCCATGAAGCAGGTCCAGGCCGACCCCGGCGAGGCGGTCGCGACCCAGGCGCTGATCGGGGCGGAGGGCATGCTGACCGGGGCGCTTGGCAAGTTGTTCGCACTGTCGGAGGCCTATCCCGATCTGAAGGCCAACGACAACATGATGCAGTTGTCGGAGGAGCTGACCTCGACCGAGAACAAGGTCGCCTTCGCGCGCCAGGCCTTCAACGACTCGGTCATGCGCTACAACACCATGCGGGAGACCTTCCCCGACAGCCTGGTCGCCAGCAATTTCGGCTTCAAGGAGGCGGCGCTGCTGCAGATCGAGACCCCGGAAGCGCGCCAGGCGCCGAAAGTCTCGTTCGCCTAGCGCCGTGACCCGCATGGCATGCCGCGCGGCCCCGCCCGGCGGGTATGCGGCGCGCAGGGCTGACTAGATGGACTTCTTCGGGCAGCAGGAGGCGGCGCGGCGGCAGACCGTCCGCCTGATCTTCTACTTCGTGCTGGCGGTGCTGTGCATCATCGCCGCCATCCACTTGGTCGTGGTGGCGGTGTTCCTGTATTTCCGACATGAGCAGGGACTGCCGTTCAACACCGTCGCCACGGTGACCGACCCGATGCTGATCGGCTACACGGCGGTCGTGACCCTGGCGGTGATCGCCATCGGCAGCCTCTACAAGACGATCCAGCTGCGGCGCGGCGGGCCGGCCGTCGCGGAGTCGCTGGGCGCGGTGCCGGTCAATCCGGAGACCCTCGACCGCGACGAACGCCGGCTGATGAACGTGGTCGAGGAGATGGCGATCGCGTCGGGCACCCCGGTGCCGGCGGTCTACATCATGCCCGACGAGCCGGGCATCAACGCCTTCGCGGCCGGATTCACCCCCAGCGACGCGGTCGTCGCGGTCACCCGCGGGACCCTAACCCGGCTGACCCGAGACGAGCTGCAAGGCGTCGTCGCGCATGAATTCAGCCACATCCTGAACGGCGACATGCGGCTGAACATGCGCCTGATGGGCGTGCTGCACGGCATCCTGCTGATCGCCCTGATCGGTGAAGTGATGCTGCGCGGCGGCGGGCGCCGGCGGGTCCGCACAAGCTCGCGCGACGGCAAGGGGCGCGCGCTGATCCTGATGGTCGCCCTGGCGCTGTTCGTGATCGGGTACCTCGGAGTCTTCTTCGGCCGCCTGATCAAGGCCGCCGTCTCCCGCGCCCGGGAGTTCCTGGCCGACGCGGCGGCGGTGCAGTTCACCCGCAATCCGGACGGTATCGGCGGCGCCCTGAAGAAGATCGGCGGCATCTCCGCGGGTTCGAACCTGGAGGCCCCCAACGCCGAGGCCGCCAGTCACCTCTATTTCGCCAGCGGCCTGAAGCGTTTCGCCCGCGGCGCCTTCGCGACCCATCCGCCGCTGCCCGAGCGCATCCGGCGCATCGATCCCAGCTGGGATGCCGAATACATCACCGAATCCGCGCCATCGGCGGAGGCTGAGGACAGCAGTGGCGTAGCCGCCCTTTCCGGGTCGGGGCCGTGGGGCGACACCTTCGCCCTGGCGCCACAGGACGCGACCGCGCATGCCGGCGCTCCGACGCCCCAGCATGTCGGCTACGCCCACGCGCTGCTGGGCACGCTTCCACAGCCGCTGCTCGATGCGGCGCATTCGCCCTACGGCGCGCGGGCGCTCGCCTATTCGATGGTGATCGGCCGGGATCCGGCGGTGTGGCGTCGGCAACTCGAATTGCTGAAGGACCGCGCCGATCCGCAGGTATTGGCGGCGATGGACGGGCTCTTCAAGCAGGCAAGCGCGCTCGACCGGCCGACCCGGCTGGCCCTGATGACGGTCTGCGTGGCCTCGCTTCGCAGCCTGTCGGAGCCTCAGTTCCAGTCCTTCATGGCCACCCTGCAGTCGCTGATCGACGCCGATGCGGCGCTGACCCCGTTCGAATTCGCCCTGCTGCGCATCCTGAAGCGGCATCTCGGCAAGCATTTCGCGGGCGTGTCCCGCGCCGGGTCGATCAGCCGGTCGCGCAACAGCCGGCCCCGGGAATGCGGATTGCTGCTTTCGGCCCTGGCGCATATCGGCCATGGCGAGGAGGAGGCGGCGCGGCTGGCCTATCAGGCCGGGATGTCCCAGCTCGAGCTGTCGTCGCCGCCGGACATGGCGCCGGCGGAGCGGACCGACCTCAGTGCTGTCGGCGAAGCCCTCGACAGCCTCGAGCATCTGCGCCCGCCGGACAAGAAGCGGCTGGTCGCAGCCTGCGCCGCGGCCATCGGTTCAGATGGCGTGGTCTCGGTCGAGGAAGGCGAGATCCTGCGCGCGGTCTGCGATTCCCTGGAGGTGCCGATGCCGCCGTTCTTGGCAGAGGGGACTTCAGAGGCGGTGCCGACCTAGCGGCAAGGCTTTCGCCAGCACATCCGGCGCCACCAGGCCGCCTTGCCGTCATCGCGAGCGAAGCGCGGCGATCCACTCTCTCCGCAGAAAGTCGATTGCCGCGTCGCCTCCGGCTCCTCGCAATGACGACCTTCCTGCGGGCCGCGTTCGCGACAACCCGGCATCACGCATTCGCCAGGTCGACCAGCGTCGCCGTCAGCACCCGGGCCCCGGCGGCGAGGTCGGCCGGGGTGGCGTTCTCCGCCGGATTGTGGCTGATGCCCTTCTCGCAGGGCACGAAGATCATTCCGGTCGGGCACACGCCGGCCAGCGCCTTGGCGTCGTGCCCCGCGCCCGACGGCAAGTCCATATGGCCGAGGCCCAGCGCCTCGGCGGCGCCCCGGATGGCGTCGCGCATCCGGTCCGGGAAGGCGACCGGCGCGCTGTACTGGGTCTCGTCCACGGTGACGCCGCAGGGGCCGGCCTCGGCGTGGCAGGTGTGGGCGATGGCGTCGCCGAAGCGGTTCAGGACCGTGGCGTCGGGATGGCGCAGGTCGATGGTGAAGAACACCCGCTCCGGCACCGTGTTGGGCGAGCCCGGCACCACGTCGAAGCGACCGACGGTGAAGCGCACCACGTCGTCCGGGTCGGCGGTCAGCGCCTCCAGCGCCGTCACCATGCGGGTCGCCGCCAGGAGCGCGTCGCGGCGCTGGGCCCGCGGCGTGGTGCCGGCATGGTCGGCATGCCCGGTCACCTCGATGGCGAACCAGCGCGCACCCTGGATGCCGGTGACGACCCCGACCGGCAGGCCGGCCGCCTCCAGCCGCGGCCCCTGCTCGATATGCGCCTCCACATAGGCGGCGACCTCGATGCCGAGCGGGCGGGCGACCGCCGTCGGCGTCGCCGCGCGCATCGCCGCCAGGGTGTCCGCGACCGCGATGCCCTCGGCATCCCGGGCCGCCTCCGCCTCGGCCTGCAGCATGGCGCCGGTGAAGACGAAGGAGCCGGTCATGCCGGGCTGGAAGCGCGAGCCCTCCTCGTTGACCCAGGCCACCGCCTCGATCGGACGCCGGGTCTCGATGCCGGCTTCCGAGATCGCCTGCAGGGCCTCGAAGGCGGCCAGCACGCCGAAGGCGCCGTCGAACTTGCCGCCCATGGGCTGGCTGTCGAGATGGCTGCCGGCGAGAACCGGCGCGGCGTCGGCCTGGGTGCCGGGGCGCCGGACGTAGAGATTGGTGATCGGATCGATGAACAGGCCGTACCCGAGCGACTCCGCCCAGGAGGCAAGCAGCGCCCGCGCGGCGGCGTCCTCGGCCGAGAAGGCCTGGCGGTTGACCCCGCCATCGTCGCGCGCGCCGTGCTGCGCCATGTCCATGTGCCGCTGCCAGAGCCGCTGCTCGTCGACCCGCGCGGCCGCCGCCAATGCCTGTTCCGACGGGGACGATGCCATGGCAGAGTGCTCCGGACTGAATTGGCTGGACACCCTCACTTATCCCGCCGACAGCCGCCGGGCAAGACGGAGACCCTTACATGGACAGCAGCTATCCCCGCGACATGGTCGGCTATGGGCCAAAGCCACCGCATGCCGACTGGCCCGGGGACGCGCGGATCGCGGTGCAGTTCGTGCTGAACTACGAAGAGGGCGGCGAGAACTGCATCCTGCACGATGACCCGGCATCGGAGGCCTTCCTGTCGGAGATCGTCGGCGCCCAGCCGCTGGCCGGCCAGCGCCACATCAACATGGAGTCGATCTACGAGTACGGCAGCCGGGCCGGCGTCTGGCGGGTCCTGCGTCTGTTTGCCGAGCGCAGCATGCGCCTCACCTGCTATGGCGTCGGCATGGCGATCGCCCGCCATCCGGAGGTCGCCCGCGCCATGGTCGCAGCCGGCCATGAGATCGCCAGCCATGGCTGGCGCTGGATCGACTATCAGGATGTCGACGAGGCGACCGAGCGCGAGCACATGCGGCTCGCCATCGAGGCGATCCAGAAGGCGACCGGCGAGCGGCCGGTCGGCTGGTACACCGGTCGCTGCGGCCCGAATACCCGCCGCCTGGTGGTCGAGGAAGGCGGGTTCCTCTACGACAGTGATTCCTATGCCGACGACCTGCCCTACTGGAACACCGAGCATGGCCGGCCACACCTGGTGATCCCCTATACGCTCGACGCCAACGACATGCGCTTCGCCACCGCCCAGGGCTTCAATTCCGGCGACCAGTTCTTCGCCTATCTGAAGGACAGCTTCGACACCCTCTACGAGGAGGGCGAGGACAGCCCGAAGATGCTCTCGGTCGGGCTGCACTGCCGGCTGGTCGGCCGCCCCGGCCGCGCCGCGGCGCTGGCCCGGTTCCTCGACTACGTGTCCGGGCACGACCGGGTCTGGGTGTGCCGCCGCATCGACATCGCCCGCCACTGGATCGACCGGCATCCGTTCCAGGCGGAGGGGTAGCGGCAACACCGACAGAAAGGACCAACGCGGCGTGTCCGACTATACCGAGGATTTCGACCTCATCCTCCGCAACGCATTGATCGTCGACGGCACCGGCTCGCCGGCACGGCCCGGCGAACTGGCGATCCTCGGCGACCGCATCGCGGCCATGGGGGACGCTGTCGACGGTACGACCTTTGAGGAAATCGACGTACGGGGACAGGTCGTCGCGCCCGGATTCATCGATGTGCACGCGATATACGATGACGACGTGATCGCCGGCTATCCGTCGATTGTCAGTGAAGGCGTGACCACGGTCATCCTCGGAGATTGCGCCGAGGACCCTTCGCCACGCCCCCCTGACCCGGATATCCCGTGGCCGCTGGGCCGGTTCGGCTACCGCGACGCACTCCGCTCTCAGCGATGTTCCGACTATGCCGAGCAGCTCGAGCGGCACCGACTACCGATCAACGTCGCAGCGATGATCGGCACCTCGACGCCGGAGGTCGTCGTAACGGCAGATTTCGGTGGCTTTGGTTACTCGGCCAAGTTCGTTGAGAAGTGCGCCCTGCTGACGGCTGCGCTTGACGCCGGCGCCGTCGGATTCTTCACCGAACCGGGCAACTTCCTTGCCGTACCCGAAGATGTCTCGGCTATCCTCGCTGGCACTGGGGCAGTGTTTGCCACCCAAATCCGTGGCGAGCGTGACCAGGCGCTAGGCTGGCTGGAGCGGGCCCTCGAAGCTGCGCGCAGCGCCGACCCCCCATTGCTGATCTCGCTGGGCAAAGGCGTCGGACTTGGTCATCAGGAGAGCAGCAAGGAGACTCTTCAGGCGATCGAGGTGGCCAGCGCCAGCCAACCGGTCGCAATCTGTGCATATCCGTTTGCCGCCAGCGCCGGGGCGCTAGACCCGCAGCTGGCGGCAAACGGATATGCACAGATTGCGACCGGTTGGCTGGCGCTGGCCACCTCGATCGCCTGAAGAGTGTCCTTGCTGCTCGCGTGATGTCCAAG
>JAAUYH010030101.1_pt1 | contig 10524 bp, 11 predicted proteins | sample 7278061 | NCBI WGS metagenome assembly JAAUYH01 (sample SAMN14350203, study PRJNA611818) | marine sediment metagenome | isolation source: surface marine sediment (0.6m) | place: French Polynesia: Moorea | collected 2018-08 | reverse complement strand
CTAGCGATGACACAGTTGTCTGGACGTGAGTGGACGAGCCATGACAGCTGGGCTAGTGCTCTTAGATGTTTACGAAGCCAGCGAGACGAATTAACCGCTTGAGGCGATCAATGTAGTTCCGTTTATAATTGTCAGATCCGTCGTTTAGCTTGTGTACATACACGCCTGAGAATCTCATTTTGTCATGCTCTCGTGATTTGACTCCAAGCGCTTCTCGAGTTTTTTTCGATTAGTTCTATGAATGAATGATTGCCGCATGCAAGTGTGCCGTCGACATAGGATGCAAGCAGTCAAGTGACTTGCCCTCAAGCGCGTCTAAAAAATAGAGACATATCGCTAGACAAAGCATTCACGCCCAGATCGTGAGTTAGGTGCTTGGCGAATGTCGCGTGCCAATAATCTCCGCTATCGGTAAGACTATGCAGTTGCCGTAAACCCCATAATGGCTGCCATAGCGATTAGTAGACGGACGGAAATTTGACGAGCGGTTGTAGAATCGTGGACTAGTTGGTCTCTCTCGGAGTCTCTATTGCCATGAGCCATGAAGCGTGCCTTGAAGATCGGGTTCTCGGTCTCGACATCTTTGATAGTGACAACGAACGATCCTGTATTCACGTTGGCACCTTTCGGTACATCTTCCTCCGAAACCATTTCCCATGTACCCCTACGGACCAATTTTCGATCTCAAGTTCGCGTGCTTTTCCGGCTTCGGGAGTACGAATTCGAGGATCAGTGTAGTGGAGTACTTCAGTTATGAATACACCTAGTGTGACTCAGTGATTTTTCGGTTTGCTGCTCTTCCTTTTCGAAGCAAATTGCGGCATTGCATTGAATAGATTATAGATTAGACGTCCATCGTTCACTATTTCGCCATAGGCTATTGCTTGTACAACTTGGTGGATGCTGAATTGTACTTCTCTGTCATCGATTACCACGATAGCTTGCTTTTTATCGACTCGGATGACAGAATATGGCCCAACATACTTCTTGTCACTCTCACGATAGATTCGAACCTTGTCACCATGTTATATTGCCAAATACGCATTACGAGGGACTCGAGATGCTAGAGCCTTGTGTTTGCGCATCTCGGCGACAATCGTTGCCATTTCTTGACGACCGCGTGATAGTGCATCCATACAAAAATGTTGATCTGGTAGTTTAGAGTCAACTGCAGAAAATCTTGGTACACATCCGAATGCAAGATAGGATGGTACTAACCTGTTAGGTCCCATGGTGTCTTTCATCGCTTTGACGGAAATGCGATACTCAATCCTGCGATCCATCTTGAGATTTGCGTGCTTGATTTGTTGAATATTCTCCGTCAAGGAGCGTAGTATCATTCACCAGAACCGATTGAATTGTGCGATTCCACTCCAGAAGTCTGAACGATAGTTCCAACAGCATCTGCACTTCGAGTCCACCGTACACTAGTAAATGCGCTGCCATGATCCACACGCATTTTCATAGGAAAACCAATGTACAGCGATGCCTAGCATGAAACAAATGCATCCCAGACTCTTTCCACCGGTTGGTTTGGTAAAAATGATGCTGAACTGAAATTCGTCTCGAGATCAACGACGTGCAATGCTGACTTCTTGTAGATCCACATGAGGACCATAGCAATTTCGCAATTGAATACTATGTCTGATGGCGGTAGGCTGACGCAAAATCGCTGAAGCGGAGTAGTGAATGTTTGACATGTCTCAAATGACGGAGTGACGTCTTCAAGTAGTTTTCGAGTTGATTCATCAACTTGGTTCGGTCTTGCGCGCTTAATTACTTCATACAGTTTTCCACTTCAGGGGTGGCGGAATTGTCTATGAAGTTTTACGAGTTCAGGTTTGGTATCTAGAACTTCTTTGGCACCCCAGCATAGGTATTAGTGTTCAAAGTTCCTTTCGAGAGGCAGCGACTATCCTGATAGTGGTGCCTGTAACTCGTTGGCCACGTTCGTAGCAACGAGACTTTCACGATCTAATACATCCAGTCCTAGTAGCATACGTACATCTGCTGAGAACACATCCAGTTGTATGCTTAGAAAAGAACCGTTTGGTATTGGGATACGAATCTCATAGATCCTAGTGATGGATAGCTACCGTCAGCAAATCTGAATCGGGTGGCTAAAGGATAAAGCTTAAACTTGAACTTGTGTCATTTCAAGTATGTCTTAGCTTGTCTCAACCCGATGAAACTTTGTTGAGCTCCAGTATCAAGGCAAGCACCATGAAAGTGACGACGCATCTTACTTGATGTCCTTCCGGCATGACTCGAGTTCCAAATGTCACGCACAGATTCATCGAGGTGTATGCAAGTAGGCGGAGGATGTTCCGTAAGCCTGATGTTCGGAATATTGCGGCCTGTAATATCCCGATGTAAAAATCCGAGTCGTCGTCAACAGAAATGTCGGCGAGAGCGTGACCGACATCCATCAACTCGTAATCGGAAGAAGAGTTGGTGTTGATATTTCCAGACAAATCTTGAAAGAACGCAATAGCTGCAGAATCTTCATCGTCACTGTCGGCCAGGTCCACCAACTCTTGTAACCCTTCAAGCATCTCTTGTAGCACTCGCTTGCTGCTGATCCTAGTTTTCTGCTTGTTTTCCAGGAATACAGCAGTTCTAGCGCATTTTGCGTGACGTTGTCCATTCTTTCCACAGTTCCAGCAGGAATCGTCGTACTCTGATCCAAGAAACATTGCCTTGGTGTGGCGAAGAAATATGTGGTTTCGAAGAAGCGCTGATGACCGGTTCCAGCACATCGCGAGAGTCACCTTCACGTTCGATTCGGATTTGTAATACGTTAACAAGCTCAGTGCATAGACCTCGCCAGGATGTGGAAGCACCAAACCATAACAGGGTGTTCTCGGACCAGTCTTCTGAAACTAGTGAGTCTCGAAGGAAACCGATCTTGTGCGTCTTGTGCCTCCAGGTTGTAAGGCATAGCGGTAGACGTCTTTCGATGTGGTCTTTGAGTTCCTCGAATGCTTTTCTCTTGTCACCACCTGACTTTGTCAGGAAGCTTTTGTATGATAGCTTGGAATGCTCTGACTTCACTTGCTGTTGCTTCCTGACGGATTTCAACTGATTCTTCATTATTTGCAACGATTCCGGAAAGTCACGAGTTCCTCTTACGAAATTAGTGTTTTAGAATCGCAGAGCCTCGCCTTGAAATAGAATGTGGAGGAACTGTAAGCGCTCTAAAGAAGACAAACAAAGATCTTGCGATGCCACAAGATACTGGTCGACGAACTCCTCATACCCTTCATCGTCGTTTCCACAGTATTTTTTCTCTTTTGGAGAAAATAGTTTGGCGATGTGTATCGCGTTGCGATCCATACTTCCTGAATCATTGCTCCGTGAAGAGTGACCTTCCGTGCAGTGAATTATTTGTCGATTTTGGCGGCCAACTACGACACGTCTTGGCTGTTGATCCGTCGCTTCCTCTTGTCCAGTGGGTGCGATGATAGTTGGTGCTTGTAGACTGTGGGTCCGCAATAGCGAAGAATTACGGCTTGATATTCCAAGGTATGAAGTTCCATAGTGCGTTGTAGCATGCGGATTGTATGCTGATGTGCTATAGGTAGGAGAGTGCGAATTCACTTGCGGAGCACTTCGTACTGTATTTCCTCAGTTTCCTAACATGATTCCTTGCATTTGCTCTTGGATTGTACGCACCTGGTCCACCAGCTTTTGCAGTACCTTGCTTTCTTGAAATTGATTAGACTGATTCCGCGCGCGAGCAGTGGAATCATTATCATCATTCTGAGAACCGGTTGTCTGCGCCTCAACGTGTTCGTTTGCAGGCAATCCAGCGTCTTCAGGTATCGCACGATTTCGTACAGCTTTCAGGATGTCCTTGATATGCTGGCTGGCAGCAGTCTTGTCTGCAAAATGCGTATCTCCTGCGTAGATGAGATGCGCAAACTTGATTATAACATGAATGTTCCCGGGTAGTCTGACTGGAGTGTCAAATCCTTGTCTCTTCTGATTCTTCAAGGTTTCCACTAATATCTACTTACTGCCTAGAGTTCCTTCGTTGAATAGTTCCTTGTAGCCGCTTTCAGGGCGCATTCTTTCAAGCCATTGTGCTTTAAGAACGGTGGTATTCTCATCAGCAACCTAGTCATTGAACATAGTAGCGAAGTGACACATAACCTTCTCTTCTTCTTCATTGGTAGGCCCGAAACCATGCCACCTGTCAATTAGTTCGGCCTTCTGTTCGTCTGTCAAGCTCGACATGGTTGAACTTGTATTGGACCTTTGAATATTGGCAGCAATCGAAGCTCGCTCTCGCAAACTTCAAAGACAGTTCACTTTCGTAAACTGAAGAGACTCGCTCGCGCAAATCTCGGATAGGAACGCCGCTTTCGCAGGTTCCAGGAAATCATGATATAAACCGTATTCGCGAATGTGGTAGATATAGCGTGAAGTTGTTCGTAAATTGATGAATCGTTGTTCCTTTTACTTTCATATTCTCTACTCTATTTGTATATACTTAAATAGTGTTCGACAGCCTTGTAAATGAGCAGCCTTGTAGATCATAGCTGTACGTGCCTTGGGAATAGGTACTGTACTCACAATGCCTACTCTGCTTCCACCATAATTACATGTACGGACATATCACAAGCTTTTGGTCAATCCGTTGTACTTGAACACATCGGCGGGTTTCGAGTCGGAGCATGCACCATCAGCTCGAGGAAGGAGCTAAAGCTGTAGTTATGTTCAGTTCGATTTCATACTTACCTATAAGAAATGCTTGATCACAAATGATTGCAGTTCTCCAATACCTATTCTTTACAACTATTGTTCAAGCAAACCATAGCAGGGTTTTTGTATTGCGGGTCAACCTTCTACTCACAAAAGTGGTCGTGAATAGGGCTATTAAGATGACATCCTTCATTCTAGAATGCACATAGGTAGATATGGCATTCATACCAACATCTTCTTAAGTCTCGAGAAATTCTCACGAATGCTGTAACTGAACGCTCGAACAAGACTTATTGCGAGGTATTTTTCAGGACGTTCGATTTAGATCTAGATAAGTCTCTTGCGAAGCAACTTGTTACGCCGAAGAGCGATCCTTTAGTATGCGCTGCTTTGGTATAGAGGAAGATATTTTCGAGAGTTGGTGCTGGTCCCTGTATCGCACCTTTCATAATCATATTCTAATTTATTTCAAATTTCTAGATGTGCCGAACTCAAACATCAGTACACTGCGTCGACCTTAGTACTTGATCGATATCTGAGGAAATCATTGCTTCTAGTACTTGTTCAGCCCATATAATTACTAAATCTGCTTCTTCGCTTCTGTACTCTATTTTACAAGCGCTCAACCACTGGTCCATTTCAAAGTTGCAAACTCGCCCATCCACACTCGAGCTGTGTTAGTCTGTTCCACCAGTGCTTTTATTTCATAAACTGACACGTGCAGTGGCACAGTTCCACCATCGGCTCCCGCAATTCCGCCCTCACTATCTTCCGTCCATATCCCCATTCCCCATTCTTGCTCTTCTCGGACCCTTGCATAGATCCCATAGCTGCGTCCACCCAGTCCTGCCACATGAACCGTGCATCGCCACTATCATTCTGCAACCTTAAAGAAATTGTATCCCTGAATCGATTTCGGCGAATTTCCAACGAGATGTCTTGCGGAGACAGAGAACTCCACGCTCGATAACCGTCTACTACCAAGTCAATGGAGCAATGTGTGTTAGAAGAAAAAGACGTGCTCGAGTCGTGTATGCTTTCTTGGCTGTCTTGTGCACTTTCGTAGCCTAGGTGGACAATATCTATATCCAGAAGAGGGAAACCCAAAATGAATAGCATTATTAGAGTTCCGTTTCCTGGCAAATTCCCTTCACACATCGACATTTTCGCAACCTTTCTTTGTAGCTCTCGTTGACATGTCCAATTCAAGTCCCAAATGGGTACAAATCCTTTTGCGTGAAGCTCGAGACGTGCCGTCGGTATCTCAGGTTCCCATATCGGCTCCTGTGTACTGCCACTAATCCATTCAGCAAAAAATGTGCGTACGGTTTCTATGCCCACTCCTAGTAAACCTTTCTCAACAAAAAATTTCTTGTCAATTCTTTTAACTGTCCATTTAGCGCAGTAGTCAAAGATACTGACAGAATTTGGAACATTGCTCAAAATCCGCTGCATTCTTTCGTTCCCTGATCTCAAAAGGCTCCAAACATGACCCTTTGAGTTTTCAATATCTCTACGAGCAGACGATTGCAAGACTCGCCAATTCGTGGCTTCGTCCCACAAAGCTACCATCTGCATTCTGTACGGAAAAATTGGAATCCGGCATCCGAAGGGACCAAACATTTCCCAAAGCTTTGAATCTTCCGGAATTCGGGCGTTCGTCTGCATGAGTAAAAGATTGAAAGCGTTTCGAAGAATCCAGCTTTTTGAGATACAATTTCGATCATAATAGAGCCTTGTTGCTTTAAGCCTCTCAACCCCGGAGCGTTTAGCGAGCACCACGGAATGAACGAGTCCCACAGCAATCCTTTCGCGATTGTAACCTTCATGTGTTTCCTCAACAGCTGTAGGATACGAACTTACAAGGCTGCTAAATTCGAATGAATACGCATCGGCAGTAGACGTATGAGTCCCCCAATAGTGGATTTCATCATCTCCATATGCCGTTTCCGGCTCTGCGGCTAGGTCAACTCTAACAGAACCACTTCCGAGATCGAAAACCTTGAGGAACGTTTGGTCGTCGTTCTCGAAGTCCATGTTCCATTCGACCATTTGAAGAGAGTGGTGCATATCTTTCATCTCCTTTGAAAAGAACAACTACAATATTTCAGCACCATCCGTGTGGTCATAACGAAATTTCTTATTGTGAGCGCTCCAATCAGCTCCCATTCCACGTAAATATGCACCATCCGATCGCACCGTATTCAGAATTACCCGGTCGGTCCGCAGCATCTTACTTGGCGAGAACGGACCTTCCTTCACACCTCTCCATCTTTTCTCCGACAATGGCAGCACTGTTACCTCCCTGCCGCCAAGTTCGTTGTCAACCACCATGTTGTTCACCATGATAACATCCTCGATGTTGTTCCTCTCAACATTTCTACGACCAACACGGTTCGACACGCGTCTCAACCATGAGACAATCGCATTCTCGCGCGGTACATTCAAAGGCAGTATGCCTGATTGACCTCTGCTCTGCATATTTGATGCCTCGCTTCTTTCACTTCGTCCGGCAGTGGATTCCACTACTTGTCCGTTCACTCTCTCATTCGAATCGGCATCAGTGTCCCAGTTTTCTCCGGGTAATCCTGATGCAACACTCGTGTTTTCCTATGGATCATCCACATCATTCCTATGCCCGTTCACGGATACCTTACTGCTTGCTTCATCGTCGTTTGTGGGCTGCGCACCACGTCTGCACCACAATGCAAACTTCATCGGCCAACGCCGCACTCTTTCCATCATCGTTCCTTTCTCACTTCCGCAGCTTCCCTCCATATTCTCTGAAGCGCTCCATACGTCAGATTCATTTTCGTCACCCTTCAACACTTCCAAGCACTCCACAGTATGTTAGCACCACACTACGAACGCGTTGAGTTGTACCAGTCCCATCAACGACCGCATCAACTGGAACAAGTTGAACATCAGTGCCGCTAGTGCCGCTCCCAGTTCCTTGTTATCTTCAGCCCGTCGTAGCGCTTCTGCGTACACCGCGACGTAAATCATCGGGAATACCGACGCAGCGATATGTCTGTGTGCGAGTGTGGGCGTGCGGCGACACGTCCTCCACTTTTCGGAAATAAAATCGGATTCGTGCATGATCATACACGGGAAGAAGGCACAAAAATACGCGCCGAAAACAAACAAAATATTATCCGTATTGTCCTTGAGATAATCAGGTTGTGCGACGGTTTCCATAGTGACCATGGCTGAGACTAGTGATGACGGCAGTTGGTATCCGCAGATGGAATGGTGCAGGTGAACCTTGCTTTAGTGGCGTTCGTCGTGGTGCGGTCGATTTGAAGGGCGCGGTTGGGTAAGAGGTTGGTTGATGATGAAGGCAGAACTGTGGGTGGGTAATACAATGGAGAATGTGGAAAGGAAAAAGAATGCATGAAAAATAAGATACGTGGCGGTAAATGTGTGATAAACTTCAATCCATGCAGTTGCAATGCATTGCTGTGCCTCATTCCTGATCGATTTTTCGGGTAATTTAGGATGATTTTTTTTCACTCACGACGACGACGATTCCTTTCACTACTGCAGCAGCATGTCCGTTGGATACGAAGGAACTTTTGATTATTTGGCATGCAATTGAAACAAATATTGGCGTTTCTGCAGCCCGAACCCTTGCGAAACAAAGTGCTCCATTCACAGCTGGGTTTTACAGTATCCATCTAAAAAAACATCCCTGTTGTCGTTCCGCCATCATCATCATCGACTGTAGTATGTTTTGTGTTCGCACACGCCATACAGTCCTGAGTCTTTACTCACCAGAACGAATACGCTATAGAACTGTGAAATTACTTTGCAAACTTCATGATGTAGATACAGTATGTTTTCTAGGCTCACATTGTTCGATTCGGGTCATGAACCGCTCATGTGATAGCACTACTGTACCTTGCAATCACCAATACGACACTATTCAATGGTGTTTCGGCACATCAGCTTTATCGTAATTCGTATTCAAAATTTTCATAGTTTCTGCTATACCTTTCAAATCAAGAAGAGGTTAATGTATTTCACACAAAACTAGAAATCGAAACTGCATACCTTCAGTCACATGAATAACGCACGAAAATGAGCAGCGAAGATAACAAAAACGTTCTCAGCATGTTGATTGAGATAATACTCTAGCTTTAAGTGTCGGTTTTCATGTCGACTGTGGATTTCGATGACGTTTTCGTGATATCGAATGTACTGGCAGCTACAGGTCTGTTGACGGTTGCCTGTGTGTTGGCAGGGATGAGGATGATGATGAGGAGTTGAAGATAGTAAGGGCGGTCGAGACCGGAACTGTTCTCTTTCTGAAGCGAGTGAACGTGAGAACAGCTGTGTCCACCTGCAAAATAGGATTGGTGGAAGCACAAGCTGTTCTCAAGTACTGTATTGCGTACAATTCTGAGAATTGGGGTTGAATGGTGACTGTCGAATTGGGGTGAAGTGCACAATTGGGAGATGATCCATTGTTAAAGATGCAAATTACACGTGAACAAATACTGATGTAGGGCGAAAAACACGAGAAATAGTTCTGAAATGACCAAAATCGATTCTGACGGCCAGAAGCTGATCTTTCAATCTATGTAAGTTTCGGATCCGTGTCAAGTCACCATTTTCAACAATCAGAACAAAACATTTTTCCCAGACGGCGTTATTTTCTTCAGGACCCTCATGTGCGTTCAACTATTTAATAAGGACCACGCATTACGTAGAAACATGGTCCACTCCGTTACTGAAAAAATTTTTTCGAAACTTATTATTATTCTGGAAAAAGTGAGATAGCGCTGTTTTCCCAAGGTAAGCTTTCCTGTTCGAGTGATGGTCCGACTTTATGTTCTCCAAATTATTTCATTTTGAAGATGCATTAGGCCAATTCAAGCATTCTGCGATACCAATTAAGATAGATTTTATTGTAGTTGAATTCTCTCTCAGAAAACAGAACTCTGTTCTCCGGCAGAGCAGTGGAGTCGTTTCACGAAAATTCTTTCTGGATATGCTTTTCGAGCAGCGCAGAAGTGATGGTTAGATATTTTGAACCCGGCTGGAATTTTGAAAAACTGATTCAAAATCATTTTCTACAGCACCCAATTTACAAGAACACTAGGTACGCAGGTTGTTTATCTAGAGCTTTTTTCAATATTTTTCATCATTCTGACTGGACTTAAAACATCACGAGTGCGATATAGCCGCTAGACGTGACCAAAAGAAGAGCCACACTCATTTTTTGTGTGCCCAGCTATCAGAGAGCACAAATCAATAGAGTTTTATAGACCAGAAAGAACCACGTACAACAAGAAAAATAAAACAAACCGGTTTTTGTTCATGCAACTGAAGAGTGTACGATAACTTTGCCATCGGAAATTCACGACATTTCGCAAGCACAGTCTTACAGTTAGTCCAACGTCCTTTTGGTAATTCAAAAACATAGTTGGGTTTTCAAATTAGAACAGCTCGCTCCAAACAAGTCAAATCGGACACCTGTAATGAAATGAAGACTCCCTGGTTGTCTGAAAGAAGGTAGAATTACCTTCGCGGCGAAATTAAACACAATGCGCAGAACTCCATTGGAAGGCTCATTTTTGCATAAATTGGTAGTATCGCGATAAAACTCAAATTCATTATTTGCTTCTGTACTATGTTGCATTAATGAATTTTCGATATCTAGCCGATCAGAATCTTCAACAGTTGAAAGACATGATTTCAAACTGTGACACGTATCACAAAAGCCGCTTCCCTCAGTGTGTTGTTTCAGTTTCGGATAATATTGTCGCCAGACTTTGTAAAATGAATGTAGTTGCAACGAGTCTGATGGTTTTT
>JAAUYH010002274.1_pt1 | contig 10525 bp, 3 predicted proteins | sample 7278061 | NCBI WGS metagenome assembly JAAUYH01 (sample SAMN14350203, study PRJNA611818) | marine sediment metagenome | isolation source: surface marine sediment (0.6m) | place: French Polynesia: Moorea | collected 2018-08 | reverse complement strand
TTCAGATTATAAGATTGACAATACATCAAGACATATCTAGGAGCTTAATCTAACTTAAGATTTGTAAGTGCATGCATATTCTAAATTGGTTGGTCGCGTACGAAGAGATCAACTGGAGCATCTCCACTATTCTTCAGATGAAAAAAGAACTGGATGAAACTTGGCTTATTTATTCCAAGGAATTCAACCGCATACCAAAAGAAGTTCGTTGATTTATTGTGAACACGAACTGTGTGTGATTTGCGTTGCTGAGCGGTGATTACAATCGACATAAAAATTTATAGCCAAATTCAATGAGACAAGTAAATCTAAACTGTGTGTCGTAAAGATGTCCGGGAACGTAATGAAATAAAAATTTAAGCCGTACATGGTCATTTAGAAACTATGACGTGACTTGTTACCCCACACGAGAAGTGCTTAAGAAAGATCAGGCACAATCCGATCTCAAGTTTAAATGGTTAAATGGCACTGTCTGCAGCACGTGATTGACCTCTACTACAGAGAGTCCGGTTCAAAAGCTTCGGCATGTATCATGTAGCATCGATGTCTCGAAGCGATCCTTACACCAGTCCAGAACAGGTCTGATTGAGCATCGTTCACAGAAGGGAAATCTATCAATTAGTTAGAGCAAGATATGAGGCACATAGAGTCATCAGTTGCTTCCTAGAACAAATGATACAAGTCCGACCCATTTTGCAGGACGGGGAACCTACTGGACTGTGTTCCATATAGAACAATAGATTTCTATTAATATAGAGATAAGATTGATGTTAACACATAGCTGAATACTTTCCTGGTCTTGTAGAGAACTGAATGGAAAACAGACCTCAGAACCTAGAAAGGACAGCCTAAGCACATGTTTTATGCACCTGAAATGAAAAAGAGAAATGCGAGGCTAGGTTACCTCGCTCCGTTACAGCTGTCGGAAGGGTAAGCATTTATTCTTGATAGAATTGCAATTTATTCACATACTATTTTTTGATGCAGACCACTATGATATTTCAAGAGAAAACGGTTCTGGTTGTTCTATCTTTTTCTCATTCTAAGAAAAGAACATCAACAATCAAAAATCAGGCTTGTTGCTAAGAATTTGGCATCCCGTATTTGATATATAGACTAAAAGCTTGATTACTTGAATGGTAGATATATTTGAGCGTATAAAAACTTCCCCTGATTATGTTTTGTGTACCATCGTAGTATGGTTGGTATTGTTATTGACTCAACTCTTTGATGAAGGATAATTCAATATGAATAAAAAACTTCTAAGTAAACATAAAGAAATCTCGTGAAGAATGCCTAATCGTTTGCCAGCTTCCCTTCTGGATGATCAAAATGACTTACCATCCTACCAAAGCACTTGAATTCGCTGTATCTGCAGCAGTGCACATTCGACAAAGATTTTTGAAATAAATAGGATGTCTCAAACATTGAAAGTCGCATTGCGGTTCAATAAATCCTTCTCATTACTCAATACGGACCTATTGAGAAGATTTATTATGTTCTCTATAAGTTACATTTGGTAGTGACTGCGCTTCTAGAATAATTTTCGTCTTTATATGACAGCAGGGAACCTTTGGACAAGGTTTTGCATGAGATTTCTAAAATATAACAAGGACCGTTGTGTTTTGTCAATTTGATTCCTAGTGCTGGTTTCCAAGTAGACGTATGCAAAGCGTTGACCTTACAAGCAGTTATAAAAACCTGAAAGAATTTGTAGCTTTGTAAAAGAGTACTGTTGATTCAGACATTGTACTAAAGAGTTTGATTTGACATTTTCTCTATCTCAAAAATGCTGGAACTTCAAAATCTCAACTCCAGTAATAATTTAGAGCATCAATACTTCTCTTCATAGTGGCAACCACAAATAGAGATGCAAAGGAACCTACAAGTGTCTTTCTATGCTTTTAATTTCACCAACAAGATATGCTTTCTTGACTGTTGGTCGGACCTCCGTGTCACCGAACCAATTACTGGTAGATTCTAGGATTTTGAGTCTATAAGAGTTGAATATACATGAATGTGAAATTAGTGCCTTCTGAATCTAAAAATAGGTGACTATTTGATGTCCAAACAAAACTGTCACTATACACTATAATGTCTTAACTGAATAGCGCAATTTTTATTACATTCGAATCTCGGTACAAGGTTTTATTGATCGAGATCTTGACAAATTTCCAAAATTCTCAGTCAGAATGAGATGTTTTATGTATTGTTGAACATTTTTATCCCTTGAGGCATTGCATAAGTTTCCGAGCAAGTTGCCTTGTTCGCGTGTAGTATTATGAATAGTACAAGTGAATACAAACTATTTCGCAATCTACGATGAATCCATAAAAACTTAAAGATAACCATTACTAGGAAGTAATAGAAGCTCTTCCATATCCATTATTGACGACTAAATTGATTAAAGCAGTTATAATCCGTGAAACTGAAGCAAGTGATTTTAGTCCGTCTCTTAGCGATTTCGACAGCATGAATTATTTATACAATAACTTATCAAGGCTATGATATTACTTCCCTGGTAAATAGCTACGAATAGTCCTTATTTGAACTTTTTTGTTTACTTGACCTACCACTGTGCTGTGGTATAGTCCTGACCTATCAAATAAGGTGTGGATCACACAGCCTCGTGTCAGGCTTTTAATGGTAGACATTAGCCGAATTTCATCTCACCGGAAGCTCGTAGCTGAGTCGAATGGCATCCAAAATTTGTTACCTGATACTGATTGTCAAGGCGTTGGGCTCAGATTTCGGAATCAGATGGAATTGTATCCATTGTAGATATCCCGTACTCATCTTGGTAACAAGTGATATCGCAGAGAATTATTCTCAGATCGTTTTCGCATATGGTTGCAGGTATTCAATAGTTATCTATTCTCTGGTTCAACCTATCTAGAAGCTCAATCAAAAGCAGTTGGACAATAGAATTAGATAAGAAAATTTCAGCAGGCTTTTACGGAAACTAATTAAGATACAGGAAGCTTCCTGTAAAGAATTTTACAATGACTTCAGCAAACCGGATGAATATCATGATTTTATCGGCTCATAGACCATCGCCTGCGGTTTTTCTCATACACATTGATTACCTGCAAGTTCTAGTTACCCTCTTTCAACGCGAAGAATACAACGCCGATGGCAATTTCAAACATCTTCGTGGTTATTGAACAGAGAAATATTGCTCTGAGCTGTAAGTGCCAATCTATTCTAAACCATCATCTACTGTTCCCACTTTTCTCGTACCAAAATTTTTTTGCACCCTGAATTCAGATGGCGAGATTCACGAATTTTTTAAAACTCATTTCAGAAGCATATTCACCGTACTGAATTTGATCTAGTGCGAGGCACTTCAGCTCGCCTACATTCTAGACGTTTCATTGGATTGGTTTGTTTCATACATCCTATCAATTTCATGTACAGCAGGGGAGTCTTTTGTAGGCGTACTTGGCGAGCAAAAAGAAACAAGAGTCGATATGACCATTTCAATAAAATTAATCATCTTCCTGAACAAGAAAAGCTGTCCAATCGAGTTCAGCTACAGTCTACAGTGGTCCTACAGACACCACGTCTGTTACACTCTGCCATTAGGAAAAGAACACAAGCAAATCTGTGAGAATGAACATTTTGTTCATAGAACTTATTTTTTGGATCATTTAGAAATGGCATTGAATTCTATATTTCATATACTCTATTTTTTCAATTCAAAACAATGAAACAGCATAAAGTATTTTATATTGTTCATGCCGTTTAGCACTATTGCTAGTATAGAGTATGTAGTCCTACTTCAAAGCTTTTATTGTTCATGTATTCAAAAATGTCTGTTACATGCATTGCTTTCTATTCTTACATTTGCACATGCATACTTCTAGTTAAGACCTGTGCTAGAGAGCACGTAGCTTATACATGAGAATAAAGGGTTGTGGCACATTGGAAACTTTTCCAAGTTTAGGTTTTTAATGAAATTCCGAAAATTACTCGACTCGGATGAGCTGTGAACTTCGTTTAGCGTAAAATTATCTAACTTCTAGGGACAAACTCATCGGTATAGCTTAACCAGATTCTTCGAGTATAGTTTTTATTTTACTCAATGCAGCATTTTTGGGGCCGCTCGAATTCGTTGAATCAATATTTTTACTCCATATAATCTGCCGCCTGTAAATTCTAATTAAAACTGTTTTGTTGCTTACCCCGTTTCCGAATATTCTATCGCTCCCGTAGAGCGTTGGTTATGCAATTCTAAGTCTTAATACGAGAACGAATCCGGATGACCGAACATATTATGTTTCAAACACACTAATATACCCAAGAACCGGTTAAGCTCAATATCCCTGTCCTAGAAAGATACCTCGTGTTTTATTTGGACATAAATAAACACCGTAAGCAAGAAAGCGATATAATTTGCAGGATTCTTGAACCCAATACGTAGTCAAATAGAAAAAGTGGTGAATTGTCATCAAAGAACTTGCTGTTCGATTCAAAAGCTACAGTTTGATCCCAATAACTCTTTTTGAAATATAAATGTCCCGGTTTCCTCTTTTCGGTAACGAGCCCTGCAATTAAAAGGACAAATGGAAATAAATTAGCTTACGTGTTAGCTTGAATTTTTCTTAGCAGAATTAAAATTGAATTTATATCAAATATAAAGGACAAGTTAGTGCCCGAGTTTGAGAACTTGAATTCCTTAAGGCAATTCTCTCGTTTGACATTTTTTTAGTATTTGATGAGAAAATGACCCATTGCTGACTCATCAATCAGGGATCCGAGACCATCGAACGATGAGAACTCGAGATGACGAAAACTATAGTTTGATATGATGCACGGGGTTCTTGCATTGTCGTAACCTTTCATTAGTACTTTGAAGTCTTCCAAGTGGGAAAAAAGAATCGCAGACCTACTTCACGGAGGTTCATGGTTTCACAGGCGTGTTTAGAGCCAAAGCTACTTGTTTTCAGCAATATTAGGCGAAGAATAGAGAACTCAAGCTTGAGTTCGAGGGTAAGGAAAGGGATAAGCAGTACATTAAAGAACGAGTTGATGTCACTCGAAAATGAGCTGGTGTGGAAAGGTCGTAAACTCTCTGGATTAAGAACGTGTCAGAGTGGATGGCATTGTTTTCTGTGACGCTTCCAACTCAGTGATCACAGAAAAGATTACCGAAAGAATTGTATGCGAAACAGTGCTGCCTCATCTATCTTCCGTACGCTTCGTACAAGTTTTCATCGGCGTAGTGTAGTAGATGTGATGTTCCGGTCAGCAAAACCTCAGTTCTCAGCCGTTCGACGGTTGTCAACCTAGGTCATCTGTTCGCTCGCACGCCATTTCACATCGCCAGGAAAGAGAAACATACGCGAGGTGTTTATTCACAATTATCGAACACAACTGACCGAAGAAGCTGGAGAACAAAGAATGGTAACACCAAGTCTTGCACGCTGAGATACTTCCGCCTCTTCGGTGTGTTGCCATGTACATTGGTGGCATTGGGGCAAGCCAATGGTTGCTGGTCCTCACTTTGCACAGCATTCTCTAAGTGATTAGCTTCACGCGGAACGGTGTCCATCGTCGAAGACGTCGTTGACTTTTCCTCGGCCTCAACATGCACAACGTAAGCAGGGAAGCCAGGAATCTTCTGCACCTTCGCACCCTCTTCCTCACACCGCACGGGGCACCACCGTTCGTCCACACCCGCCGCCGTCGCGTCGCTAACGTGCACACTCGGCAACCAAACTCGGGGCGGTGTCGGCGATGATACTCCGCTCATTTTTGGTACAGTACCGCGTGAAACAATGACTCGGCCGTAGATGAGTCGAGTAGGCCGATACTTATTGAGTTTAACTGCGACGTTGCACGTGGAGCGATCTGCGCATCTTATTCAAAGGCTTCGAACGTAGAGAGATGCGGCACCATTGCCAGTGTAATACGTCATATCATTGGCGCGTAATATTGTTGATTACAGCACATTTGCATCTCTCCCTTATTCTATCGCAAATTCGGATCCAAGAAATGCTTCGATTTCGTAGAAACTGTTGTCTCTTGAGTGGACTCCGATCAACAATGCGTAGTCAACTCGGCCGTCTAGGTCTCTGTCATTTTCTTGTGCACTCTCTTACTCACTCTCCTCCTCTCAATTTCATGCTTCAATTACTGTGACCACATCGTTTAAGTTGAAATGATAGATGACAGAGAGTGGCGCAGGCGGTAAAATGCTAACATACTTGATTTATGCTTAATTCAGCTCCAAGCCGTTCAGCCACTATTGTTGTGACCTACGAACGAATGATGCAGTTGGCTTGTTATGGCTGCGCATCGTATAATTATAACAAGCGTTCGTATAATTGTAAATTCACTCGACTCCACTCGCATCTGCCGTCAGCCGAGTGGGCTGCTGATTGCGTAATACAGAACGCTGTTCGGAGCTCGATACCTATGTTTGCTACAGCGAAATCACTCAATCCATCAGTATGTTGCTTGTGAAATCTAGATCAGCGCAATGCTAATGAAACAATTTCTCCGAGTAATTAACATCACAGCAATCGATTTCATGATACTTTTTCTTGAGGTACGAAATGATGGTGAATGAATTGAGGGAGGGTGGACAGAAAGTGGCATGAAGCCGAGACCCCTTTCAGTTCACGTTCGGTTTTGCGATATCTATGAATTATAACAACTGATTTTGTCGAACAGTCAAGTTGTAGATGGAAGGAAACAATTTTCGCTGATCTCTGCGGTATTCCGCAATCCCCGCGGAGTTATTGCAAGCTACAGTACTGACTTGCCTGTCTATATGCCCAGTCACGTTTCCACAACTTACATATTCAGAATCAATGAAATGGACAGTCGTAATTCTCGAAGTGTCTGTTTTTGTCAAAACGTGACTGAGCATTTAGACAGGGAAGACTGGTGTACACAACGGAGCTGATAATAAAGCGGGAGATACATCTCTAACCAAAATACTTGTATGCTTCTGTGCAGTACAGTACTGCATCTACTCGACGTGCGAAATCGGAGTGTGCGAGCTGATTGAAAATCAATTTAATTGCATTGCTGTTTTTGAATCAGAGGGACACTAATGCGTTATTATCTCTTTTCTCATAAATTGACCAGCAGATCATGGGCATTTCAACAGCTCTAACACTTATCGATCTAAACCATTGCCGGACTGTCAGACAACTTGCAGTTGCTCAGCTTGCAATCTAATCTATTTGCGCTAGAGAGACGATTTTAACGAAAGGCCAGATCAATTTAACCTCACTAAGTATTCCATGAAAATGCAATCGTCTGAGTTTGAACGCTTTTGGGGATTCAACTATATAATTCAAGTGACACTGTACTTCATCGCAAACTCATGTCCAAATTTTGGACGTTGGATGCTATGCTCCTAATACATCTCGAGTGACAAAAACGATCGAACCATTACACCTGCAGGTTTAAATGTTTTATAATTTCACCATGATTGCACAACTCACAACTCAGTCTTGCATGTAGAGTGCATTACGCATTCGAATTTACGTTACTGTATTAATCTTGATGAAAATCACGTCTATCGAGAGAGACAGACAGAGACGAGAGAGAGAGAGAGAGGAAAGACACACACACACACAGTACAGTACTGTAGACTGTTGCAAATATTGTACTGTAAAAATGATGGTGTTTCTGAAGGCTTCTGAGATTCAAACAGTCAAAATTGAAATATCGTGACTTTCGGCTCTGTTCGTGTCTGATAATGTGTGGTTAGAAAGCAGATCATCGTGCTCGTGGCAATCACCAAAATAGATGAACGAACTACAGGCTCCGTGAATTTTTATTAGACTACCGTAGTTCTCTTGAGCCCCTCAATTACTGCACTTCTTGATTGATGCAGTCTACCTTTCTAAGTCAAGCTATTTGATCGCAACTTTATTGATCGAAGAAAATGCTATTTACTGTACCTTTCTGATGTTCCACATAACCTTCAACCGGACAGACATTCAACTCGAGTTTCAATCTACTGCAATACGCTTCGTTTACTGCCTATTAATAGTAGCAACGTTTGAGTGTAACATGGATTGCACCGACATCAGAGAAACGATTATATCTTAATGGATCATCTCTCAAATTGGCAACACGGTCGGTTTCTATTTCCTCGAAAATTCAATATAAGTCGACAAATGTTTCACCGGAAATTCCATTCAGTTGAGTTTTACGTCAACGGTGACGTTCCCTGCTTCTGGCAGCTGTTCAAGTGAATAGCATCTTCAGAAAAATGTTGGTTCAAATTGGAAAATCTTACTTTTGTAGATCTCACGCGATTCTTGACTTCTCCGGATGTACGGTACACTACGGTTTTCCGAACACATTTTGTGTAGAGTACAGTACTGTACCAGCGGAAATCTAATTCGGAAGCACTCTGTTTAACCGCCTAATCATTTTGTGCTGCTGTCTTGAATTTGCACATAGCGCTCAGCCAGTGGCACTAATCGAAAAAAAACTACCTCTTCGTTCGGGAAGAGCTTGCCATATTTTTTATTTTTTCTAAAACCAACAAATCTGATATGAGACTCATCTCATAACCTTTATTTATGCTTAGATTTCAATTCCGACATATCGACGTAAATGGAACACACTCGCAAATATCATGGGTCCATCTTGCCTTAAGCCCGGATTATTGTATTTGATTCCAAACTATTTTGATCAAAACTTGAGTAAGTTCATGATCTTGAAAACTTCTATTTCCATTCGGTCTTTTTATTCCAGGTCAAATTTTTTACTTCATGTCACAGACCGCTGAAGCTTGCTTTATGCACCAAAGTCCGTCAATAGGACGGTGTCACACACATAATCGTTCACGAATGAGCTGAATTAATATTACGTAAACAGATTAAAAACTGGGATCACTTTCAATAGGAGACTTTTCGAATAATAGAAATATGTGATATTGGTTTAGGGTGATTTCAAAAGCTTAAAATAGTCGATCATATTGTCTCTTCGAATTATAAGCGGAATGCATAGACTATATCCATGGGCGTTTATAGTTATGCTTCCTGGCTTGACCATAATAGAGACCAGGTCTAATATTGGATCTGTGCTAACCTTCCGTACTATTCCTGGAAAAATTTATTAACTGGTATGTCTCTACTATTTGCAAACAAAAATATTTGGTACCTGGTGAATCAATGTAGAGAGCAGTTGAACTCCCTCGGACACCTCCTTTACAGGTGGTGTGGATCATTCACAATCTTTTCGCTAGATCCTGGCCGGGAATGCAATCTCACGAAATCGTTGAAAGTGCAGGTGGCCGGACATTACCCCAGAAATATGAATCGATTCATCCAAAAACGCAAGAGGAGTTGAGAATGTGTCTGTTTTATAATCGATTATTTATGCGAGGATGCTCAGTATCAGCACTGATTAGCCAAGATACGTTTTGTGAGGATTTCTTGAACAGCTTGAGAACAGAATCGCAAAATTACACCTGATTTTTTGCTTTCCTCTTCGTGCTTGGTGTTTTGAACCTGAATATCTGTTATCTACGCTTCCGAAGATAAAGATTTGTGCATATTATCTCATTCTGAGAAAAATACCGCACGATATTACTGACAAAAGTCGCCTGTCCACAGTACTAGGATAAATGAATAAAATCATACGGAGGTGATCTAAGAATTTTTAGAAATCGTACTGTTTCAGAAACAGTTTAAAAGAGATCAAAAACTTTATTAACAAATTTTGGTAAAACGTTTTGCTATTTAATTGGACACATAAGTTATCTCTGGATAATAAGAGAAATTCTCTAGTCAAGCCGCTACCGTTAAGAACTAAGGGACTATGGTCTATTCCAGAACTCTCGTGATTCAGTGGATTGTATACAAGGCACATTTTATATGATTTTTTCAATGTATGTGACTAATATTGAATCAAATGTATAGTTAAATTTATGAGGGTTGGCTATCAATTAGCAATTGGAATCTAGACACAAACAGATTTCATGAAGCGTATGTTTATTCAGAGATTCCGATCATTCCATAATTCAATGCTAATCATTTCTCCGTACTCTCCTTCGTCTTTAATAACATGTTCTTCATACGTCTTGAAGTCTTTACATCTGTTCCTTCGTCTTCTATTCTACACACTTCTATCCTAATGTTAAGTTACGTTGCGCAACACTTCTCTTCACCCGTTCCAGAACTATCTCGATGGTATTAAGTTCCGGATGAGCACAGATAGGAATAATATCGTCATAAAGGATGTTTCGATCTCAAATTTGTCGGCTATTTTTTGGACCCTGTAGCTGAGATTTTGTCTTCTGTCGTTCCCAATTCAATGGCCAGTTTTCATTTTCTCCTCCCATCTTAGAATGGAATCCTATAATCACTCTATGTTCCGTGAAGCAGGTAATATATTTACATGATTCACTGCAGTATGGTGTGTACCTCGTTCAAGTACAATAACATAATCATGCACTGTGTATGCTATTATAGTAGATACGTCATGAAGGCATCACTGACTGAATACATTCTAGTGTATTTCTGAGTGATAGTCAGAAGAATTATTGGGC
>JAAUYH010088389.1_pt1 | contig 10526 bp, 8 predicted proteins | sample 7278061 | NCBI WGS metagenome assembly JAAUYH01 (sample SAMN14350203, study PRJNA611818) | marine sediment metagenome | isolation source: surface marine sediment (0.6m) | place: French Polynesia: Moorea | collected 2018-08 | reverse complement strand
GCCACGTTGCAAGTCGACAACATGATGTATTGCTGGCCCCTGATGGACAACATGTTGAGCACTTTGCATCGGCTGGATAATCGAAGGAGCACAAGAGCTAGCGTGCACCAAAGCGAATGACCTACTCTACTAATCACGAATCAATGCTCTTCAGGCTGGTATACTTTTTGCTCGGCTATCTTCTCTCTCACTCAGGATTGCACTGCTTCTTAAATTTCAGTTTTGTAGGCATTGTCACAGTCATTGACTTCAATTTCCATGAAAAATTGTCATCTCGATTTTACAAACAGCAACACAGACAGATGAAATTTGACGACTGTGTACTGCGAGAATAAGGTGATTCGTAATATTGTGGGCAAGGAAAGAATAGCGCAGGAATAGCGACTCGTCTGCTATTAATCGAGCCGTCGAATAAATGAACCCACTAGCAAACAAAGAGTTCAAGCCAGTAATATTTATTTGTTGTGAATCCACTGAATGGTTCTTTCAGTCTAGTGAATTCTGTTCTTTCTTATTTTCGATGAACCAGGGCTTGCGTACAGCATCGATCAACTTTCGACAGGGATCAATAAGCACCAAAAAAGACACACAAAACCGAACGACAGACAACTTGCATTTATGGAATAAATAAAATTCTCGCTTTCGCTCACCTCAATCGCCATCCACCGTCGTTGTCCGCATGATCCAAGGTAAAACTTGCTAGCAAATTCTACGCTACTGTCTGCAAATAAGTACCAAGCAACGAACGCCCTGCCTAACAATTATGATGACACCGTACTTCCAGTTGGAAATGGGTATTTTATTACTCAAATACTTAAAATTTGCATGTTTTCAGTAGAATATTCATGTAGTCAGTCCCATTTCTATCCAGAAGTACCCTGACGTCTTCTGTTACTCTAGCTCTGTCAAATTCGGCTCGATGTGACGCAATGCAATGCAGTAGACTTAACTCAAGCGAATTTCAAACTGCGGCTCTTACTTATATGTAGAAGTGACCGTCGTCGCGCAGCTTCCTCACTACCCGTGCCAGTACCGACGCCGTCTTTCTGTCGTACACCGTCATGTCGTCGCCACGTAAGTTATATTTCTCGCGAAATGACGCGACACCGCGCGCGGTCCTGTCCCCATAAACGCCCGTCTGCACGTCAGTGTCACGCGGTTTCATGAGTCTGAGACTTGTTAGCAGGTATTGCAGGTGCTTCACGTCTTCAAGCTCGGCGTAGTCGCTGCGACGACCCAACGGCGCGCTCGGCGCATCGCCATCCCACGGCAATCCACTGTCGCGCCAGTCTTCGGCGTCGTCCTCCGACAGGTCGTCGTAACATGCGCCACACAAACTGTAGCCAGTGGCGTAAGCGTAGGTGTATCGCCGTCCGGATATAGCGGTTTCTTCGCAATGATGGCAAGTGCCGAGGTGAGTAGCGAAGCGGTCCAGCATGCCGAGTACTTTCTTGTAATTCTTCACCGCTGTTGTGTTTTCTACAGCCAGCTTGGTGGCCCTCTCGTCGTACTCATTTTCGGTATTGGTTTCGACATAGGAGTCAGCATCAGTGTTGGTGTCGGCGTTGTTGCTGTTGTTTGTCGAATTGTCATTCACGATTGCATGAACAAAGAGAGTGCTGCCATCTTTGAAGCCTTGCACAGCGGTTTCCAAATCGTCCGTGTCAGTAATGTGTAGTGATTGCCCTCGCGACGTTACGGTGACGAGTGATACATCAGTATCACCATCAGCATCAATATCAATCAGGTCAATGACCTTGTCAAAGTACTGCTGGAAGTCGGTGACGTATCCGTCGTCGACCTGGCCGGCGCCATTGGGCCAGTAGTGGAGGTCGTACGGGTCACCATTGTAGTTTGTTGAGATCTTAAAGGTGGTCCAGTAGGACGACATTGTGCAGTGCGGTGTAGAATGAGTGAATTAGAAGAGGACAAGAGTCAATAGAGTCGAGACGAAGATGATAGTGGTGTGTTGGTAGTGGTGGTATAGTGAATGGATTTGTGAATGAGAAATGGGCGTGCTGAGGTCGGCTTAAATAGGGCGAGTACTAGGGATGTGGTGGGGATAGGGTGAGTGCAGGTGTACAGGCCAGGGGTGAATGCAGGTGTGAGAGTATGATATTTTTGAGAAAAACAATCGCCAACTGCAGGTGAATTTGCTGGTCCTTCGAGGATCGGTCCGATTGGGCAATGCTGCGCGCTCACTCGCTCAATCATGCACAGCTGTGAGAGTATTCAGCAATGCGCGTGTAGAATCAGAAAAAATACAATTTCATGTGACGTTCCTGCAACCGCGCGCAGCATTACCTTACTATAAATTTTATTGTACCGGTCAGTAGTACAGAGTGTCCTCGTTGCAAGCCATCTTCACTTGTTGACACACCTCGAATCGAGGCACGGCACGGTTATGATAACGAGGCGTAAAAATGTGAAAGGTGCACCATGAAGTAGAGCACGAGCAGAGTTGTTACCAATATTATTGCCACCATTTGCATAGCTCGACTGCAATATAGCATTGCTCTATTTTTTCTTTCTGTGCTCCAATACATATTGCAATACAAAACCGCTCTCCAATACGTATTGCAATACGCGGGTTTCCAATACTTCCTAATTTACTTCGCAGATCTTCTTTTACTTTTCATCTTCAGTCACTAGACTCCTCTTATCAGGTAGGGGTTACTCATCTATGCTTTTTTCTCGTCTACGTTTTCGAATATCTGGTCTAAATCGACGCTCTCATAGAGTACTGCACTCTATCTTAACACTTTCTAAGCTGATGTCGAATTCTTCTGAATACCTTCCTTGCAGCAAGGTAATGTGAAGTTCAATATGCAAACAAAATTGAAACAAGAATACAATAGGTATTCCAATACCTAAACCATCCGCAATACGTATTGCAATATCTAGAATTTCAGCAATACGTTATTGCAATAAAAAAACTGCAATATATTGGAATATCGATATATTGGGTAACAACTCTGAGCACGAGCTGTCGCGTGTGTTTGGTCTAACCCCACAGCTGATATGTGAGAGGCCATCGGCTCCCTCTGATTCTGTTGATCAAAATTACTGAGCCCCATGACGTGATTACATAAACCATTACCGTTATCTGAAACGAAATGCATCCTAATCTAGGATGCCACTTTGGGAAACACGATGAGAGCGCGACGTTCTCGTTTCATCTACATCGCAAGGCGCGACACTCACAACTTATACCGCGCGTACAGATCAATCACGCAGGAGGCTCGGACATCAGACGGTGCGTGCGGCATTCTGAGCCAGAATGCTCATTCTTATAATTTGACGAGTTGTTGTGAGTACGATCCTGACTAGAACATCGTGATATCGGTAGGCCACTGGACGCATCACTTTCACTCCAATATGAACTCATGACTGGGTTCAAAGTGAAGAGGACAACTTCGACCACTACTTAATCCGAGTCGTAGCGTGCGAAGCGGATACAGAGATTATCATGTAAACCCACAGCCTTTTCGTCGACATCTACGCGTTCTTGTTTCACCCTACCTGGTAAGGCATGATACAAGTGGTGTAAATATATCTATATTGAGTCGCCATTGATCGATATAGGAATCAAATTAGGGTTCGGCCAATCAGCCCTGACTCTATCTGAAGATATTACTATTGTAGGTTACGCTGTAATTTGTTCGCTCAAAGTTTTGCTGCTCACATATCATCACTCGAAATTATTCAATTTTCAATGGGCTACAAAACATGAAATTTTTTTAAAAAACTTATGTCGTCGGTTGTGGACAGTCCTAGTTAGAAGCCTCTGGGACAGGTGCGGCTTATAACGAGGACGCCCTATACAATCCTCTATGGTGGATGAAGCGAGTGCAGTATTCGGTTGTGCGGCGGGATATGTGAAATGGATAGACGCTTCGGTTGCGTTCTGTTCTGACACAATGCAAGCTCAGCAATGATATAAATAAGTGAGCGTAGCTCAAGTCAAAAGTGATTCGATAGGATCGAGGGAAAAACGCAGAATATTACTCGGCCAAGATGTTTTCTGCGTGATGTCGCACTCACGCGTTCATTCACGAATTCACTGTCAATTTGATTCTCGGATACTACAACTGTATCGAGTTCCAATTCGGCTTTATGTTGCAATCGCAGTCAGCGCAGGGATTGAATGTTGAATATGTGATACTGTCATCTATCATCATGATATTAGTAATTGAAATCGCATGATAATGACAGCTGTCAGAATTCACAGATCATGTTTAATCAGATCAGATTCTTGCACAGTCTCAACGCTCATGTTCAACGCATGGGAAACCAGAAGGAGTTCACAGCGTGTAAGCCAATAATATGAAAAAGATACTATTGCTCTGTTCTGAAACAGAACAATCGGGATTGTTCATTGTTCAACTCGATTGTTTGTCGGCACGGTGCATTTTCTACCGACCGGCAGGTATAGCGAAAGTGAGATTGATACTTCGTGAAGATATGGAGCGGGTAGTGTTGCGCTTGGTGCGAGAATATGAAGCAGGTGTGGTAGAGTGTTTCTTGGATGAGGAGGGTGTAGAGTGCGGGGGAGTGGTTAATGGACGCCGATGGGAGAGAGGGTGGCGAGTTTTCGAAGTGTTATGATGAGGTGGTTTGGAGTGCGGTTTGAGTTGAGAAAGATGGTGGATTGGTTGATGCTTGTACACGTTGGTGAAGAGGTTGCCGCCTTTGCGGGCGCGAACGAGTCCAGTAAGCAAGTGGTTGTCGGTGAGAATGGGTCTTTGTTGATGGTCGATTACAGAGCACAAAGCGAGTTGGGAGAGGCGGAACTTGGAACGGAGCTTGGTTTTCAATTGAGCGAAGGAGGTGATGTAGCTCTCAACACGTCGACCGTGTCCATCGGGCCAGTAGTGGAGGGAAAAGCGATTGGCCATTGTAAGAGGCGTTGATGATGTTGGTAGCGAAAGAAGGCATTGATGGTGCGTGGTGTCTAGGGCGGAGAGGCGTTGAGTGCAGGCTGTTGACTGATATGTGAAGTGTATTTGGGTGAGTGAGTAGGCGAGTTGAGAACGGATTGGGTCGCTTGGTTGTTCGGCAGAGTATTTGAGTAGCTGGTTGAATGAGTGTGGCGCTCACTATTTATAGAGAATTGGAATGCACTATGCGGCAAATACCGGCCACAATATTATATCGGATGTGCTGAAAATTTCTTATTTTTACCGATCACTAACGATACTCGACCAATTGGAGTCCCGTCTCCGTGACCGGATAACTGCCGATTTCGCCGCATAGTGAATGGGAATGAGGATGTGGAGGTGGGGGTGAAATGTGTACGCATGCATGAAATCACACGTGTGCAGGTGTCCATTGCATGTCAGGCAGCGGATTGTATTGCATTTCAGAGTACGCAAGGTATCGCGCTGACATGTACAAAAAAGAGAGGTGCGTGGACTGACTCAGTACTGTAATTGGCTGAAACAATTCCTACAGTACGGATCAGGTAAACAGTATTGTCACGCAAGAGAACGGGATGGGCAATAGGGTAATCACGCGCTCAGAATCAGTAGGTATGGATAAATGTAACGTTGCGTACTCTAACAGATGAGCCTTTTCCACAGGGGATCCGCCTGCTACTGTATGCTGTCCGCGTGTCGAAAGCATGTCTGGATTCTGTAATGTGAACAGCTTGCTCTCGCCTGTTCCTTTGAGTGTCCGCTGGAAATGTTGCCGACGTGCCCATAACAACTCCGAGTTATTGTAGCCCGGAAGCAGAAGCAACACCGCTCGGCTTTGGACAACTTTGCAATTCGACTGAGCATTCTGCACGTCAAAAATTTATTGTACTTTAATATATTAGAAGTATTTATCCGCGCTATTTATTCGAAGAGCTTCTGTAGTAGGATTAATTTATTCTTCATTTATATTTCGCCCAGTTATTTATTCAAGTAAACCTGAAATTATTCAATCAGTTATTCAACCTGCCTATGTGAGATAATAGCGTTTGAGCTTCGAATTTTGAAGCTTCATGTGGAATTTAAGTTGTGAACGGAACTATATAAACTACTTGTGTGCAGATCTTCCCGTGGATATTCATGAAAATTTTCGATTTTATTTCCGAGAAGTGGCGTACTTGCCGTCGGACTCGACATTTGGCGCACATTCACGTTGCGTCTTCGATAGTCGCATTAACATACATCACGGTTTATGCAGAAGGACAGCGCCGAACTGGGAACAACAACGAATTGGGCGCTGTACTTGCGGCGATATTGTTCAATATATTCCATCTGATGCCAACAGTACCAGGGATTTTGCGACCCAACGCATTTGTGGCGCGGTGCAAAGATGCGACAGAATGCATGCGCGCACTATCGTGCAGGAATATAGCGGAAAACGAGCAGCGTATTGATTTGAGAGCAGGTAGTGGCACTGAAAGTGTCGATTCAACGGAGGAGGAGAGGAGCGAGCTAGAAAGCGGTGGGGAGACGAGAGAATTGAATAGATTATCGCGATTCGCAATGATTCTCGCTAGGTTCAATGGGGTGGTGGAGGGCATGACATCATTTTGGCGCAGAAACTATGAGAACAATGAAGAATCTAGCAGAGCAGACGAAGTGGAAAGGCTATCATTTTTTGAAGCGCATTTGATACATGCGAACGATAAAGAGAAGGAAAAAGAAAAATAGATACGTGTGAACAATAAGATAATTCATAAGGATCTTAGTGGCAGAGAAGTGACTGTGCTACTCTCGTGTGAGAAAATTTGGAACGGATTGGAACGTTCAAACCAAGCACGTGGCTACGATCAGACTGCGTTATGCTAAACACATTGATGTGGAGCGGCGCTTATTTGAGCGAAATGGGTGAACATTAGGGCGGCATTAGAGACTGGCCTGGGAATAATGTGGAGTTCGAAAATTTTTTTCGTTGAACACTCATGGCACCCGTATAGCTCTTCAAGCAGTGGAATGGAGCATCGAAATGGAGGATGGCAATCGTGAAATTCTGAGCATTGATGCGCTTGGAGACGATTACGATTGTGTAGACCTTACCGGAGATATGAGTACTGCATACGGAACTGGCTTTCCTTCGTATTCTTTGCAGGCCTCATGCAACGTTGAATTATATTCATTCGAATTCGATAACCTCCTCAAATCGTACCCTGCTCGAGAAAACAACACTAGAGACAGAAATCAATGGATGTTTCCATTGAATCTTGGACATACGTTTAGGGTTGGAAATCGCGTGAGTCTTCCAGTGGAGCTTGCACACTCCATAGTACCCGCGAAATGTGTCAGATTAGAAAAGCTGAAAGCAATAAGACGCTATTACGATCATCATCAAGCACCTGTTGGCCGTATATGCCGTGATGCGTTCAAACTTTTAGGTTCGCAAGCGGACGACTATATTCCGCAATTTGTCCCTCTCTCCGAGTTCGAAGAGATTCCACTGTTTCCGTACCGTATGCAGGCGGTGGATTTGTGGAAGGAGGCAAAAAATTGGCGTGTGTTGCAAGCCTCTGCACATCGAGACATAGTGACATCACTTGCTTACGTTGATGACGAAGAACCAATCTTGGGTAACGTATCGGACAACGTTGATATCTTTGATTATTCTTCTGAACGGGCTGGGGGAAATGCTTATGGGAGGTGTTCAGTCGGTGTAGTAATGGAGACAGTACGAACCTTCCTTGGTAAGTGGATCATTTCGAGTTCACGAGAACCTGTCTGGGAGCGGGGAGTGCCGGCCACATGTCTCGTGCTTGAAGTAGGCAAAACCCGTGTCCATGAGAAACTACGGAGGTTCGACAGCGTAAGGGTACGGAATACACAAGTAATTTGGGTGTGCCAGAGAGAACTACAAAAGAAAGTCGCAAGAACGTGGAACAAGGATGAAAATTTGCCCGGGCAGGCTGCACTGGTAATGTTGTTCATTTTGGGTTTCCCGTATTTCCTGGTGGAAGATATTCAAGATCCTGAAATTAATATAGAAGAAATGGAAAACGAAGTGCAAGACGAGCTAGGGTCCCAATCCTCAAACCAAGACCATAGCATGGATCTGGGTGTACATGAATTACGTTTGTGGACCGCTCTAGCGCCGCAAGACATCTCCTTGATGTTACGACTAGACTTGAGAGAGCGTACAGTGTCAATGACATTGCGAAACGATGCCGGTGATGCGCGATTTATTTGGCAAGATTGGGTGGATGCAGCAATGGGGTACATGAAAGGATGTGGTCGTGACATAATGCCGCCGGAGTTGCGTAAGCCGATGCTAGAACTATGTCCATTTCGTGCGAATGAAGACGGAACAGGTGAAGTAGTAGAAAGGACGAAGGCAGTACGGGTATGGCTGGGATGGCCCGTGTTCGATATGCGGATATGTAAGTTCGAATTGGAGCAATGGTTCGACTCCTACAATGTCAACCCGAGCATAGATCTCGACCCGGTAGAACAATGGGACGTGGATTACAAAATAGAACGTGCTGAATGGGAGATAAGAACGATAGTATGGCCCGAGGATGAAGAAATAGAAGGGTCCACGCCGTGTAGTGCAGTATGAGGATGGCTTATGAAGAACTCGCAGTAGTTCTCTTTGTAGAAATGAGGCGATGCTTCGCTGCCATTACACTTCTACGGATTAAATTTGGGGATTGCGCGCGAAGACCACGAAGAGCACGAGCTATAATTTATGGAGACGTTCTGTACCAATTCATCACATACATCATCAGTGAGGTACAAGCAAGGATTCAGCAAACATTACCAGAAGAATGCACTCCTGAAAAATAAGCAAAAACCTCGCTTAATTGTTGGTCGGTAAAAATTGGGTGTATTCAAATCCATGACACAAATAGAATGCACCCTACTAATTCAATGATACTTTGGAGGATTGTCCTTTCGGTTAACCCAAAAGGTAATGGAAATGTAGTTGTCTGAAAATAAATACATTCATTGAAACGGAAATGGAATCGGAAATATCACAAGAAATTATCTTGGAAATGCAGCAGTCGGAAAGATCATCAACTACAGTTCCTCAAGTCTGATTGCCATACTGCCGCGATAAGTATATTATCGCTGATTGAACGGCAGGAGCAAGCTGTTGAAGGAAGCCGCCTGATTCATAGAGGATAGCCTCCAGAAAGAACGTATACTAATTTCTTGATATCCTTGCTCGGATATCATTCCTTGTTCTATTCAAGAAAAATACATTTCAGTGTAAATGTAGAGCTTTCTAATACTTTCAGTTCGAAAGTATCAAGTATAAAGCTTGATACCACCTTAGATAGTTTTTAAGGAAATTGTATTTGACAAAAGATTACCTCTAAGCAGAAGATGTAGTGTCACTTTTATTTTTAATAGAGATTTTCGAAATAGAAGTACGGGTTATCCAGTTGCCTTGAAACTTAGATAAATCGGGCAGAGTGATTGTCATTTCTTTCCAGCTTTTAGTATGTATGTAGAGATTGATCTCTGTAGCATATTTACTATACAAAATTCTGTTTGGCACGTCATTCAATCAATATTGAACAATAAATCTGTAAAATTGCCTGATGCTCGATAAAAAGGAGACGGACGCCAGATAATTCGATACCTGTACATTTATAGTACTGAAACTTTTATTTTTGAATGGATCTCTCGCGAAAAAGATTCTACAAATAAAAATTGCGTAGCTGTATCATAGAAGCAATTGATTTCGCATGTGCAAATAGGGTCTATTTGTGAAGGTAAAGAAATTTTTTACCAGTATCGCGGGAAATAAACCCTAAATAAACCCAAATTATGGACTGTAAAATAAGATGTTGATTTAGATCTCATTACGAGAAGAAGAAAAAGTGAAGCGGGTCCATGATGTACTGGTAGACCGGCAAGAATGAGAGACTTTTATGAGTGACGAAAATTAAGTAGAAAGTAATGGATGAATTTTACAGCAATGCCGAAGACGAGCTTTAGGGAATAAAGACTAGAAATTTCTGTAAGAATGAAACGTTCTGATATAGCAATTTAGATTCAACTACTTAGCGAACAAAGATATAGGATGAGAACATTGAAATTGACGAATGTTTGCGTGGGCCGCAATCTCATGACATTTCTTGGCATTCACTCTTGCGAATTTGGCTCCGCAAAACAAACATTGGTGCTTTCGTTTTGTTTTGTGTTCCAATTGCAAGTGAGATTGCAGCTCCATTTTTGTCGAGCAAGTTTTTTGACACTTACATGTCAGAATATATGGGCAAGTGAAATTCTTGTTTCGTAGGATGGCTGTTTCACCAGTCAGTAGTGGCAAATAGATAGACAATTCAGCAAGTGCAGTAGTGGAATTCTCCGAAAAGAGGACTGTAAGCGATGGAAGCGAGGAATGAGTCCTTCGATTCACTGTAACGAAAGGTGCAGGGATAGAAAAATAATAAACTTGCTTCGAGCTAGTTCCAGTGCATGGTGAGAAATCATAAGACACGTACTATCAGACTGGAATATTTCTTGGGCATCAAGTCTTCAATCAGCAACAACGGCTAGAGAAATTGTTCCTCGTTTGGGGGTCTAGAACCGTTGGACAGAAAATTTTCG
>JAAUYH010016531.1_pt1 | contig 10527 bp, 9 predicted proteins | sample 7278061 | NCBI WGS metagenome assembly JAAUYH01 (sample SAMN14350203, study PRJNA611818) | marine sediment metagenome | isolation source: surface marine sediment (0.6m) | place: French Polynesia: Moorea | collected 2018-08 | reverse complement strand
GATTTGATTCTATGACAGTTCTGAAGAACAGCTACCATTGGTAAATTTGCACAGTTTTCGACAAGAGTCACTGTGATCGGCAAGTAAATATGTTCTATACACTACACATCAAAGAATAGAATCAACAGACAAAAGAACAATAATAGTGAGAAGCACAATAAGTGTGTTTTATAGTCGAAATTCAATTTTCATATGCAATGTCTCCTCATTTGTAACATTGCGTTGCATCTTCAAACAGCTGACCAACTGCTTCAACTGTATTTTTGTGCAAGCTACGGATCTTAAATTATAATGTTCAATTTGAAATTAGGACGTTACAAGATAGACAGGCTGTTACTTTATTGCTACAGTACAGTACTGTATCAAGTAAAACGGTCCGAACGTTTTGAGTTTGTTTCCTTTGACTAAATTTAGGCATCCGCGCAGCATTCTGAATTCACTCATCTAGTAAGGATAAAAAAAGGGTCATTAACGTAGAAGTGGACCTGAACACAGAACCTCACTTATGGTGCCGACGACTGTAAATTGTAAGGCCTAAATGGGAAATCCCATATTCAGGAGCTATTTTGAGAGTGACAGGCAAAAATTGTCGTATCTAGAACAGTAGTAAACATTACTAAATATTTAGCACCAAGTCTACTGTTCTTGTAATACTTCTCCAAAACCAGATACAGTAAAACTCGATATGGTAGTCTTACTCGGACCGTTCACGTTCACAACCAGGAAAATTTTTGTAAATTTACAGTTAATCCTTCTTGGCTTATTTGCATTGTGGCCAGTCTCCGTTTATTAATAACATATCAGGGCCAGTGAGGATAAACTGTAAGGTTCAAGTAACAAAGTTGTAGAGAAGAAAGAGAAACATGCTACTTTTGTAATACGCGACATATAATGTACGCCCGAGAGACGTAGGAATTGTTAGCACGTTCAAGAGCCAAACCAACCTCTAATTAATGAAAGTGTCGAAGCTAATGAAGATAAGTGTAGGGTTGGCGTGTTCGTAGCACGGAACTAACTTCGGAGAACAGTCCTACAGAAAAAGTAGCACGGCACCAGTCATACAGCAACAATTCTGAGAAGGGCGACATGTATGTTACCATAAGGATACTCACGGTTCAGTTCGATTCGGTTAAGAATCGTGACGCAGCTGAATTGTGGAGTAAGATGGGATGGTTCAATATTTCGTACAATTACTTGGTGCACGTGCAAGTTACGGATGTGCCCTTACCCTTTCGTGAGATGCTTTCATCTCACATGAGTTTGAAAATTGGCCGACGTCATCACGACAGATACTGATCACGACAGAAAGATTGCTCGTAAGGTACTTCACTCGACTCCTGATGTAAGTCAAAAAGGGAAAGCGAACAATTTTTTGTTCCAAATAGATTTGTGCTCAACTGGATACGGTAAGCCGCAGCATAGATAGAAGCTAGTACAGTAGAGGTACGGAACTGTGAAAGTTCGGATATAGATTCATTCATTCCCATTTCTCCTCAAACTTGCAGGGAAAAGAGACCATTTGTGGTTTTCTACATCTTTAACGAAATCCTGGAAGAAATGTTTCACCTAACCAACAACGCACTCATTCCATCATTATTGATTCATCTGGCGAGTCAACGCACGAACAACAAATCGTGCGCAATTCAAACACGATTGTCAATCACAGCAGATTCAAGATACAGTACCGAACACGATTACCCTCAGCTCGCAAGCGGTCCGAACCATTTACCTTCAAGGCCTATCATCAAAAACAATACGCACTGCGAAGCATACTGCCTTGCCTTGGGATTAACAGTAACAGCAATTCCAACTGACCCCACGCGCTACCGTAAAGCTGCATGTAAATTTTTATCTATGAAAATGATGTAAGGGGCAGGCAGGGTGTGACGCCAGGCTGCATTACCATCCTACCGTAGTAAATTAAACACCGATACACGACGTATTCCACATGAGCATCCACGCCCACAACCCCGGTATTCTCCACGCCTACGTAGATAGGAGGTATTGAGGTTAGGTCCAGCAACACCAGATCGCAACATGCCGCCTCACGTCTCCTGAACATTCCGAACCCTCGATTTCGTTTCCTCACCAGCTTGTGTAATTTCCTTATCACTGTTGCTGCTGTGTCATGTGCTACCATATAAAACACTACCCATGATTACGCTCAATGACCAGCTCACACACAACCTGATTACCCATTCTCAAGCACACCGGCAAACATTCATTATTCGAAATGGCGTTTCCACGTCACTACACTACTAACTCGACCACTGATTCCAGCGCATCTTCGGTAAACCGATTCCACCATCGAGTTCGAAATGCTAACATAGAAAATGGGACATGCTGTTGCTATTGTGTCGAGGCCCATCAATTTACAGTCAACATCACCTTGATGTGCGGCCATTACATAATTGAGAAAGTAGCCAACTGTTCCAATAATCTCAGACTGCCTCAAGTATACTGATAATCTGTCACTCACATGGCTCTGCCTACATTCTGTCTTGTGGCGTGCTCAAGTTCTCTGCAGTTTTCTCAATGCGTAGTCCATCTTCCATCTATTTTGCATCAACTCCGCCGCGAGAAAGCCAACGAACCACGACCACTACCATGTATTTCGACTGAAAGTGGCTTCATTGAACTTTTGCCAAGTGGGAAGCAAAAATCCGATTGCTAATAGGCTTTCCCTTCGGCAAGTAGACACATGTAGCTATTCACAGCTTGTCACCCCACCTTTTCGAAAAAGGTTGCCAGTATTAGAAATGCGTACCGTAGTGGGTCGGCCGCGACAGAAGGCGATGCTCTTGAGTGATGTGGTGCGGTTGATAATGCCGTCTCCACAAAGATTTCAAGATGTATATAGTAATGTGAACGAACTGGTAGTATGCGATAATTGAGTTGTCACTTCCAACTGATATTGCCCCATCACTACTAAATTTAGTTTCACAAGACTCCAGCTCGTTTTACATTGTTACTGACGATCTCGCAGCGTAATCATTGCGTGTGCAGCTGCAGGCGAATTGTGGTATGCATCAAAAATCAATAGGAAGACCCGGAAAAAATCAAGCATCTCGTTTTACTGAATTTAGCATGGTAACATCTGCGTTGACGAAAAGCACCCACATATATGTAACAACGGAGAGAATGAATGATGTTTCAAAATAGAATACCGTAGACTGCTATATATGAACGTCACAATGTAGCGGAAAAAAGTACGAACAGATGTGAGGCAGTTATCGAGGAACAGTAGCACATAAACAAGATACGCAGAATGCCGTATCGCAACTGCTCTATGATGTCGGCAACTGGGGGCACTCTCGTTGAGTGTGACCGCACGAAACCGCGGAGCGAGGGGTACCAGTAGCTCTGTGCATGCGACCGCACACTACGAACGTCAGCTCATATGTGCACGATGCAATGAGCGACTTGTGAGGGTGGGACAGGGAGGTTAGCACAAAACAAAACCTTGGGTACCCAACTAATTATGGTTGCAATGATACGGTTAGTTTCATCATGAACATGAATTGTGCTGATTGTTTGTCCAAGAATAGATAATGTTTGCCATTCCGCATCTGACGTAATCCGTGAGCCACACAGGAAGACGGAAGCACGGTGCCCGCGAACAAGGGTGCCGACTGCAACACGTGCAATCAATAAGAATGAAACCAAGCCATACATCACCAGCTACGGACTGCTCGATGCGTCTTCGACGTGCGGGTGTATGTTTCTCACGGAATCAGAACTAACAGTTGTATGAAGCCCGGAACGCGAGAGCAATCTCAGAGATTTTGTTCGCTGTACTACGAAATCAAGCCAATCTGAGGGTGCCGTCATTGTGTGGATACCTCACGCCGAACCCGAAAGAGAGGAAGGGTGAGTAGAGTATAAAGAAAAGCAAAATGGGTTATCCTTTGCCTCAATCGGAGCCTATTTTATGAAGACGTCTTCCGATTACCGAAGACCGAGGTTATTCCACTTAGGAACGCGGGCATTGAGTGAATTCAGAAAATTCTCATGCACGTCTCATTGCCCATTCTGATTTAATGTGGTTACCCTTAATTAACTAAGCTCGAACACCCCCCTCAAATCGTGGTTCATGCACCCAATGCACACATGGCCGGAGCTCGCAAACTACTGGAGCACGTGACTCTTACGACAAGACACAAAAAGGTAGAGCATCAAAGGTAGCCAAAGGAGCAGATGCGTACAATTAGTCAAACTAGCGTAATCAGGAGAGTGTAAAAGGTGGGTCGTACAAATTTAAACATAAGGATATATACTCCACACATCGTCGTATGCCGATTGCGATGGAAATCCTACGCACGCGGAGGTGTCGTCGTCATCGTCGAAAAGAGATGAATTGTCGAAGGCCCAAAAGGGGCGGATCGAATGAAACAGTAAAAATTGATTCGTGGGCAGTTGACAAACGGTTGTATTGTGGGGAGTTTGATCGAATGATCATTCATGGGAGGAGTGTTAGAGAGTTAGGTTGTGAAGTGTGGGAGGTGTGGGAGGCAGCGTACAGAGCGTCCATACAGTGCGCACAACACGATGTGTTGCCACGGTCAAGAGATTAATAGTACTGTAAAAGGGGGTGTGTAGGGTAGGAAGCAGTGAGTAGGAGTAATACCGTGTGCGCGGTAGAGGTTGCTCAATGCGATTGGTGTCAGCGGCCGCACGTAGTGCGCATGGATAGGTGGAGTGACGAGACAGACGGGGCGGTGGCTCCAGGCATCCACCCACAGCGCGCGTGCAGCACTCGCCACCCCTCGGAAGATAGTGATCAGCACTCGTGAGAATCAGCACGCGGACGCAAACCGGCCACGTTCGGGCGGGCTGTCGGGCGAGCAATCTGATGGCGACGGCGACGAACTCGAGACCGGGGGAGTGGAGGTTGATCGATCATCATTTGCTCGACGTCGAAAAATGTGGTGTGGAACCAGGCGCGATGCGCAGAGGCGGGTACGTGTCGGACGTGATGCGATTGCGCGGGTGGCAAGATCGACGGATGCACCCTACATGTTTACTGTATACAATCTGCATCCCGTCGTTCCCCACTCATTTTCAACTACGGAACACGCCCACATTCATTTTGTGTTGGCTACGAGCGAGAAGACGACCCGTAACCCGCGCGGATTTGTCGTGTTTGATTTCACTGTGGGAGGATGGCAGGTTCATGGTGCCTTGCCATGAGAATCGTTTTCCTTATTTTTAGTTGCGTTCTCCACTGTCACTACGCCCGATTTCATTCGAGATGCGACAGGTGCCCGAGGAGAAGAAAGTGATCCCGTGCACAAGTGGGTGAGGAGTAGAGAGGGGCGCGAGAAGGAAGAATTTCGTTGGGCGCGCACAACATCGCATTCGCGCGAGCGTATTGTACTGTAGGGTGTGTGCCTGCGACTGTAGTGCTACGCGGCATCATCGCGTGACGCCATCAACGCGTGACAGGTACTGTGACATTCGTAAACTTATTAAATATTCGACAACGTGCAATGCATTGCCTCGTATTCTCCATTGGTCGGTGACGCAACTCACACTACTTGAGCAGCCTCCCGCCTACGCACTCGGCGCTCACATGCGATGAATCGTCTGCACGAGGACACGCTCCATCGCGTGCAAGACAAGCTGCTCGCCGACAGCTCGCCGGTGAGCAGTGAGCGCCGCTCCAACTCGCGCAGCACTGCCGATTCGTTCCGCAGCGGCGTGCTAGGCGGCGTGGTGTCGCGACGCACCACGCGCCGCACGGTGTCATGGATGTGCGACTCCCCTGTGTCTGGTGATGACTTGCCCGACGATGCACCCAACTCCCTCATGTCAAGGGGGTCACTGCCGCGTTGTGCCGTTGTGAATTTTTGTCGCGAGGGCGACGTGGTGAGATGGACACCTCGCGCAAGAGAAAACACCGGTGGGATGGCGGCCCGTGTGCGAGATTTCGACGACGCCTTTCAACTGGAAGAGTTGTCAAGCAGGACCTTCGGGCTATCTGGAAATTTCCGAAGACGTCGACGGCAACAACAGAACAACGTGTTCGATAACGACAATCACTTCGATATCTCCGCCGCACTCGCCGCCGCCGCGCATGCGGGTCTCGAAGCCCCGGTGCCTGTACAGAATCCCACACCCGTGCGCAAGCGACGGTCCGCATGGCGACGATTCGCACGCGTGTTCGCGGCAAGGAAAACCAAGCAAGTGGAGGATGAGCAACCGCAACTGACGTATGAGCGGAATGTACAGAGAGTGAGTCTGTCTATGGGTAACATCCGATTCACCAGACATACCAAGGCCGAGACGCACGCCACAATAGGAGAATGGAACGCCGTCGAGAAGAAGCAACCGCTCCGACGGCCGAGAATATTCACTCGACGCACGGCAGCACGCAACGATCTCGCCCTGTTTGACCCGGACTCGGTGCTGTTCTCCACCAAGACGCCGCGCCGTGCCCGATGGTGGCGAAGAGGACGTGCCCGCAACACCTCGGCTGCGGGCAGGGCTATGCAGCCCGACCGACGCCGCGCGCCGCCAGACCCATACATTGAGTTTATGGACGATGAGTTCTGATATGGTAATGGTAGTTGCAATCTATTTAGCGTGCTTGGCGCGTCGCTCCGCAGTGTGTATCGTTTGCTTGTAGCTCTTGGAGTAAATGGATTCGGGCATTGGCTCTACGACTGTACTCGGGTCTGTCTATTGGTGTTGAGAGTTTTGGATTGGCTGCAATACAATATCGTGTTTGAATTGCCTACGGTTTGTTGTTGTTGCTACATCTCGCCACTTGCAGCAAACATGGTGGAGGGTGTGACGAATTAATGCATCGCAATTCGCGATTCGACCAGGCATTCGAAAATGTCAGATTATTAGCGGTCGAGGAAAGTCGAAATCAACGTGCCTACTTTTGTTTGCAGGTGTTGCGATGACGGAATCTAAATTCGTATCTTAACATGTGCCGTTCCGTATCTCAATAGCGCGGCCCGTGCAGTCGAGATCTAAGTATTTTCGAGAGTCACCCAAGTGTTGGCTTCCCCTTTACGCTAGCAGGCGTGCATCGAGAGCAACGACTATCGAGCAATCGTTTTGTCGAGATCAGCATTATTCACCGCAATACTGTGTCGTCAGCTGCATTCTGTGAGGCATGCGAGATGAAGAGCATGTCACGTAAGTCCATGTGGATATCCGTAACTTGCACGTGCGCTTCGTAGCCGTACGAAATGGTGGATCATCTCACCGGCACTATGGCGCTCCTGCTCTGCAGCTCTCCCTCACACCGAACCGAACCGTGGCACCCTCATCGTCGTGTGCAGGTCGCACTTCTTAGAATTGTTGCCGTATGAGTGGTGCCAGGTCTCATTTTCCATGATGATGTTTCCAGAAGTTAGTTCCGTAGTACGACGGCCCCCATAATCTAATCTACAAGTCATGAATGTTTCGAGGTGCCTCCTTTATGAGCGTCAATATTACAGAAACATCAAAAGACGATTTAGCTCGAGAGGCTGCTTACAATCGCCGTATCTCCTCAACCTTTGGCGCACCTCGTCAGAATGACTCCCACTCTTTCCTTTCTACGACGTCAATACCCAAACTGTAAATTATTGCTTTCCCTCATTGGTCCTTGAAAAGAGTCAATATTCTCCAGTATTAAACGAGCACTGAATGCAAAGACAATAAGACGAAAGTACAGTGTTCGCTTGATTTTCATGCTTCCTTGTGGCCCTGTCTCGTTACCACGAAACTCATGCAACGGTCTCGATGGATAGGAGACGCCACTATCCGTCCGGCTAACATGCTTTCAATGAGTACTTCCTGCTTCCCACAGATGGGGACGTAGCACTTAGAGGCACTTACTCAGCATTCCGAAAATTGGCACGACTCATAGCTGCAATGAGACGTGAAAGCGCTTTGACTCTACAATACAGTAGGATTACTGGTAGAGAGCATCGAGTTATATTTGGGCTCTGGTAAGTACGGTACGTCGGAAGCTGTAGACCTGCAGAAGAATATGCCGTGCTATTCTTTACTGCTATGGATCCAACAGTTGCTTGCAGTCTCACTGAAAATAGCATTGGAATGCGGCTTTTCTGTAGTAGCATTGTACTTTCATGATCCCAACCGATAGATATCCACACTTCTAATCTGTTGCGATAGACTAACTCTTTTAACCTGTTGATTCATTTGTTGCTGAGTGCTGGACAGTTCATCAGATCTTACTTGGTGATCACTCTTGTTCTTGGAAGATCTTGAGGAGTCATGTGATCTAATATGTCATGCACAAAGAAGCAAGGCTTTTCGCCGCGTTGATTCCCAGTGGTGGGGTGTCTTGAGATGAAGCAGGGACAAGTAATCTTGTCGAGCGTGAGAGCCCGGCAACATCTACGAATCCAGTGAAATTTGAGCTACTGTACTGTAAAATTTCCTTCCCAAACTGCGCAACTCTATCCATGCCAGTTTTCTACAGCACTGTTAATCTTTTGACCCGTTGTGCATACCGACAAATACACTACCGAGCACATTCGATAGTGTTCGACAAGCCCAAACCTCTATCTTACATACGCTCCCTTGTCAACAGCCCCGAATCATTCTTACTTGCCTCATTCGATGGGTTGTCATTGGGGTTTCAATGATGACGATCAAATCCCATTGTTGTCTATGGGTGTACCTTACAGTAGGGTTTTAACTGAAACGACTGGCTTTTTCGTGCGCGTTTCTACTCCCGATAACGCTACATCAATACCGTACTGTACCATTGAATACGGTATATCTGCAGCTAGATACCTGAAGGTTTACTGCACATACGGATTGCCCTAGGAGACAGGCGCCACAAGCGGGGAGCAAGTAAGGATTGTGAAAATCCAACACATTTTGAGGGCCATTTTAGATTGGGAGGTTATCTCACGTAACAACAATGAGACGTTCGTAATTGGTTTGGGTCACTCAACTCCCGCTCACCTAACGGTCTCAGACAACAACCCTGCACTTGGCAGGGTCGTCATGGAATCCTTGGTATATGAATGAAATCCTGTGACGCCTCACTTTTCTTGATCCGGTATTTGTCGCTTTGTCGTTGTCTTCGATACAAGACATTCACTGCGTCCAGTTGCTCTTCGGTACGCGGAAGGAAAACAACCCTATCGAAACCCGAGCTCGTAGGAGATACTGCGCGAATTGCATGCCAGCTGGCATGCAACGTTTCCTGATTTGTCAAGGCAAGACACATACTATTCGAGATAGCTTGAAGCAATCCGGTAACCAAGCGAGATAAAAACTGACTCCACTCTTGTAGATTGTGTCCAGTCGCAATGAAGACGACGTATAGTGTACCGTAGTTCGCAAATACATTGTGTTTGTAGTCGTTGTTGTCGTAAACATATTCCGACTCAATTCGCGATTATGAACAAATACAGGTTCATGTCCCAGTCTACGGACCCAGTCTCTAACTCATACAAGAGCAAGAGGGCGTACATACCCATAACATGAATTAGGATGTACAGAACGTTGTTGCCCCCTCACTCTATGGTTTCGTCGTACTAATTCACATTGAGGACCCTCAATATTGGCTGTCATGAGTATTCAAAATAGTTCCCGTTTAGTGTGCATGTTAAGTCCATTCCAAATGTTTCCCTTCTTCAGAAAGTTCTATGAAAAACGGTGCCCCTATGGTATGCACACCCCCGGTTCTTTTCCTTTGCATGTACTTCTTTGCCCATAATGTTCTCACATTATCTTTGACATCTCGTCTCAGGACAAAAACACCTGATTCTAACATATTTTCTCAAAGCATGTATTCAAGTGCACAGCCTTCATGCTCGGCAACGCTCTGGAAAAACTGTCTAAGGCTTATTTGATGAAAGCTTGAATCGAAAGCATCCAAAATCATCAGCTTATTTCTATTTAATCCCGTTGCATACATTATGCCAACTACTCAGAACTACTACGTAACCTATGTGGTTCTCTGACCTTCCAAAATAATTTTCTAAATATATTTTAGTACAGAAGAAATAGAAAGAATTACATGCGCCGAGGATGATTACGAATAACTGATTCTTTCAAGACTGAAATCATAGAAATATATTTTTCCTGTTCAATAGAATATTTTTAAGAAGACACAAAATTTGATAAATTTCACAAATAAAATAGCTCAAGGCAAGTAAATAAACCGTATCAAATGAAAAGTCAATCGAACTCGATGCCGTTATAAGCTTTTTTTCTCTATCAGCTCAAATAAATTTGAAAATTATTTGATTATCTGTGGGGTAGCACAATCCTACCGCACCTCCTTGGTGGCACTTGCTATTTGGTGACATTATTTCATTTTACGAGCGAGTGACCATATTTAAGAATCATTCTGTCACTAATTCTTGAAGACTGCAGAATATCGCTCGAACAGAATGCAAATCGGGCTAGGTTTGAGTCCAGAATAAGACAAAAGTGAAGAAGAGTTCCGGCCGAACCAGGAACGATTCGTATTTTCAAGAAGTCTGAAAGATTATTGAATTTGCAAATTAGTTGAAATCAAAATTATCTTATCAACTTACCTAT
>JAAUYH010239948.1_pt1 | contig 10528 bp, 6 predicted proteins | sample 7278061 | NCBI WGS metagenome assembly JAAUYH01 (sample SAMN14350203, study PRJNA611818) | marine sediment metagenome | isolation source: surface marine sediment (0.6m) | place: French Polynesia: Moorea | collected 2018-08 | reverse complement strand
TGTGACAGAGTGGACGACCTCCCTCTCTTGCTCTGTTCCGGCTAGGGAAAGGAGCTGGGGTTGTCGGGGCGTCAACTTTAAGGATTGACTTTTATATACCGATCTTAAACTTGTTAATTTGACAAACTGTAATCACGCTCGAACCGTTGTAACTGTTAAACTACTTTGACTTTTAAACTGATATGATTTTCCAGCTTAATCTTTTGTAAGCTTAGAATGATGTGAATTCAAATAACTATGAATTACAACTGCTCTGATTTCAAACAACTACATATCGCGAAACACTTATTCATGCCCAACAGTTATAACGGTCAAATAATACTTAATTTGACCTACAGATAACAAATATTTTGACTGAATGATGACTATTATTTGTCAACACGATAACAGACTATGAGCACATAATTAAGAGTAAATTACCAATTACGGCTTTCTCCGACTTAAATACTAGGTTTATCGCTAAGTTTCTCAACATTAAATAAAGCTAATATTTTGAGTGTAGTCAGGAAAATACTCACTTAAGTTTTTTCATCGATACCAAGTTTGTAGTTCAGATAAGCTCCACAGTAAACATTAAACCCGTAACATCTTTATATTAACTTTACAGTTAAAACTGATATTTTATTTTACTGTGTTACTTTATTTTTATTTTTGTTATCCTTGATAATTTATATCCCGATATGGGAACAAAAAATATATTTTTTTACAATACTTAACTTCTGTTGAATGTTAATCAATTTTCTGGGCAGAAATACTTAATTTATATAAAAATTGCTTCTATTTGCTTATTTTATCTGTTTATATCTAACCCTGACTTTGTATCGCTTCCTGTTAATTTTTCAAGGATTTGGGGTTTTATTTTTTCATATTCATTTTGCAGTAATTTTTTGCTCATCTGCGGATTTCCTCTTGAAGTGAGAGAATAACCGAGCTTGACCCATTCTTGTAAGCGAACAGTTTGAACTGAAGCGATACTCGAATTGAGTATCAGATGGACGGGTTGAGGAGCTTCCTTCGCAAACAATAATATTTGATAGTAACCAGTTTCCCCTAAAAGACGAGTAGTTTCTCGACCAAATTTAGTTTTGAGGTCGAGATAGCAATTTAACCATTTAGCACCATGTTTTTGGTTATAAATAGCGGAAATCCACAGCAGCATTGGGTGAGGGTCGGTTATGAAGATAAATTGATTGTAGCGACTACAAACGAAAAACTTGCGAATTTCTAGGATAGGTAACATTGCCCACAATGCAGGTAATAGCTCGCTGTTTACTTTGATTGCTTGGGGAAAAACAATATTAGCAATAGGTTTATTTGCAGACCAAAAACAGCTACGAGTAATTTCATCTTTAATTACAGATGGAGGAAGCTCTGAATCTGTGGAATGAGTTGGTTGCGTGAGTTCTGCTTTTAAGGTTGTTGCTTGTGGTATATCTTCCTCTTTAAGGAAGCTTTGTTCTAAAGCAAAGTGTTGTAAGGAATTATTGGTTTTTTCTGATGTTTCCAGTTTTCCTAAGGTTTCAATAATTTCAGTAATATTTTGAGGGCGATCGCATGGCGATTTACCCAAACAATCCATTATTAGAGTTTCTAATAATGAAGGTAATAGAATCGTAGAGCTAATGTCTGTAAAGGAACGTGGTTTCTGTTCGCGATGAGCTTTATACCATGCTCCAAAAGAGTGAGTTTTTGTTTGAATTGGCGTTCTACCAGTGAGCATTTCAAACATCATCATCCCCAAACTATAAATGTCAGATCGGTTATCTAGTTCTTTTCCCTCCATTTGTTCTGGTGAAGAATAAGCCAGGGTTCCCAAATAATAGTTTGTATTTTCGGTGTTAGATTGGAGTAACTTGGCAATTCCAAAATCTAGTATTTTGACTAATTCTCCAAAACTCGGATCTTGAAGAATAAAAATATTACTAGGCTTGATGTCGCGGTGAATAATAGGGCAGACTACATCATCAATGGTGATACCATCATGTGCAGACCCCAAACCCAAACAGATTTGATGCGCTATATTCAAAAATCTTTTTAAACTCAGGGTTTCGTGACGAATAATTTGGCTGAGGCTTTTACCCTTGAGATATTCCATCACATAAAATGGAATATCATTCTCATCGACCCCATAATCCATTACTCTCACAACATGGATGCTTCTTTGTCCTAGTAATGCACAGGTTTTAGCTTCCCGCTCAAAGCGTTCTTTCATGCGCATTTGTTGGTTTTGCATTGAAAGTGCTAAGAATTTGACAGCAACCGGTACGCCTCCCAATAAAATATCCTTAGCACGATACACTCGACCCATTGCTCCGGTACCGATTAACTTTTGAATTTGATAGCGTTTAGCGAGTAAGCGACCAATGTTCGGGTCTGACATAAAAAATTCGACTCCAATTAAAAAATATGACCCTAAAAAATATGACCTAAAAAATATGACCTAAAAAATATGAAATTCAAATCTACCTTAAAGACAGGTTGCTAGATTTTGACTAAGGATAGTTAACTTATTTCTCGGGAAATTTTGAGATAAATCTGATAAGTACTAGAGTTTTATTTATAACTTTCCAAATATCTTAAAATCGTGTGTATATTTATTTTTCCCATTTTGAAGATATTTGATTAACTTGGGGAGTAGAAAAAATATAAAAATGTTTGTAGAGGTAAGGAGTCAGGAGTCAGGAGTCAGAATAATATAGATAATTGATGCTTTGTATAGATTTTGAGGTGAAAGAAACTTATTTCTTGCAGTTTCTCAAGTTTATTCATTATTCAATTTATTCAGTTAAGTGCTTCTTACCCTAATTGCTAGAAATAATTTGTTAACTTTTAGTAGTTAATTTTTCTAAGCTCGCTTCCATAGTGCTGCTTAAAAAATGACCGGACATAATACCACTGGTAAGGGAATAACTAGCATTATCCAGTCGGTGTAAAGTTTCAAATCCACTGCGACGTTGTTTATCTCCCAATACCCAGTATCGTTGAACGATGCTACTCAAACCGATCCAGCCTTCACCTTCTATTTGTCCTAATAAATTATGGTGCAGTAAAAAACTATATTGACGTTCGCCATCGTCCATTCGTCCCTTGTATTGCATAGCAATCTCTGTGCGGTCGCTACCTGGAAATACCAATTTCGTCGCCATGGTAAACCAGTTATCTCGATTCCAAGCGACTAGGGTCATACCCTTTACAGAAATTGGCATTTTATTACGTTCCAACCAACTTCCTTGAATTTTCCAGCGTCCTGGCTGTAGTAAAAAAGTATGACCCACCCTTGATAATCCTCAATGCACCTAGATTATGCTATTATTCCCAAAATCTTAAACTTTAAAATCTTAAACTTTAAAATCTTGAACCTAAAAATCTTGAACCTGAAAATTTGAGACTTGAAAATTTTAGACTTAGAAAAATTTAAATGGGTTTTGTTGTTCGCGTAGCTTTCGCTAAAAAAAGTTAAGGAACAGGGAATTTATTTCATTCACGCACTGGTAGCTAATTCTTGAATGCGTGGTTGATGGATTTCACCTAACAGAACTTCGTGGCTTGCACCTGTTGCAGAGGGTAGATTACCGGGAGCACCTGACTCCCGCCAATAAGCTAATACTGCAAATGCGATCGCTTCTTTAAAATCGGCACTAATCCCAACTTCATCTGTAGTAAGAACAGGTATTGGTGTTAGTAATTCCTGCAAACGTTGTTTTAAGTAAAGATTACGATTACCACCCCCACATAAAAGTACTCTTTGGGGCATTTGTGGTAGAAAAGTACGATAGCTATGAACTATAGAACTTGCCGTTAGTTCTGTTAGAGTTGCTAAGATATCTTCTGGACTAAGTTGGTACTTGGAAGCATCTTGCAAGCATTGCTGCAGATAATCTTTGCCAAATAATTCTTTTCCGGTAGACTTAGGTGGCGCTAAATGAAAATATTCGTGCTGTAACCATTTTTCAACTAAAGCTTGACAGGGAGTTCCACTTGCTCCCCATGCACCATTCTCATCATAAGTTTTAGCACCATCTGTTAAATGCTCTACTGCTAAATCTAAAAGACTGTTACCTGGTCCTGTATCCCAACCACAAACTTGATCTAAATAATTGCCTTGAAATGCGGGAATATAAGCAAGGTTAGCAATTCCGCCAATATTTTGAATACAACTACTAATTTGGGGATCGCCGAACAAAGCTAGATCCACACGGGGAACCAGGGGTGCACCATGACCACCAACAGCTATATCCGCGACTCGAAAGTTATTGATAGTTTTGGTATTAGTTAAATTAGCAATTACAGCACCCCGACCTATTTGCAAACTGTAACCGATGGGAGATTTAGAGTTGATTTTTTCCCTTTCAATTCTTTCTGGTGGTTGATGATAGATAGTTTGACCGTGAGAACCAATTAAAGTAGCCTTTTCATGACCAACTTGAATTCTATTCGCAGCTTCAGCAAAAGCACATGCGATCGCATCATCTAATTGTGCTAGTTCTGCCATGGAAATCCTGGCACCAACACAAATTTCTAAAATACGTTCTCTCAGTTTTTTTGGATAAGGGTATGTAGCTCCTGCAACTAAATCAATTTTGATTTCTAAATCTTGACCATGAATGTCTACTAGAACGGCGTCAATACCATCTACTGACGTACCGCTTATCAAACCAACTACACGAGTCATAAAGATTAAAGTTGAGATAAATGAAATGATTTTAGAACGATATTGTAGAATTATTTGAACTTTAAGTAGGTCGGCGTAGCCTCTGTCTCGTCTCTACAGGGTTTTGGATTTTTCCATGTACCTCATTTATCTGAAATATGCTGTAATTATTTGAACTTTATAATTACTTGAGATTTTAAAATAATTTGTAATTATTTCTAGTTGCGATTTACATCTTTTAGATCTAGTTCATAGTTTAGCTGGAGAATATTTACCCCTGGTTCGCCAAAAATCCCCAAAAATCTTCCATCTGTATATTCTCTAATTGACTTTTCTATTTCGCGTTTTTCCTGTTCCTGTAAATTTCTTGCAGATGCAACTCGATCTATTTGTGCTTGTGCAGCTTCTAGGGAAATGTGAGGGTCTAACCCAGAACCGGAAGCATATATCAATTCTGCAAGGGGTGGAATATTTTCTTCTCTGAGTAATTCAGCTTCTTCTAATACTCGTTGCTGTAAATTTGGATCGCTAGGAGCTAAGTTACTGGCTCCAGAGACTCCTGTAGGTCTACCTCTTCTACCGATACTGTAACGGACTGCACTTGGTCTTCCCTGAAAATATTTTTCTGACACAAATTTTTGTCCGATTAAAGTCGAACCGTAATTTTCTCCATGAATATTTTGTTTGATGTTACCATTTGCCTGTTCTGGAAAGAAAACTTGACCTATCACAAGTATGAATAAAGGATAGATAAATGCTGTGACTAACCAAAGAACTATAGTTATACGAATTGCTTTAAAGATATCTTTGAACATGGGGATTGGGGATAGCACTGCGTGCCGCCTTGCGGCATAGAGCCTACGGCGTCGGCGTAGCCTCTGGCGACTGGGGATTGGAGATTAGGGATTGGTAGTTCAATTATTACTACTTATTTTTCAAAAAATTTTTAGCATTTATTTTTAAGTATTTAGTTTAAATATTCAATATTTAAAATAACCCTGCTGAATTTAATTAAAATAATCCTACTGAAGTTATTCCAATATCAATTATTTTGATCAGAATCAATGGTATTACTATTCCACTAATTCCATAAATTAAAATATTACGCTGTACCATCCTGTTCGGTGATAGATTTGTCGTTCTAATACCTATCAATGCAAAAGGAATTAAAATTGGAATTATTAAAGCTTTATAAACCAGAATTGAAAGTATTGCTGACTTCAGATTACTTAAACCAAGAATATTAAGGCTCTCTAATTTAGCATTGGGAATTAGTAACGGGATAATAGCAAAGTATTCACCAATTTTATTGGCAATTGTAAATATAGTTACTGCCCCACGGGTCATGATTAATTGCTGACTAATTTGAATAATATCTATTAATTTGGTGGGGTCGGAATCTAAATCTACGATACTTGCTGCTTCTCTTGCAGCTTGAGTACCGGTATTCATTGCAATACCTACATTTGCTTGCGCTAGTGCTGAAGCATCATTTGCGCCATTTCCAGTCATTGCAACCCTGTTACCCTCTGCTTGTTCGAGACGAATAACTGTGTTCTTAACTTCTGGGGTTGCATCAGCAATAAAGTTTTCTACCCCTGCTTCCCTCGCAATTACTGCAGCTGTAAGATTGTTATCACCTGTAAGCATTAAGGTACGCACACCCATTTTACGCAATCGAGCAAAGCGATCGCGAATTCCGGGTTTGATGATATCTCGTAAATAAATTACACCGAAGATTTCGTCATCTACTGCAACTGCTAGAGGTGTACCTCCTTGCTTCGCTACATGCTCAAAGGCTGTACCTACATCCGGAGTTACTTGTCCACCTTCATTACAAACAAATTCTTCGATTGCTGAGACTGCTCCTTTACGCAGTTGACGACCACTAGGAAGGTTAGTACCGCTTATCCTAGTAATTGGAGAAAATGGTATAGCTTGAGCTGCTCCACGCTCAAAATCTACCCTTGCACCTAATCTTTCTGCTAATCGGACGATAGATTTACCTTCAGGAGTATCGTCAAACACGCTTGCTGCTAAGGAAACATGAGCTAATTCTTCCAGGGAATGATTATTTACTGGAATAAAAGATTCAGCCAGGCGATTACCTAAAGTAATAGTACCTGTTTTATCAAGTACTAAGACATCGATATCCGAGCAAGTCTCGATGATTTTTCCAGAAGTTGCAATTACGTTGAGTCGTGCGGCTTTATCCATCCCAGAAATCCCAATGGTGCTGAGCATTCCAGCTATAGTCGTGGGAATGAATACAATTAATAAAGCTATAAATGCTGGGGTATCAATGGGATTTTGCAGGTAGTAAGCAATCGTGGTTAAGGTGACGACTACCAGAGTAAATAATAAGCTTAAAAATACTAATAATGCGGTTATCGTAATTTCATTGGCTGTTTTTTTACGTTTTTTACCTTCAACATTAGCAATTATCCGATTAATAAAACCACGACCCGGAGGTGCAGTTACTCTAATTATCAGTTCGTCGGAAATAATTCTGGTACCACCAGTAACAGAACTCCCAACATCAGATCCAGATTCCTTAAGAACTGGTGCAGATTCCCCTGTTACGATGGATTCATCAACGCTAGCGACACCCATTGTCACTTCTCCATCTGCAGGAATTATATCTCCCGCGACTGCGTAAATCGTATCGCCCCGTTGCAGTTCTTCAGAATCAACTTCAACAATTGAACCGTCTGGAAATAATTTTTTGGCGGTGGTTTTTGTTTTGGTGGAGCGCAAAATATTTGCTAAAGCCTTTCCCCTACTTTCTGCTAATGCTTCTGCAAAATTGCTAAACCAAAGGATACAAAATAATGCTACCGCGATGGAAATGTTAAATACACGAGGATTATCGTTGGATAATTCACCAAATATATTAGGCTTAATTGCCAACGCTGAAGTAACGATTGTTCCAATCGCAACCACAAATAATATGGGGTTTTTACTCAGATGGTGAGGATTAAGTTTCAAAAAAGCATATTTGAATGCTCGTAGATACAACAGTTTGCTAATTTTTATTTCCCGTTGCGATCGCGTGCGGCGATCGCGGGTTCGAGAACGCGAACGTTTGGGTGTAGGGGGGTTTGCCGATTGCATTATCTAATGGTGGTTAACTATTGATTTTGATTTGGTGTAATAAAAATATCAAATAAATAACTGGTAATTGGTTGTTGGTAATTGGTGATTTATCAAATTTTCATAACAAATTATTGATGAATATTACAAGACATAGATATAAATTTAATACTTATAAATCCGATTTAGAAGTAATAAATCAAAAACTTATAAATCAAAAACTTATAGTTCAAAAAACTTAGAAGTCAAAAACTTACAATGAGAGACGTCATAAATCAAAAACAGAAACATACATAATCACACATTGCAAGTTACAACACATGGCAAGTTATAAATTAAAACTCACAATCACTAATTACACCTTTAATATTACAAATCAAGATATAAATTCATTTTAGTCCTGCAGCAATTTTAAAATTTTCTGCAATAGGACCTAAAGCAAGAAATGGGAAAAAACTCAAAAATCCTAAAATGAAAATTAATGTGATACTAATACTTGTCAATACAGAATTATTCAGTTTTAATTTATTAGATCTCTCTGGAATTATAGGTTTACGCAGCATAATATCTGCTAGCAAAAGAATCGCTATTGTAGGCACATAACGACTAATTAGGATGCTTGCAGCGGTGCTTAAATTCCACCACAGAGTATTATCTTTTAAACTTTCTAAACCAGACCCATTATTCGTTGCAGCTGATGTAAACTCATAAATTACTTGGGATATATTATGAAATCTAATATTATCTACACCCCATAATGTTTGAGGGAAAGCTAAAGTTATTGCCGTAGGTAATAAAATTATGAAGGGATGGATGAGAAGAATTAAGCTACAAAGTAAGACTTCTTTTCTACCAATTTGTTTGCCCAAAAATTGGGTATTTTTTCCAACTAATAATCCTGCTACAAATACAGTTAAAATTTCAAAAATTACTAAATAAACAATCCCAGTTCCTTGTTTGCCCCAAATAATTTGCACAAACATACTTGAAAGGTTAACAAAAATACCTGTTGGCATTAAAGAATCATGCATCCCATTAACTGCACCAGACATTGTCGCAGCAGTTGTGACTGTCCATAGTGCAGTTTGTGCCCAACCAAATCTCAGTTCTTTACCTTCCAAATTAGGTTGTTCTAATCTTAATTGCGCATTAATAATTGGATTTCCTTGTAATTCTCCTACAGCTGTAATTCCAACTAAAATTGTAAAGATTGCAAACACCATCCAAAATAACAGCCAAGACTGTTTGCGGTTGTTGCTAAAGATACCATAGCTGTGAATTAATGCTGTTGGAATTGCTAGCATGGCGATAACTTCAATTAAGTTAGAAGCACCATTAGGATTTTCAAAGGGATGGGCTGAATTAACACTAAAAAAACCACCCCCACTGTTTCCCAAAACTTTAATAATTTCAAAAGATGCTACCGGACCTCTAGCAATATACTGTCTAATACCTTCTAAAGTTCTAACTTCAATAGTACCTGCGAGAGTTTGGGGTACTCCTAAGATTAATAAGGCGATCGCTCCCACAATAGATATTGGCAAAAAAATACGTGTAATCGCCCGGATAATATCAACATAAAAATTTCCTAGAGGTCTACCTGTTATACCGCGAATAAAGGCGATCCCCACAGCTAAGCTTGTCCCACAGGAGGTAAACATGAGAAACCCTACTCCTGCGGTTTGACTAAAATAGCTTAAGGTTTTTTCTCCAGCATAATGTTGTTGACCGGTATTAGTTAAAAAGGAAATAGTAGTATGTAATGTTAAGTCCCAATTAGGAGCACCAAATTGGTTCGGGTTTAAAGGTAAATCGACTTGATAAGTAATGAGAAAATAAACCGCAGTACCCACGAGCAAATTAGTAATAATTGCTGCCCTTGCATACTGCAAACCTTTCATATTTTCTTCTTCTTTTACACCAACTAATTTATAAATTATTTTTTTCTCTAAAGGAATGATAATATTATGAAGTAGGGTTTTTTCTCCAAGGAATACCCGGGCTATGTAGTTTCCTAATCTTGGAGAAATTATAATCAGTATTAATAACGTGAAGCCAATCTGAAAAAAACCTTGTCCCATTATTTCCAAGTCCAGATACGATATTTATTGACTAAAAAACTAGGTATCAAAATAAGGTTATTTTGATACTTTTTTTGTCAATAAGTGATGAGGAGAATATATTTAATTTGTGGTATTGCATGAAGCATTTGCTAAAAATAACATTAATGATATTTTTAGAAATGAAGCATATCACCTATATACGTCGATTTTGAACCCAGAACAACCAAATTTATATCAAATCTTATTTGGTGAAGGGTAGTTTTTTATTCTCAGAAATATTTTATATACAGTAAACCTGTTCCACAAGATATTTGTCTTACAAAACTGGGGATTGAGGAATAGGGATTGAAGTCAGGAGTCAGGAGTCAGGAATCAGAATATGACCTGCGGTCTGCGGTCACGTAATATCTATAGCTGCGCTACCTGCGGATCCGGTACGCTGTTGCTAGGCGCTAACGGGAGTCAGGAGTTGAGAATCCTGAATCAGATGTTGTTAGAAATCCATCTGTTTAACTTAAACTGTTGCTAACCCAAATCTAGTGGTAACTCCAAGGGAATTTGACCCAATGAACCTCTGCGAAAATCAGTTAAAATTTTTCTAGCTGCACGCTCCACATCTCCTTGATATCGATTTTTAGCTAAAGCGTGCAAAAATTCGTCTCCAGTAAAATCGCTTGGATCGATTTCATAACGAGACATCAACACTTGTGCTGGTAAGATA
>JAAUYH010085077.1_pt1 | contig 10531 bp, 6 predicted proteins | sample 7278061 | NCBI WGS metagenome assembly JAAUYH01 (sample SAMN14350203, study PRJNA611818) | marine sediment metagenome | isolation source: surface marine sediment (0.6m) | place: French Polynesia: Moorea | collected 2018-08 | reverse complement strand
TTGAAATTTTCGTAATCTTGACATAAAAATGAAACGCAAAGCCAGAGCTAAATATGCTCTGGCCCATAACCCGAGCAATCTTGTCAACATGTTATAGCAAAACAGAACAGATTGTCGTTGTACCTTTAAATAAAATAATGGCCCATTCAAAATCGGCGGTTTTTTTGCACACCCTGTATATTATAAAGAAGCTGGAAATTTATATATTTGCAACGATTTTTCAAACGATAAAATTTTGTTTTCAAACACCCGAAAATTGGTGATATTCAGAATATACACTTTTAAGGAGACTTAATTTTAAAATGGAGAACTACTATACAAATCTCTCTTCCTTAATTTCAATAAATGTACAGTTTACAAATTGATCGGCTCTGAGGTGCAACCAGACAAATAAAAGAAAACATATTTTCATTTCAACACGAAAATGACGGGACTAGAAGACCATGAGTTTAGAAATCTGAAACATGAAAGAAATCTGTGAAAAACTTTAGAATAACGGAAATTTTTTGATTTTTGAATGAAAAAGACCGCAGCAGTGCGCTAAAAAAGCTCGACACAGTAAACTTATTGGCAAAAAACGATCATGATGATCGACAGAATAATTTCATGGACTTATTGCATTGCAGATAGTTTGGGTTCAAGGTAAGATTTTGAAATTAATAACAGATATAAGACTTCCGAAGTAACCGTTTTTTTATGTTAAGCATAAAACTATTGAATATTGAGAAGGTTAAACAATTCTGTATAATAAGAGTAATTGAGGTAAGTAAGTTCAGCACAAAAATATCGAGTTTTCCTCTTGGGGAACGGGTTACGTTGAAGCTCATCGAGTGAACCTAGTGCTGTGATTACATGTTCCAAATAGAATGATTGCTAAATGCTGAGTAGTGAAAGGTAATGGAGTTGTTTGCGACATCTAGTAATGCTTGGCGTTAAAATTATTTATTGTAATAGGCTTTCTGATGTCACCTTGCAGTAATTTTATGTAAATTGTCAGATCCAATGAAAATTTCAAGAAGTGGTGAATTCAATTCATGGTCCGGAACTCGTAATTATTTCGAACCTTAATACGTCGGCCATTGCAGCCAGTTATTGGCATAAAATATGGTAAAACATATAGTTATTCCGGGGAAACTACAATAAAAAATTAGAAACCGGTAATGCAAAATTTTCGTCAATTCCGAGCATTTCCTTTCGAACCTAAAAGTTACTGCTAGTAGATAAGATTACACTTGTTAGAATTTAATACGTTACCTTGTTTAATAGACAAGCGTCATAATGAGCAACAGACTATTCTATTCCGTGAATCAAACAATGTAGATTGAAAACTAAAGAAGAATTGGTTAGGAATTCGAAATGAAAAGCCGCACAAGCCTGAATAATAGCTGAGAGAGCAGTAATCTGTGCAGGTTGAACTTATGGGCAACATACATCTAATTTGCCTATCCAACCAAAAGTATCGCGCAGAAAGAGAGTTATCATGAACCAGTAGATATCCAAAAAACGTATGAACTGAATTCCGAGAGATATCTATTAGACAATTACGCGCTTCATCGTGATTGAAACGAGTACCTAACCTCAATGATTTCAGAGGGCAATGAGAATTTAACACAGTATAGCATCATTGCGGCACGAATACTAGTTTTTCCTGTGACACATGCTTCGATATGTCGTTCGATTTTGTTCGAATTACAACATTGTGGGATATCGTACATTTGATAAGATTTCAGTAGCATTGAGATGATTTCGAGCTCGTAAACGAGAAAACATTACTTGAATTAGCGGTGCTCAGATCTTCTATGAAAGAACGGATGGCAGCGCTGTGTAAGTAGTTAATAATCAAACATAGAGCTACTTCAAGTATCAATTGCTTTAATTCACGGCTTCTCCATCTTTGAACCTGCAAAAATGATTCTGCGATGTTTACATAATCGGAAGCACTAGAGGTATTTGCAGTACAGACTTTGTCAATGAGCGTATAGATTACTAATTCCATAGGAATAGGTTGTTCGACGCACTTACAAGGTATCTAATGTGCATTCCACCATGTTCCTTACCTTCAAAAATCAAAATGGGGCGTAGTCTGTCCGATTTGGGAGCAGAAAAAAGAATGGGTAATACAGAACAGAATCAAAATTCAGGATAGCATAATAAAATTTAAGAAATTTATTGGACAGCTCGATAAATAGAATGTTCAGAGTTCCGAAATGTGACGCGTACATTAAGAAAGCATTCATAAAGGGTTTTACTTTGCACTGAGAAATTTCTATGGCCGTTCGATGAGTCTCGAAATGTAATTAAATTTTTTAGGCTTCTTCTATTTCTCAAAGATCTATGCAGTGACATTGCATTGTAACTACTTGGAGATGAGAAGAGTAATAATGTTCACAGATCATCTACCTTTGAAATAACCTAATTTTTTAACATGCGGAGAACAATCACTCATACAAGTTGGGCGGTAAGATCAGTAGAAAGGTCCAATCCGCTCTGATTGTTTGATATAATAACCATTATTTCATTACATCCATATCAAAGCTAGTAAAGGTATAACTGTTGATTTTCCATGAAGACTTGGAGATTAAATGCTCAAAGGTATTTCTAGCTATGGTACCACGTACAAAAATACCAGAACATACAGTCAGTGCCGTAATTCTGATTAACATATCGAATTATGAATAGAAAATCAATTAAATTAATCTAGAAAGGCATGCAGCATCTCACACCAGGCTACAGGAAATATTACATAAGGTTGTTAATATCGATCTCTTAAGGTATTGGAAGCTGCAAGGTCTGAAGTCGAAGATATGAGCTGCCAGAGAAACTTTAAAGTATTGTCTGTCCATTAACTCGATTCAAAAACTGTCTTTTCTCAGGCAGCGCCTAGTTCGAATAAAAATGCACACAGAAAGTTTTGCCATATTCAACTCCGCACATCTCCTACCTTGAAATAGACATCTGATAAAACTTCGTTATGCTCAAAAAATTGGCATAATATGACTCCACTTGACTCACGACTATTTAAAATTCAGCGTCATAGAGTAATACGGCGATTTCACCTGTTTATTTATTTTAAAGTATTCTCATTTGTTCTTTTTATTGGCTTCGGTTTTGAATTCAAGTTGATATCATTTTACTTTATTTTCATAGAATAAGAAACATCAAATTTTTATTTCTTGCAGATTTTACCAGTTCATGAGATTTTGAGCAGAAAATCTAGAAATTCTTCTTGTAATACATAGAAATAGCAGATAAAACTAATTAGTATCGAACAATTAGCCAAAAACTGTACTCTGACTTTGCCCATATCTGTTAACCTACTGTAAAAATTCATCATAGCGCAAGCTAAAAAGCGCCGGTTCATAAGAAGAATATGTGACTCATAGTGTGCTACTAGTAAATAAGAATCCAAGTTCCAATCAAATTCTATGTGACTGTCTGTTGAGACCAAAAAGCTTGAAACATTCTGTAATTAATTTCAGTCGGAAGTAGAATCACTCACTTGATCAACTGCATCGAAAATGAAAGAAACGTACGGATCGAATGATGGATTGGCTAAAAAATGGATGCACCGAACTGTTGATCGAAAAGTCGAAACGCTGTGTAAGGTTGAAATTGCTGAGACACGTTGAGAAGGTGTGAACAAACGGCGTACATGACTACACTCGATGAATACTTTCGAAAGGTTCTGTAAAATTTCGCGCCTATCAATATCGCAGAACAGATCAACCATAACGAACGGGGTTTGGAAGCCTGCTTCCGGAAGAAATTCTTTGACAGAGAGTAAAATATCTAAACGAAATGATGCGTGTTGATCAAGAAGTCAGAATGACACAGTAGGTTCTTGGAATATTCGCACCTTAATCTACAAATCTCGAGAAACTTTCCATAGAATCTTGATCAAATCAACTCAAGAAACCCTCTGCTTCTGTGAAATTATAGTGCAGAAAAGAAGAAAGTTGCTTCAGCTTACTCAAGCACTAACACATGCCTAAAGTGCCAAAAAGATGAAATGATGTTTGCAATTAGACAAGCTACAGTTTCCACTACCAATGAACTAGCTAATTACTTTGTCCCACTGTATATGACCCTATGATTGATGTAAGCAAGCCCATTGCTTTCTTTGTTTGATACTTCTTGGTGATAAATACGGTTTACTAACTGCATTATAGTTCTTGACACCATGCTTGTGTAGTATACTTATCACGGTGTTGACACATACTTTTGTAGTACTAAATTCGCTGAATTTGGCAGTCATCATATTTAGGGAAGGAAATCTGTTACTTCGTGCATATGATAACAGACTTCGAATACTTCTGTCGCTTAATTTTTGCTTCCGTTCCCTCTTTGTTGTACTGCTGCTCCTTTCACGCCGAATAATGTTAGCCAATGTCGACTGCGGTATCTTTTAGTACCCTACGATTTCTTTTTGCTTCACCCCTATGCAAAATGCTTCAAGAATGCATGGCTTACGCTCTTCAGAAACTTGCTTGGAACCAACCTTACGCCCCGTTGTACCACTTTTGATTTAGAAATACAACAGTATCGCTATAATAATTCATTTTTTTCGTACATTATTTCGGTTGAATCCAGAAAACTGATTGAAACTTTCAGCAATACTAATTTATTCTAGAATTTTCGTAGAATATCTGTACTTTAGCAAATTTTCATCGAACGAATCCTTAGTAGTAGAAATTATTGAAGCTATAAACTGCGTAGAAACTAGCCAAGGGATACATTGAATGAACTGAACTATTGTCTCACTATTGCCAAAGCCATGGATGACGGATTCAACGTGAGCTTCATTTTCGATACGGACTGTAATCAAAGCACTATCTTCATCAAATGGCTATAGCTAATAGTATCACGTGTAACTAAAGGAATCATTACATTTAACGCTATCATACTTAGATTCTACATTTAGAGAAAATATTTCATGAGTTTGCACTTAATTACGATTAGAATGTCTGAGGAAATGTGTAGTAGAGCGCGCTTCGCTATTCCGCTCTTTGCAAATAAGAACGGTTTCCGGGCCGCTACATTTGGTCATATAATTTTCTGTTGGTTTAGATACAGCCTGTTAGCAGAGAACCGTTTACTTAAACAACTGATGGCCCTCATAGAAAAAGCTTCTTTGGAGCACTCTCTTCTGGTGCAGACCCATTTGCACTACCGGCCGCAGCGCGAGTGGAAAGTGCTGAAGGCAAACTAGACCGCACTGTTGCTCCTGTAGATACAAATCTCATGCTTCCATGGCTTCGCCCAGGGAAAGATGCCGTGACGGCCTATCGTTCCGATTGCTACGCCACAACGGAGGTCCTTTAAGCGATATGCCAATTCAGGACTCACACCAAAGGTCTCACCACATTGAATGCACTCAGAAGGATTCTTGTCTTACGCATCTGGGATTTTACAGTCTTCCTGACAGCGATAGCAGTTCTGCTACAAAATTGAACACATTAGCACATTATGAAAATTCACTACGCAAAAGAAATGTTTCTTGAAGCTGAAAGCCTGAGGAAAACACGCGTTTTCTTAATGATCTTCCTAGGAAAGCATGTAGAATCCCAAATTTGGGTGAATTATTGAGCGTTGAGTATGTTAAATGTCTAGACTAATTTTTCACAAAAACCTATCGACACATTGTTAGCCGATTCTGTCCGATTCAAACCTTTCAGACAACAGATCAGGATTTCCAACGAAAAGATGGCGAAAGCGGCATGGTTCGCAAAAACTACGATTACACTGATTAGCACCAACAGTTATTATGATTATTCGGGACCATTCGTGAGGGATCAAATTGATTAATTAGTAATCATACACTTCGAAGACTTGGTTGTACGAAAAAAATCGGGTAACGAACTGGTAACTCACGTGACAATTGGATTGCATCGACTACAAAAAAGCATGTTCCATGCGTAATTTTTGAAGATTACTTTTGCAGTTCAGGATTGTTTGATCTGAAATTTACTTTATGACACGTATCATAGGCAATTAGTTCTAGCAAGTCAACGGAAATGGAGTTCGGGAAAGGATCGGGATCATTTTTCTGAGCCTAACGAGCAACTACTTGACATTTGTGTGGAATCACCCGAAGGTCTCGAAATTTCTTAGAGAATTGTTCAAGAATCTATCATTTAATTAGTTAAGCACAGCCAAAGTCGAAAAACCAGAATTCAAGCTGGCAATAGTCACAAGTCCAGTACTTGAACAGAAAATTACTAGTCGGCTACCCTTACTGGCTTCCGTAAGCACACCATGAAGATCAAATGGTAAAACCAAAAGAATTCAATTGGAGTGTCAGAGACTTGAATTTCTTAGAACATCTAGGGTAAATTTCACAGTGTCAAATGAACGTAAACACCACAGAGCTTCTTACTCGTAGATTTTTGCTCTATTTATAAGTTATTCAGGCACGATATAATCAAAACGGCCGTATTATGGCTGGAATTATCGCTTGAAGGATTTCAACAGATTCACTGAATATATAACAATTACAATTGCACTTCTCTGTGGAATCATTCTAAACAGCCAACTTTTTTGAGACTGTCACAGGTTGAAATACATGATGATAATATCTTATAACGTGTGACAGAAATTTTTTTCAATTTTCGCTAGACAAAAAGGTTGCCAAGAAGCATACATGTTGCAACTGTCAGCCAGATAAATTGAATTCGTATTTTTGCTCTTCAGATTACAGATAGCTCAAGTATCGTCTAAAAAATGCTTACTAGTCCTTGTATAATTTCCGGAGTGACATCATCGGTAAAGTGTGAAAAATTAATGATAAAATTATTTCAACCGTTCCGATCATTAGACAATGGTTCAGTAGAGAGAACTTTAAAACAGCTAGTGCCTTTCTTCAAATTAATGTCATTTATCGACTTATATGAGCGAATTTTAGTGTCATGCCATTTTTTTATTAATCATAACACGCGTAACGAAGAAAAAATTAATTTTATTGACAATCCTTTACTCATGTTCGATTCAAATCGAAAATAAAACACAAAGGTTGTAAACAGAAAAATTCATCAAACTTACCGAATACTTTTCAATTTTCATGTAAAGAACGCATTCATTAAAAAATAAACGTTGAAAGAACAAATATCAGATGCTTAAGATATTTTCTACCAAGCATTTTAGCAGCTTACTCGAAGTGAATTAGGCAAAAAGCTTTATAATCTAAAGTCTACGTTCAACAGTTACTCGCTAGACAGAATTTCACGATTAATTGTAGTTTGTTATTATTCATTTTACATATAAATATTTAGGTTGTACCTTGTTTTAGTACAACTGAGTGCCGAAATCAATTGCATGAGCTCGGATGTATTCGAAAACTATGATTGTATATGTTTTAGAGAATCAGACATTATCCAGCTAAAATTTTGGAGAGACTTAAGTTAATCTTTGTTTTAGCTGGGCTTTCAAATCTTTCGGCGGTTACTACAACAATACTCTAGCATTGTTCTAGCGTGTAACAATATATCTCACAAAACCAATAGTATTTACGGTATGTAGAGAATAAATACGAAAAGTATAAGTTCATAAGTCAACCAACCATTACTTTTGTTATACAAAACTCTTGTGTTTTATAGAATGATATATCAATATTGAGCGTGCTAATTTTCATAATCATGAAATGATTGACTTAAGGGATATCATAAAATATTAATCCTCATTGATTTTTATCTGATCTTCATTTGGCCAATGATCCATCGGCTACTTTACAGATACTCATTTCCGTCGAATTCCGTCGATGGACATTTTGAGTATGATTTTTAAATCATGATTTATCTACTGCATTTGACGAAAAAATGTCTTGTTCCGGAGTTACAAAATTTTCCATAGACCGAAGATTCTTTATTTTCTGGTATACTAGTGAATTTCTATTACGGACGAAATATTTTCCGTACAAGATTTGAAGGTACATTTTTAATGTATAAAAGAATCGAGCAATAAGATTAGAATTCTTTTGCTTCTTGAAATCGGCATGTAGGTACAAAATCAGAAGAAAATCAATGAAGTTCACTATTTTATGATATCTCCGAAACCAGTCGTGCTATGAGTGGTAAAATTAGTGTGCATAATGTTGATGTGTTCACAAAATAATGAAAGAATTTTGTACCACAAAAGTGATGATTAGTTAAGTTTGGAACTTATACTTTTGTCATTTTTTATCTGTACACTTTGTAAAATGCCATCTGATGGAATAGAGACTCTGTACGCTGGTAAAAAGTTTATTTAAATAAGCTTAACTGTAGAATTCACACATTTATTCTTGGTGCCTAGGTAGAAAACAACGAGAATGTTGTCGCGAGTCCACGAACAATCCATTACCTTGATCACGCTTGGTCTAACACATTCACAGGCTTTTTCTTGCAGCTTGATGCACTTAATGAAGTTCTTTGAAGCACTCTAGGTGGGCGAATTTCTCATCGTTCGGACTTCGAATTGATTTCAGCGAATCATGCTATCTTCTTAGTCGTGCGTCGCAACCGTCACGTACTAAAATAAAGCACATGGCATGTAGCTTCTGTATCAACAATGCTCGAAGTTACCTTGAACATCCGAATAACGATTACTCGCGATATTTTGTTTTTCCCTAGATGTATTTGAACTACACATTACTCTTGTCAAAAAATTTTTCGCGGATTCGAATGTTCCAGTCGAATTTCGTTATTTTTTATTGTCGTAGCGTACCGTTTTTAAATGCAATCGTACTTCATCGCAGTTACATCAGCGTAATAATTTTCGTGATACGCTTTAAGTAATTGAAGTCCTGTATAATCGCAAGTGTAGGGCAAAACAAATACACCTGAATGCACCTGCCCCCGCTCTACTTCCCATTCGAGATGGCAACCCTGCGCCTTATTTTCGCATAGTAAGTCATAGATACGACACACTTTTACTTGGGTGTCTACCCAGTTCTAGTCAGGTAATATTTCCGTCTACCTACTTTCTAGTAGTACAGACGGAGCCTATCCTATTTTCGATAAGCTAGCATTCCCACTATCTGAATCTTGAAACACAACCTGTTCGTTTCGGTCTAGACGGCGCTCGCAGGGGTTAGCGCCCTGCTCTGGCCAGAGTCACTAAGATAGGTTCTGTCCCACTCTGCACCTAGGTGCTCCTCATGCGTATCAACGCGTGATGGTAGAAGACGTTCATTCCAACATCTTCATTTTGCATTACAGTAAGCCATAACTTTCGCACGCCTTGTCGACAGCAGAATCAACTAGAAATAATTTTGAAGGCAAGAAAGTATTCAAATTAATCTCTGTCATATGTTAGTTCATTTTTTCAAGTTCCAAGTTTGACTTAAGATTAACAAAAATTTTTTGTGGCAGCAGTGAATGTGCTATCATATTAAACGTGCGATTTTATTCAATTATGCCGAAACTGGAATCAAAATCTGACCAACTGGTTCTGCGTTAGGAGGTATCGAACTTGTTACTGTCGACCAATCTCTACCTGCAGGGATTCACTATCTAATCCAAGAACTACCACGAAAAAGCACTTACTTACCCAATCTCATTGATTCCTTTCACAAAAAGTGGCTTCTAATAAAAGGAATCCACTACCAGAAGTAGGAATTACTCTAGCATCGTAGTAGAATTCTTTCGAGGCTCCTGGAAAATTCTTCACCCTATTCCAGAGCCGCCTCCTATTATCACATCGTATTCAACACTTATGCATCAGTCAATATTGTTCTTTACCTTCCGATCCCTAATTTCGCGTCTGAAGAATTTCTTTCCTTCGTAGCCATTCCGCGTACTTCGTACAATGCACCAGTTTTGAATTCTGCTTTAGATGTCGGTGGACCATTGAAAATGCTTTATTATACCGTTTGTTGCTTCTGATATAAATCCCATGAACACTGAACCTGTTTTCTAGATTCACCTTATCTCTTTTCCTGATTTCTTTCGAGCACGTACCCGTAATCATACGGAAATTTATAGCAACGAACCTTCTGAAAAGAATCCCAGTGAATGAGCAAACCATTGCATTTCTGACTACATGCAGGCATTACTGCCAAGTCAGTCCCTGTGAAACGAAACGTACGGACTTATTTGCAGATATCAATTATATTCCGGAAGGAGTCAGTCAAACGGAACCAACCAAGAACTGAAATTTGGCTGGCTTCTTCAGCGGAAATAGGAGAATGAATCTATCTAGGGTAACTCGCCTCGGTTCGGTTCTCTTGAAAGTGCAAAACATGGTATTCCGCCATGCTCCCGTAAATTAATTAACATTGTATGGGCATCTTTAATGTACAATAATCCTGCTTTGTGGTCCTTCCGTGCTGTCACTACAACAGGAAGACTATTGAACTATCGATTTAGGATTTGACAAAACATTCTGCACAGAGTGAAGGATATCTAAAATTACTAGCTACGTAAATCGCTAGATTTTGGGTGAGTCGAAAGCAATATTGATAATTAGCAGTTCTGTGTAGTATGCAGCCAAGGTTCTTCAAAAGATACGGCCTAGTGAGGAAAATACGCATTAAAAAATCGATCTCACAGGCGGTAGC
>JAAUYH010229538.1_pt1 | contig 10532 bp, 9 predicted proteins | sample 7278061 | NCBI WGS metagenome assembly JAAUYH01 (sample SAMN14350203, study PRJNA611818) | marine sediment metagenome | isolation source: surface marine sediment (0.6m) | place: French Polynesia: Moorea | collected 2018-08 | reverse complement strand
GGTCAAATGTACGGGGGAAGTTCAGTTATAAGTTCATTTGTTTTTCCACTGAGTTTTAGCGGGATTCCAAGCCATAATCTTTTTTGCGACGAAAGATATGCGGAATGTGGGGTAGAAGAACTGGCTGAAGGAGTCATCTTAGACCTCATGGAAATTCCAGGGGGAACCTTCTTCATGGGAACCGATAAAGCAGAAATTAAACGACTTTGTAAGAAATTTGATGTGACGTATTTCAAATGGGAAAAACCGCAACATCAAGTCACCCTTCAACCCTTTGCTATGGGACGTTATCCCATTACTCAGGCACAATGGAAAGCGATCGCAGAACGACAGGATCTTCGCATTAATATGGATTTAGACCCTGACCCTTCTAGATTCAAAGATGATCCCCTACAACCTCCTTTAGACGAAGGAGAAAAGCCCAAAACTCGATGGGATCGACCCGCAGAAGGAGTTAACTGGTATCAAGCGCAAGAATTTTGCGATCGCCTTTCTAAACTCACTGGCCAACCCTATCGTCTCCCCACAGAAGCAGAATGGGAATATGCCTGTCGCGCTAATACAACCACTGCCTTTCACTTTGGGGAAACCATCACAGGAGACTTAGCTAATTATAGAGCTTCATCTACTTATGCTGATGAACCGAAAGGCGAATATCGCTCACAAACAACCCCTGTAGGCTATTTTAAGGTGGCTAACGGCTTTGCGATATGCACGGAAACGTCTGGGAGTGGTGTCAAGACGATTTTCACAGCAACTATGAAGGTGCGCCCACTGATGGCAGTGCTTGGATTGATGCCCAAAATTCCAATGCTAATAATCAGTCAAATTCTCAAGAAAATGACGATAATAAGCTATATAAAGTCATACGCGGCGGTTCTTGGTCCTACCGTCCTATTGATTGCCGTTGCGCCCTCCGCTTCAACACCGACCCGCGCACCTACAACTCTTATGTCGGTTTTCGAGTAGTGCGTTCATCGATTAATTATCTCAAAATGTCAGGATCAACTCCAAAGAATAAAACTTCTGTGCGATAGTGTGAGAATGGAATGAGGAACGTTCTGAGATGAATAAATTTTTTGTCGATCGCGGTGGAACTTTTACCGATATCGTCGCGGTTGTGACTGATGAAGCCATTATCAATCAATTATCCCAAAAACAAGAACAGTTTTTAATTGTTCCTTTACCTAACCAACAATGGATCATTGTTTACAAATTACTCTCAGAAAACCCCGAACGATACCAAGATGCTGTCATTCAAGGGATTAGGGATATCTTGTGTCTGACTGATAATCAACCCATTCCAACGGACACAATAGAAGTGGTAAAAATGGGGACAACCGTTGCTACCAATGCCCTACTAGAAAGAAAAGGCGATCGCACCGTTTTACTGATCACCAAAGGATTCAAAGATGCCCTAAGAATCGGTTATCAAAACCGTCCTAATATTTTTGCTCGTCAAATCATTTTACCTTCAATGTTGTATGAGTCAGTTATAGAAGTAGAGGAAAGATATGACAGTCATGGCAATGAATTAATTCCTGTCAACTTAGAGAAAGTACAACAAGCGTTACAACAAATTTATGATCAAGGAATAAGAAGCTGTGCCATTGTTTTCATGCACAGTTATCGCTATCCCAATCATGAGAACCAAGTGGCAGACATTGCAAAAAATATCGGCTTTACTCAAGTTTCAATCTCTCATCAAGTTAGTCCCTTAATGAAACTGGTGTCTAGAGGAGATACCACCGTTGTCGATGCTTACTTATCCCCTATTTTAAGACGGTATGTTGACCAAGTTTCCAGTCAATTACCCGATACAAAATTAATGTTTATGAAATCCGATGGGGGGTTAATCGATGCCCATAAATTTCAGGGAAAAGACAGTATTTTATCGGGGCCAGCCGGGGGAATCGTTGGGGCAGTCCAAACCAGTTTAAGAGCCGGTTTTAACGAAATTATTACCTTTGATATGGGAGGAACCAGCACCGATGTCGCCCATTTTAAAGGGGAATACGAACGACAATTAGATAATGAAATAGCCGGTGCAAGAATGCGAGTTCCTGTCTTAAGTATTCACACCGTTGCTGCGGGAGGTGGCTCTATTTTATATTTCGATGGTGCTAGTTTTAAAGTCGGTCCAGAATCCGCCGGTGCTAATCCTGGCCCTGCTTGTTATCGTCGTGGTGGTCCATTAGCTGTTACCGATGCTAACGTCATGTTAGGAAAAATTCAGCCTCAATATTTTCCTCATATTTTCGGAAAAGAGGGCAATTTACCCTTAGATAAAGCAATCGTTACTCAAAAATTTAGAAAACTCTCTCAAGAAATTTATCAAGCGACTCATCATCAAAACAGTCCCGAAGAAATTGCAGCCGGTTTTATTAAAATTGCTGTAGAAAATATGGCCAATGCCATTAAAAAAATTAGCCTACAACGGGGGTATGATGTGACTCATTATACTTTATGTACCTTTGGGGGTGCAGGGGGTCAGGTTGCTTGTTTAATTGCCGATACATTGGGTATAAAAACCGTCTTCCTTCATCCCTATGCCGGTGGGTTAAGTGCCTATGGGATGGGATTAGCTGATATCAGAGTGATTAAAGAGAGTGCGATCGAAAAACCCTTAACTCAAGAGGTAATTACTGAGTTAAAACAAGTGATTAATGAGTTAGAAAAGGAAGCCAAAAAGGAACTTGATGAACATGAATCTATTAAAGGAGAAAAAATTGTTTCTAAAATCAGTTTAAAATATCAAGGGACAGACTCAACTTTATTAGTGGACTTTGCTAATGATGTTAAAGTAATGCAGAAAAGTTTTGAAGCAGAACATCAGTTAAGATATGGTTTTATTCAACCTCAAAAAATGTTGATTATCGAATCAATTTCTGTAGAGATTATCCAAATTATGGATAGTCCCGACGAACCCTTAATCACTCGTATTCGTCCCTCAGATGAGTTACCTAAACCCATAGAAATTGTTCCCGTATTTACAGACAATAAATGGCAAGATACTCCAATTTTTCAACGGGAGGATTTACAACCACAAGATAATATTAAAGGTCCAGCGATTATAGTTGAAAAGATTAGCACTATTATGGTTGAACCTAACTGGAATGCAAGACTAAGTGAGTATAATCATTTAATTTTAGAAGTGAATGAGTCTTGATATAAAATTGTAACCAAATCATCCACCTCTCACTATGTTAAACCTAAAAAATCATGGTATAATCGATTTGAAGGGTATTTCAAAAATTATAAAAAACATAAATGACAAAAATTATTTCTATATTTAATAATAAAGGTGGAGTCGGTAAATCTACTATCACCTGGAATTTAGCTCATGCTTTGGGGAGACAAAATAAAAAAGTCTTATTGTTAGACTTTGATCCACAATGTAATTTATCAATTGCACTACTGGGTGAAGAAGAATTTGTAAAACAACTTCCCTCTCAAAATATACCCTATGGAACTACGATAAGATCATTTTTACAGAGATTTTTACAAAATACTGGTGGAGAAGAAGTTTTCTTACATAAAGGTAAACATACTTCAGAAAATGTAGATATCATTGCAGGCGATTTTTGGCTAAATGTTTATGCGGATTCTCTTAATGTTGGCTCTGATTTATTATCTGGTACAGGATTAAGTCGATATGTTGCAATCAGGAAAATTGTTGAGCTATCAAATACAAAGAATGAAACTGAATATGATTTTGCTTTAATTGATCTTCCTCCTTCATTTGGCTCGCTAGTTAGAGCGGCTTTTTACTCTAGCAATTTTTATATTGTGCCATGTACATCTGATAATTTTAGTGTTTACTGTCTTGGTTTAATAGGTCAAATGGTTCCAAATTTTGTCAAAGATTGGGACAGTGGACTAAACCGTTTCAAAGATTCAAACCCACATTACCAAGAATTTGACGAATTAGGAAAACCAGTTTTTGCTGGTTGGGTTTTTAACGGATTTGATACTGCAAGAAAAAGACGTACTAGGCAAGAAATTGATGATGGAGTAGAAAAAGGTCCAAAAGAGATGATTCAGGCAGATGAAACAATGCACAACAGAATGTCTGATGCGGTAAGAGATGAGTTGTGTACATCATTACAAAATAAAATTACAGAATATAATCCTGTTGCTGATATAGGCACTGAGAATCTTAGAATTGGTGATATTGAGGATGCCAACGTGCTTATACAAAATAGTTTATGGCTAAATGTTCCTTTAGGTGAGTTAGAAAACTATGAACAAGTTGCTAGTCTTCAAGACAGAAAACAGTGGGCATCGAATCAGATAGAGCAAATTCAGCTTTTAAAGTCAAAGTTCTCAGAGTTAGCCTCTAATGTTATTAGAATTTGTGTATGATGCGATTACCGATCTTGTATATTGGGTGCAAACCCCAATCTAAGAATAATTGCTTAATATTTAGCGATATGAGTCAAACATTTACAAAGATTCTAAAATTGGTTAACAAGAAGGAGATTAAAGTATCAGCACATGGTTACGAAGAACTCTCTAATGATAATATTTATTTTAGAGATATTATTAATAGTATAACAGAAGCACAAGTCATAGAAGACTATCCAGATTATCCTAAAGGCTCTTGTGTTTTAGTCTTACAAAGAGATATGGAAAACCTACCGATTCATGTTCTTTGGGGAATTCCTAAAAATGCTGAATCTCCTGCTGTTTTAATTACAGCTTATCGACCACATTCTAATCGTTGGGACAAAAATTTTATGAGGAGGAAACCATGAAAACTAAAACTCAAACCAAAATTATTCATGAAGGAGAATATATGGCTAAAGTTGAAGTCATAATGACTTACAATGATGATGAATGGTCGCCTTATTTATCTGTTGAAGATGTAGAAAAATTAGATAGCGTCCGTTTAGCATTACGTCAAAATGACTTGAAAACCGCTTCTAAACTGGCAAAAATTTATCATCTAACACCTATTACATATTAAATATGACTAAGGAAGAATAAAAATGATTTAATCTAAAAACACTTGAGGGGGTAATATCGTTAAGTTTTTCATTCGTTTTTATTATATTAATTTATGGCAAAATCTGTAAATTGTCGATTAAAGGGAGAACGAAATCCTAACACAATATTCTCTTTAGAAACTCCTGCTTCTAATAACTTATTAACAATTCCGTCTTCTGTCAAATCTCGTTGAATCCAAAACTTATTGTCTTTAATATCAACATGAAGCGAACAACCATAAATTTGTTTTTCTCCTTCCCATCCTACATATAATAGTAAATAATGATTATTAACAGTATCAAAAATTATCTGTGTTTCAATATCATCATCTTGAGGATGTTTATTAGCATAGTTTATAATTATATCTTGAATTAATTGTTGATAAGTGATGGTTTCCATAAGATAATTTCTCCTTGTTTCGGGTTGATAATTATTAATTTGATAGAATACTGATGAATTACTTTTTGAATAAAGGTATCTTGAAAAAAATTATAATAAATATCATCGGGAATCGCTAAATATAAAATTCTATCAGGTTCTAACTCTTCTAATGCTAATCGATAATTTAAAAATTGACCAATAGCTAAATGAAAATCAGTCACAGCAGATAATCCAACGAAACTTTTAACCTCTACTGCAATTTTAAATGTTTCTTTATCCGCAATAATAACTTTATTCGCTGCTAAGTCAAGAAACATTCCTATTTTTTCACTGACTCTGAGAAAAAAAGGATCATGAGTAATAACTCATTCATCTTTTTCTAACGCTTCCCTAACAATCTCATGAACAATATCTTTAGCAGACATTAAAATTCATAGTAAACTCTATGTTTAATATAACATAATTCAAACAATATGAATAAAAAAAGATACTATAATTATAGTAGAGCTTCACACTGAAATAGGATTAAATTAACAATAAGAATTCAATCAAATAAATCACCATGTTAAATCTATCCAAACCCGACCCCATTTATCTCGAAATCTTCAAAAATCTTTATCAATTTATTGCTGAACAAATGGGAATCACCCTACAAAATACAGCCTCTTCCGTTAATATTAAAGAACGGCTAGATTTTTCCTGTGCTATCTTCGATAAAAATGGGTTATTAGTGGCTAATGCACCTCATATCCCTGTCCATTTAGGAAGTATGAGTGAAAGTGTTAAAAGTCTCATTCAAGATAAGGGAAATGACCTACAATCTGGAGATGTTTATCTTTCTAATAATCCCTATAATGGGGGAACTCATTTACCTGATGTAACCGCTATTACTCCTGTATTTGATGATACAAATCAAGAGATTTTATTCTATGTAGCCTCTCGTGGTCATCAGGCAGATATTGGAGGAATAACACCAGGTTCTATGCCGCCTCATTCTACTTCAATTTTAGAAGAAGGGATTTTATTCGATAACTTTTTATTAGTGGAAAAAGGAGAGTTTAGAGAACAAGAGGTAAGACAGATTTTGTCTAATAATCCTTATCCTGCGAGAAACCCTGACCAAAATATAGCAGATTTTCAGGCACAAATTGCAGCGAATGAAAAAGGCGTACAAGAACTCAAAAAAATGGTCACTCAATATGGGTTAGAAACGGTACAAGCTTACATGAAATTTGTTCAAGATAATGCAGAAGAATGTGTTAAAAAAGCTATTGATGTCTTAAGCGATGGAGAATTTAGTTATGAAATGGATCAGGGTGCAGTGATTAAAGTTAAAGTAACGATTGACAACAAAAACTGTAGTGCAATGATTGATTTTACAGGCACATCGCAACAACTAGAAACTAATTTTAACGCCCCGAAAGCTGTAACTCAAGCAGCCGTTTTATATGTGTTTCGTACCCTAGTTGATGATAATATTCCTCTCAATGCAGGATGTCTTAAACCTCTGCATTTAATTATTCCTGAAGGAAGTCTGTTAAACCCTCAATATCCGGCTGCTGTAGTAGCAGGAAATGTGGAAACTTCTCAGGTTATTGTTGATGCTTTGTACGGTGCATTAGGGGTATTAGCAGCGTCCCAAGGAACCATGAATAACTTCACCTTTGGCAACGAAAAATATCAATATTATGAGACAATTTGTGGGGGTTCCGGTGCCGGTATGAACTTCAATGGAACCGATGCAGTCCATACCCATATGACTAACTCTCGTTTAACCGATCCAGAAGTGTTAGAATTTCGTTATCCTGTGTTAGTAGAAGAATTTAAAATTAGAGAAAATAGTGGAGGAAAAGGTCAATATTCTGGAGGAAATGGTGTTATGAGAAACATCAAGTTTTTAGAACCCATGACTGCTAATATTTTGTCCAGTCATCGGGTTATTTCTCCCTTTGGTTTAGTCGGAGGAGAAGCGGGAAAAGTGGGCAAAAATTGGGTTAAACGGAAGGATGGAACCGAAGAAATATTGAATAGTACCGCAACCGTTGAAATGGAATCAGGGGATAATTTTATCATTGAAACCCCTGGAGGGGGAGGGTACGGAGTTAAGCGGTTAAGCATCTAAATTGCTAGATGAAACTGACGGAGGGACGGGGAGAAAAGGAGACGGGGAGAGGGTTGACTGATTTGTGGCTAAACTTAAGAATGTGCTGTTTAAATACAAAACAGCTTAAAATAATTGACACAACTCGATGATTTTAATTTGTAAGGTTTCTAAAGGAGGATGTCCTCGTTTTAACCGAGTTTCTAAATCTAGTAAAATAGGCAGAGTTGCTAATAATTGCTTTCCTGACATTCCTTGTAATTCTTTACGTAAAAAATAAAGACGGTTGGGGTTAGGAATATCCGCAGCTTTAGCAATTAGTTTGTTATCTCTTTCTCCTGATTCTATTTTTAATTGAATAATTGCCCAAGTGCGGAATTGACCGACTAATGTGGCAAGAATTCTTAAAGCTGGTTCATTTCGAGATAACAATTCATCAATTAATTGTAAAGCTTCTCCTTGATTTCCTTGACGAATGGCTTGGGCTAACTGTAGACTATTTTGGGCATTAGCATTGACTAAAGTGGCAATAATTGTCTCATCTAAAGGTTTATTCTCTGGTTGTCCATACAGTTGTAACTTTTCTAACTCGTTCCATAATTGTCTGCTATTATTGCCCACAGACTCGGCTAATAATTTCACTGCATTAGGTGTTAACTTAACCCCGATTTCTTGAGCCACTTGTTTCACTTGATTAATTAATTCATCAGTTTTCCAAGGAGAAATGGGAGAATATTCTCGAACCTCTGCATATTGTTCGATCAACTTGGTTGATTTCAAGCGTTTATCAGGTTTTTTGCTAGTGGTAAATAATAAATGAGAATTATCAGGAATAGCTGGTAAAATACGCTGTAATTCTGTTAAGATATCATTGGAACATTGTTGACAGATAGACGTATCCACCACCCAAACTAATCGTCCTCCCATCCCAAACACAGGAGTCATAGCTTGGTTTAATGCTTCAAGGGTACTACTGGGATCTTCTCCCGAAAGTTGATGATAATTGAACTGTATCCAGTTGGGATCAAGTATAGTATCTCTTAGCTTCTGTACCCTTTGAGCGATCGCAAAATCATCTTCCCCCCAAAAGAAATAAATACCCATAGTTAAAGTCAATAAATCTTTATAAAAAAACGACACAAAATCGGGCAAAATAAAAAGATAAGTATTGTGAGAGAATGAGAGGCGATTAAGTTGGACGAAACTTATCAAATTTATGTCAATCGGGTAGCTTCCCTTACTTTACCCACCACCTATCAAAATCAACTTAAGAATATCCAAAAATCTCCCAAATTTCAACAGAAGCAACCAGTACCTTTTCCGGGTTATACTGTTTTAACTCCTCCCTACCAAGATGATCCTCGTAACGAGTCATTCTATCATCAATTAACCCTGACTCAACAACAATTAATCGAAAAAATTGAGCCACCCTTTTTAATTCCTGTCCCTCCAGAAAGTTTCCATTTAACCCTTGCTGATCTCATTTGGGACGATAATTATCGTAATGCAGCTAAAGCTGATCCAAACTTTGATCAGAAACTGCAAAAAGCCATGACTGATAGTTTCCAAATTTATGAAAAAAGTGATGTAGAAAAAGGTCACAGTCAGTGGCAAATTTTAGGGTTATTGGTGTTTCCTCGGGCTTTAGTGGTGGGATTGGTTCCTTGTGATGAACTATCTTATAATAAGGTTTTTCAATTGAGACGTAGCATTTATCAAAATCAAGAATTAATCGGCCTAGGTGTACAACAACAATATCATTTTACCGCCCATATTACCTTGGGATATTTTGATGAGATTCCCCAGAATTTAGATAAAAATAGTTTGGAATCGGTGATTTTATCGTTCAACGATCAATGGATAGAACAAGAACCGCAAATTTTAACCATCAAAGAAGTCGAACTAAGAAAATTTGAAAATATGACCCAATTTTTATCGGATCAAAATAATCCAACCTTGAAGATTTAAACAAGAAAATAGCATTGTCTCTGTTCCTACGGCTGATGAAACATGAGTTATCAACAAGCTTTACAAGATATCAAACTGGGTTACCATGAAGCAGCGATCGCCAAATTAGATCCCCTATTGCACGCCGATCCCTCTCAACCGAAACTATGGTACGCCAAAGCCTTAGCCTTACTCAGCTTACAGCGTTTTGGGGACGCTATCACCACAGTCCAGTTATCGATCCGGTTAAACCCTACCTGGCCCCCAGGATATCAACTGTTAGGTAACGCTTGCAGCCAACTGGGAGACAAAAAAGAAGCGATCGCAGCCTATAAACAAGCGGCCCACTGTTATCTGGATCAAGGGAATAAACAGCAAGCGCAAACTTGTTTAGAGAAACTTAAAGCTTTGGGACCGCAATTTATCCCCAATAATGAGCAATTATTACAAGAATCATCCCAATTACTCGATAAAATTGCCCTGAAACAAGAACAGGGTAGCCATGAAGACGCATTACAAGACCTTAACTGGTTACTTCATCTTGACCCCCACAACGTCAATGCCTTAGCCAATAGGGGCTTATTACAAGCAAAAGCCCAGAATTATCGTGCAGCTTTGGCTGATATTAGCCTAGCTATACAATTATGCCCGGATGACCTCAATTTACAGCTACAACGGGGAAAAATACGTCTTTTCCTAAAAGATGCCCAAGGGGCGATCGCTGATTTTTCTGCCTTACTGACAACAGACTGGGGAGATCACGCAGAAATCTACTGTTTACGTAGCCAAGGATATCAGCAACTCAACGACTTAGATACCGCTTTTGAAGACATCGCCAACGCCTTGTATCTTGATCCCCATAACCAGGAATGTTATCGGGTTCGAGGGGACATTTATCGGGGGATGGAAGAGTGGGAAGAAGCCCTAAGCAACTACCGTCGGTCCCTTAGTTTATGTCTTGAACAAGGAAACTGGGTCAGTCATCAACAAGTAGAAAACACAATTAACCCCCCTGGCGAGAAATCCCCGATTGAGGAACGAAAATCGAGGGGGTGCTACGCAGAGCCTTCGGCAAGAGAGCCAGGACAGAATTTTTGTGATAGACTAAAGACGG
>JAAUYH010099846.1_pt1 | contig 10532 bp, 4 predicted proteins | sample 7278061 | NCBI WGS metagenome assembly JAAUYH01 (sample SAMN14350203, study PRJNA611818) | marine sediment metagenome | isolation source: surface marine sediment (0.6m) | place: French Polynesia: Moorea | collected 2018-08 | reverse complement strand
GGGGTGGATGTACCTTCTCGCCCACTCGATTCGGGACTGGTGGAAGCTCCGGTTCCCGCCTGTCTCAGACAACACAGGGCACTTCCTCCCGAGTTAGAGGAGGCGATCGAGTTACTGCGGGAAGCACCGATGAAGTGGTTTACCCAAGTGTCGCTCCTACTAGAGAAGCTCGATCAAATTAAAATAGTAACCAAGGCCATTGAGATAGCTCAAGTTAATGCGACGAGACAGTCTCCTGTCCAGCTTGCGTTGCCGAAGATAGCAGCGAGTAAACAGGGACTCGGTCAGGCAATCAAGCGTGTGTTTATTGCCCAGCAGCAGGTGGTCACACAGTATCGCCAGCAAATCGTCCAGTTTGACATCAGTAACTTGGGGAATCAAAGCTGGACTCAAGTGCGCGATCGCGCTCGAGAACTCCTATCTTGGGGAGACTTGATCGATGGACGGCACAAACGAAATCAAGTTGCCCAGGAAGCGGCTAGGAAGTTTAAGGAAATGGCCAGTGTAATGACCTGTCTCTACAGCAACTTCGCCGAGGTCTTACCGGCGATTCGTCTGGATTGGGCAGAACGTCTCAGTCAATACGATCGACCTGTCAATCTTCTTAACCTAGCTAGCCTACCTCGCTGGGGTGAAATCGAGCGTTTAGAGCGACAAGAAATGCAAACTTTGGTGGACTGGCTCTATCAACAGGTAGATGACCAGCAGTTGGAAGCCGTAGCTCTTATGAACGATATCATCCGGATCTGCATCCTCTTGGCTAGTCACGCCCCGGTGAACCAGATTATTACGGGTCGAGTCGCCCGAGCCACAACGACTCTAAATCCAGGCACGCGGGTCGATCTAACCGTTGAACCTGCCAAAGTGCGGGTGGGTATGGAAGTCTTGATGTATAGCAGGGATAGCACTGTTGTTGCCAAGGGGGTTGTGGAAAATCTGGTCACAGGCTTAGCTCAAACGCGAGTCGTCAAGACTTTTCAGCCCAATCAGCAACTCCCAGAGAATGCCCGAGTTCAGTTGAGCGAACCAGGAGGATTTGGGCGCAGTCCACTGACCAGCGGGATTGGCGGTCTCAAAATGACCCCTTTCTAACCAGTTTACTCATTTTCAAAGGTAGCTACATCATGATCCTTCCCCTTACCTATCAACAGCGTCGAGTTCACACGGTGCGCATCAGTGCCCCGTCTGAGATGCTGGTGCGCCGAGGGACTATTCTCCTCGAAGACGCGCTGCACTCGGCTTCTTTACCGGATGCCGAGGGAGGGCGGCTGCTCTTGATTCGCTCCTTAGATGTGGGCAAAATTAACACCCGTCAGAGTTCAGCCAATTTGGCCTTGAACGTCGAACAACGCTTTCACCAGCTTGCCTCGTCTGCGATTCACGCCCTGGATCTAGCTGCACCTAGCCATCCATCGGTCTATTTCCGCGATCGCGCAGAAGCTTACATTGCTCTGGCCCTCAAATTGGCGCGAGGGGAAAGCACCGATGCTTGGTTCTGGCCCCTGGCAGTTCCCCATTGGCAGCCCAATTTACCCCAAGCTGAAGCCTTTCGTCAACTGCTGTGGGGAGTGGCACAGACTCCAACGGGCGTTGTTGCTGTAGCCAATTTAGTACGCGAACTTCAGGAACATCGAGTGCTTGAGACGTTGTTATGCGCCCTGCGATCGCCTGATGGAGCAGCCCTACTCCAGCTTTGTGGGTGGTCCCAGCTTAACCTACCTCTTTGTTTGGTTAAACTTCCTTCCCCTGGTTCCAAGAAGGTTGTAAGCCCAACTGTCACGAACGCGCTACGGCAGGGGATCGACCTGTGGGGCGCTGAGGATACTCGTTCTCTATGGCTGGCAGCCGTATTGCTAGTAGCAGAAAAGCCCGCTCGGGTGCTAGAGCCTAGATTGATAGAGCGATCGCGACAACTCATCAAACGAGTGATCTGGGAGCAGGAGACAGAACAAGTCAAAAGTCAAAAGAGTCAAGACCGCACAAAACCTTCAGGAACAGCTAATAGCTCGGTAAAAGAGCCAAAAATAACAAGTAAGCCAAAATCCCAAATCCAAAATCTAAAATCAAATTATAAGGATGTAGGAGAGAAGTTTCAGAGAACAACTATTGAGGGAGATAAGGAGCAAATATCCAAGTCCCCTGACGATTTTACAAGCTCAAAACCTGAAGCAAAAACTATTCTGGAGACGCGATCGCCGAGTTTATCTGAACAACTAGCAGGAAATGAACCTGAAGGGGAAGTTGCTTTGGGTCATGGTTTGCCTGAAGAGTCGAGCCAGAGTCAAATCTCAACCATTGAAGGTAAAATTCCTGGAAATTGGCGAGTGCCCCAAGTGCTGGAGCAATCAGAAACCTCACACCATCGAGAAGAAACAGGGCATCTTCTTGTTTTTGGAGAGCGAGAGGACAAGGAAGACAAGGAAGACAAGGAAGATAAGGCAGCACGAAAAGCCACCCCCAAAATATCTTCTCCCTCTTCTTCCCCTGCTTCCCCATCTTCCCTTTCTCACGTTTCCCCCTTTGCGGACAACCCACAAACCACGGCTTATGCCGGACTCTTCTTCTTGCTTCCCCTGCTGAAACGCTTGGGAATAGAAGCATTCTTAGAAGAGCACCCCCATCTGATTGACTTGGATCTGCCCCAGCGACTACTGCTCTGCGTGGGAGAGCGCCTTGGCATCCCACCTGACGAGCCGGTGCTAACAGCTCTCACAGAGGTAGATTCGCTCGCAGAACTTGAGCCATGGGAGTTTGTGGCACCGATCGGGTGGCGAGAGGGAATCTGTAACCCAGGTCCGTGGTTTATCTGCCTTCTGTCTGGACAGTCAGGTACACGAGTCTTATGGGATGCCTCTGGGAGGCTGCCACTGGCTCTGTGGCACGGTAAGGCAAATACCCAGATCCGAAATTGGCTGGGGGAAAGTTCTCCGAAAAGAGGTAAAATAATGGCAGCAAAAGCAGATTGCCAAATCTTACTCAAAGCTTGGCTGACGGCGATGCGGCGCTGGTGTCGGCGCTATGGTCGCTTGGGGCTGCACGATCTAGTTTGCCGACCGGGGCGCATCTCGGTAACGCGCACCCACGTCGATATACTGTTTGACCATCGGCAAACCGACATCCGCATTCGCAGGGCGGGGTTGGATCTCGACCCAGGTTGGTTGCCCTGGTTTGGGCGAGTCGTTTTATTCCACTATTTGTATAATATTTAAGTTTAGCTCCTTGGAGGGAGGCTCTCATGGAAGCTATTGCTGTTACCAAAACTGAAGAGAAGAAAAAAGGGGCGCACGCTGCGTCAGACTCCTTGGCGGAGCCGATGGTGGCTCGGGAAGTCGAGGTGGGAGCGAAGGCAGGGATGCCTTTATTCCTACAACGGGCAGTTAATTCTAGCTCACAATTTGTGCAGCGGCAAAAGGAGAAGGAAAAGAAAGTTGAGGAGGAAGAAACTGAATCTACTATTGAATCCGAATTGCTGATTCAACCTAAGTTAACTGTAGGTGCTCCCGATGACGAATATGAGCGTCAGGCGGATCAAGTCGCAGAACAAGTAATGCTTACACCAGTTTCCAAAGTGGCGCACCCCTTTGAAGAAGAACGGCAAGTCCCTCAGCAATCAAGCATCGTTCAAATAAAACCGATCACTCCATTGCCTATACAACGCTTATGCACAAAATGCGAAGAAGAATCACAAGAAAATAATTTGGCGACTACTACAATACCCATAGTTCAACGCAAAGCCAACGGCGAGTTTTCACTTTCTTCATCACATTATGTTGCCAAAACGATTCAATCTCCCACTGGTGGCAGTCTATTACCACAGCACACACAATCCCGCATAGGAAATGTTTTAAGCTGGGATTTGAGTCATATCAGAGTACATAACGATTCTGTAGCTAACGAAGCAGCAGAATCTATCAATGCAAAAGCATTTACCCATAAAAATCATATATATCTTGGCAAAGATCAAAACGCTAACGATTTTCAATTGATGGCCCATGAGGTAACACATTCAGTCCAACAATCAAACATAAGCAATAGAATCCAACAGGTAAAACAAACAAGAGTAAATCCTGGAAATGAAAATAGCAAACTGTCTAATCTTGGACAAATATCTTACGGTGGTCCTGACCTAAAAAGTTCTCTTTCTTCATTCCAATCGACTCTTCAAAATCAAAGTAATACCTCTGAATTCTTGAATCTGGCTGAGATGACACCCAAGCATGGGGCAAGAATATCAGCACTTAGTGCCTCAGGTGGTGTACCTGTACCTACTGATCTAAGATCTAATAATACCAACAATCAAGATATATATTTTAATACTCAAATATACAGCGATGTTAAAGCCAATTTCGCTAACGTTTTGCTGGGTACGAGATCCTTTGCCATGGATGGAAATATCTATTTAGGGCCAGGTCATACACCAAATGACAGTTATGTAAAGGAGGTTGTATTACCCCATGAACTTATTCATGTACAGCAACAGCAAGCAAACTCATCAATAAATGTTGATTATAATCAGGCTGAACGGGAGGCAGATTACTTAGCATCCCAAGTAGGGCGTAACCAAGAAATAAAACCACTCTATCGGGCTAATGAAAATGAACCACAGGGAATAATTTGGTGGGTAGTAGGCGGAGTAGCAGCCATTTGGCTTTTAAGTGGAGAAAGCATTGCTAACGCTCCAGGCTATCAAAGAGATAGAAGAGGGCGGTTTATTCGTGATGAACGAGGCAGACGTATTTCCGAACAAACAATTCCTAGTCCGTCAACTGGCGAGTATATAACAGAAGCGTCTACATCAACTATTTTATTCGTTACGGCTGGGCCAGCAGGTTCAGGCGTTCGCTCCCTCTTAGGAAGAAGTTTGTTTAGATCTAGTACCGGTCTTGCAGCCAGATTAATACCGCATTCAGCTGGAGGATTCACCACATTTTCGATGTTAGATGTTTCTTTGCAGACTGCTTCAGGACGTGCACCTTGGGACCCTGAATATAGTCCAAGACAGACACTAACATTTGGTGCTATTGGTGCAGCAACTGCACCTTGGGTTGCGGGTAGTGCTTATTATCTTTTGAGAGGAACAGCAGAGGCGGGGCCATCTTTAGGTCAGTTAGTTGTATATTACAGCACATCGGCGACCGGTAGTGGATTGATTGGGGCCGGAATGATGCAAACTTTAAGGCCAGAACATCGCGCATCAGAATTTGCTTTAGATTTCGCTTTATTTGGAGTAGGTGGTGGACTTTGGGCGCGAAGTATGCCACATACATTAGTGGTCACAGACCCCAATGCCTTTGTTATGGTTGATACTGCTGGTGAGTTTGGTCGGGTTGGAACTGCTTATGTAGTTCAGGAAAGTGAGTCAGGCTTATTTACAGTATCACGAGTAGGAAATTACAGTTCGGTAGTTGAAGGTGTTCCTTCGCAGGCTGCACCACGTGGGTTGACTGCTAGTGGTGCTTCTGACATTATTGTCGATAGAGCATCCGGTAGCTTTGCAACTCTTGATGTACCATTTGCTTCAAGTACAGGGATACAGCTTGGTAGACAACCGTTATATCTATTTACAGAGTCGGGAGATATTCTACTGGTAGAAAACGTTGCTGTTAGTCCAACAACTGGTTATTTATCAGTTGGTGGTGCAGAAGGTGCTGCCGGATTCCGAACGTTTTTCCCATCACCATCTTTAACTAGTCAAGCGGCTTGGTGGGAAGTTACACAGGCTTTAGATCAAATCTACGCTAATCCTGCAAGTTTACCAAACCTAGGAAACCGAAGTGTTCAACAGGTTCAAGAAGCAATAAGGGGAAGTGGTGGAAGAACTATGTCAGTAACCGTTATCGAATCCGAAGGACAGATTACGGTGAACGTAGGAATTTCTGGAAGAAATAATCCGGTTATGAATGATGTAGTTTTGCCTGAACTCCGACAACAGTTGCCAGGATACAATTTTGCCCCTGTAGAACACGAATTACCAACACAAGGATTTACTTTTAGAAATCCACCATCAATAATATCGCAGACTGGACAAATTGAGACGATGGCGAGACCCCAGGGAACTTGTGCTGAAGTAAGTGTTGCCAGTCAAGGACTGGCTCAATCCATGTCAACAGGATGGTGGTCACCTACAGGGCGAGCAGTGCCTATGAGATTTGTATTGCGCCAAGGAGAACCTTGGATGCTTCCATGTGAAAGCTGTCGTGCAAATTCAGACATAATGTATCCGCCTGAAACAATTAGGCATCTTCGACCTGGAAGTCCTCAAACTCCTAACATTGCACCAATATTTATTATTCGCGATTCCTCTGAAACCTCTCCAGAGGAAGAGCAGGTATGTAGAATGCCAGAGGAACCAATATTCACTGCGTATTCACAGTAAGGGACTCGACCAGGGTTGATTGCCCTGGTTTGAGCGAGTCGTTTTATTTCACTATTTGTACGATGCTTAAGTTTAGCGCCTTGCAGGGAGGTTTTTATGGAAGTGGCTGCTGTTGCCAAAACTGAAGAGAAGAAAAAAGGGGCGCACGCTGCGTCAGAATCGTTGGCGGAGCCAATGGTTTCTCGGGACGTTGAAGCGGGAGCCAAGGCGGGGATGCCTTTATTCTTGCAAAGGGCAGTGAGTTCGCCTCCTTCCAGTTTGGTACAGCGGCAGATGGATGAGGAGGAAGAGGCTGCTTCTGAGGCGCAGATGGAGGAGGAGTCCCTTGTTGAAGCGACGGGCATTCAGGCAAAGCTGACGGTGGGGGCATCGGATGATGTGTATGAGCATGAGGCTGACCGGGTTGCGGATACGGTGATGCGCATGCCGGAACCCACAGAGGAAGAGGGAGAGGAGAACATTACGCCGAGTCCGTTGAAGATTTCCCGTGTGCAGCGGAAGTGTGAGGCATGTGAAGAAGAGGAAAATGAAGAGGAAGAGGAGGAGACGGTTCAGAGAAAGGAGGAAGGGGGAGCGGCACCGCAGGCTAAATCCAGCCTAGACGCACGGCTGACAGCGAGTAAGGGCAGTGGGCAGCCGTTGCCGGAGAGTACTCGCGGCTTTATGGAATCGCGGTTTGGCCAGGATTTCAGTGGGGTGCGGGTGCATACGGGAAATGAGGCAGCGCAGCTAAATCGGGAATTGCGGGCGCAGGCGTTTACCCACGGACAGGATGTGTATTTTGGGGCGGGGAAGTATGGACCGGAGACAGGGGAAGGGAAGCGGTTGTTGGCCCATGAGTTAACCCATGTGGTGCAGCAGTCCAGTTTCATAGGTCATCCAGAAATCCAACGTACCGAGTTTGGCGATGCAATCAGATTTGAGACCTTACCTGGTTCGCCTCGCAGGGTTCGGGTAATAGGTTCTTTTCCTGATGAAGCTATTGCCCTTGAACTATATGGAAATCCTGCCTTGCCAATTAATCATGTTGAAGACATCAGTAGTGAGGAAGAATTTATAGAAGTTGACTATCCTAACTTATTACCTCAATGGATACATTATTTTCCTGTGAGGGGAGCAAACGAACCTGAGCCTGCCGCATTACGAATTCTTCCAGGAGGTTCGCTAGAAAGACCTATTATGGGCACTCGTCCCTTTGAGGAGACAGGAAGTTATCTTCGACCCCTGTCGGAGGAGAACTTAAGGGTACTAGAACGAGTTATACCAGGCACCCCTATATATTCGCTGATTAGGGAGCACGAACAGAAGCAACGGCTTCTTGATCAAAAACAGCAACAACGCCAGCAAGTATTACCATCCGGAGGTTTGCCACAAGAAGGGAGTTCCGAATCTCTTGAGGTGGCATCCTTAGACACAGAAATTCGATCTTTGGAGCAAGAAATTGAGCAATTAGGTACCCAAATCCAAGAAGGACTAGGCTTATTAAGCCTAGAACGGCCAGAACAACTAGTCGCACTTGTAGAAGAAGTATTCCCTAGATTATTTGAAGAAAGAGCTAAACAGATTGCAGATGCTGAGCTAGAGCATAATAGGGAGATTACTGAAGAAGAAGCAACTCGCTACGGTATACGAAGATATACAACGAGATCAACTGAGCAGATCGAGCAAGATCGAAGAGCACTACGTGCTGCTGCACGAGATTTGATTGCACGGGATCAAGAAATTGAGACCGCACAAAAGAACGTCGAGCTTCAACAACGGCAACAGGAAGAGGCTAGTGAATGGCGTTTTTCCACAGTGGGTCGTTACACTCCTTTGCATACAGGACTAAGCATTCCTGTGGTACAACTTCAAACAGAACGTGAGCAACAGCGACAGGCTTATTTACTTCAATTTCCCATCTTTAATGTGGTCGAACCACAAATTATTGCAAATGCAAGCGATCGGGAACTAGACACGGCAATTGGTGCTGAGATAGACGAAATTCTCCATGACATTTGGGAAACCCAGATCAATATCAGAGAGAATGTCGTGAAGATATGGGATCTTCCGATGATTATGGAGAAGACTAAACAAGATTTAGGAATCAGTTCAAATCCGGTTCTCTTAGCAGCTGTTGATAACCATATCCAAGACGAACGAACAGATGAGTTATATCTCAATATTGCCCTGACAGCACTAGCCATTACTGCTGGAATTGTTGCATCTATTGCGAGTGGTGGTACTCTTGCAGCTACGTCTGTAGGTCTTGCCTTAAGACTTGTTGCTGGTGGTGTTTCGTTGGCTATTAGTAGTTACCAACTAAGTGAGAGTGTAGAAACCTACCTAGCTGAATCAGCGGCTGGTAACGTGGCGCTTGCTCGACATATTGCAGACATCTCCAGTCGAGAACCCGAACTGGCTTGGGTAATTGTAGATCTTGTAGGCTTCGGGCTTGATGCAGTTGATATTCTGAAGGCTTTACCACTATTACGTCAGGCTAACCGAGGTCTGATGTTGGGAGGAGAAATCGATGAATTTGCTGATGCCGCACGGCGTGCATTACCTGACCATCCTGATGCTGCTGAGAGGTTGTTAGCATCTCTTAGAGGACCAGAGCGTCGAACTCGTTTACCTTCAGTAATTATTAAAGCTGAATCCCTTACGAGGCTCTCAGACACTAGTATGAGGCAGTTTGTATTACCTAATCTTGATCGATTTGCGGAACCTGGAATCTCGGTTATAGCGAGACGGCTTTACGATGAAGGTAGGATCTTGCCACTCACAGCTGAGGCAATCGAAGCGTCAAACATGTCAAGTGGTGCTAAAAACAAACTCTTAAGAGAGCTACGTAAAAAGGGGCCAGGAGTTCATGGAGCCTCCGAAGAAGGATATGTATTTGTTAGAAGTGGAGTTGGTTTATCAGAGATATCGTCTACGTTAACACACGAAATTACTCATCATTTACAGAGGCCTATTCAATCTTTACTCTCTGAACCTTCATTCTCACGTGAAACTCTTTTTCGGAGAGAAATACAGGCTCACTGGGTTCAAGCCAAATATTTGCGTGCGCTTGAAGATACTCGAGGTCCTGGATGGGTAGAGGGGCTGGGGGGGAGATTTGTAAGGCTTATGAATGCGACTGAAAATCCTGATGAGCTGATAGATATAGTAAGGCAGGAATATAAAATACCTTTACCTAGAGACTTAGATGTCCCCAGTGAGATTGGAGAGATAAAGCAGCTACTTTCAGAGGCCGTCACGAATCCCGAGCGTTTTATGAGTCGCGCTCCAGTAGATGTGGATGATGTAGAGGAATCTTTGCGTATAGTGCATAAAATGGCAGAAGATATCGGCACCGAATAGTTTTTTTGCTCTTTTTGAAATTTATACAGTTTATTTAATTGAATACCTCCCATCAACTCCTTGTTTACATTCAAATCTCACCACAAATTCTTAAAAGTCCCTCGTTTCAACAAGCCTGAAACTTTCATGCCAAAGAAGGCTTAACCAAAGCTGCTGTAGGGATGCTACTCTTCCTCTAATATCATGTCCGCATAATGGCTTACGATAAAAACGCAGGTGCTCTTAATGGATTGGGAAATGTACTATATCACAACAGAAATTTCAGAGCAGCTTTAGAGAAACATCAAGCTGCTCTGAAACTAAATGACAACTATACAGCAGCAGCAAACGACGCCGCTTTAGTATGTGAAGCACTTATGAAGCAAGAACCTGAAAAAGTAGATATATGGAGACAGCAGGCAATAGATTACTGGGAACTTGCCCTTGAACTGAGTATAAAAGATCCGCAATTTGACCAAAATTACCAGAATAAAGTAAGAAGACATATCCAATATCTACGAACTCGTCAATAGCTCTTTTAGATGAGGTTTCAATTTTCTGGCAATCACAGAGAAATTTTAATCAATATTGGGAAAAACATAATGCCATTCTGCTTCCCAGACAAAAGAGGAATTACAGTGCGATCGCTTATCCTCAACCTTTTGCCTTAAAATGTAAATATGAATCCAATACTGTTCGGTTAGTGCCAAAAACGCCATTGTTAGGTGATTTCCAAGAAAGAATATACCACCTTTTAAAAGGTAAAACTAATGCTGCGTAACTAGATCCATCTATGAAAGGTGGTATATTCTTTCCGGGAAAAGGCCTTAGG
>JAAUYH010068375.1_pt1 | contig 10532 bp, 7 predicted proteins | sample 7278061 | NCBI WGS metagenome assembly JAAUYH01 (sample SAMN14350203, study PRJNA611818) | marine sediment metagenome | isolation source: surface marine sediment (0.6m) | place: French Polynesia: Moorea | collected 2018-08 | reverse complement strand
GGTAGCTTTTTGGGAGCAGTTACAAATATTATAGTCGAACGACTGAACTTGCATGTTAACACAGTTAACATGCAAGTTCAGTCGTTCGACTATAATATTTGTAACTGCTCCCAAAAAGCTACCAATTTATTGTTTTCTATACGGAAAAACAGGAATGACGCATTTTGGAAAACGAAATTCACTGTACTTAAATCGTTGAACAAAAATGACTGAAAGTTTATTTTTTTCTTCTTAATTAGTAGGTCAAACGGCCGGATTGTACAAACCATCTCTATGATACCTAAGTTGAAGCCAATTTTACAGGCAAAAAATTTCCGCAATTATTCTAGTGATAAAAAATATCATCAATATTAAAATTTTAAAACCTTCTGATGATAGGAGTCGAAGTCGATAGCATTGAATTCGAAATTATCTCGAAAAAAGCGAGGCTGACCTTGACAATCTAACTTCTCTGTTCAAAAGTTCATTGCTTCTCGGAAATTAATTCGAGCTTGTTCCCGTTAGCCGAAATAAGCTTAGATAGAAATGATAAAGCAGCATCTTACAAATTTACAGTAGCTTGCCGAATACTGCTTTATAAATGATTTTGAATTCACCCTGTTTAGGTTTTCGTTGCATTTGGTCAGTAACTATTTAAGGTATTGGCGAAATAAATTTTTCCCAGAGCACTTAGAGGACAACTTCTTTCAGCGAGAAGTACTCATTTTATCATTAGCTGGGGCCAAAAGAATAGTTTCTTTGAAGATCTCCTAATTGCTAATTTTCCATCCAATATATTTTTTCTTTAGTAGCTTTCGTTAGCGCCGCTAACTTTTCAGCATTCTTTAGGGAGAACAGGTTATGTTGAGTGGAACATAAGTGGCGCTCTAGTTTTCGCCGACAAGAAAACTGCTGCAAGCTGAAAAAACACGGAAGGAGCTAATACAACGTAAAGTTCTCTAATTTTTTGAGAAAAAGAACCAGATGTGTAAGGGATTATTCACTTCGTGAATAATAGATGCATACTAAATAAGACCATGAGACAACACTGAAACAGAGGATCTTGAAGCAATTCTCTGTTCCAATTGATCTTGTCTGACCTGAACGGTGAGGCTATCCACCATAATATCTGCAGAAATGAAGCGGCGGCGCCGGTATCAAGTGGTGTATGCGTACAGCTATGGCAAAATATGTTGTAATGGCGGCATTCGCTTTTTATTTTCCCGCATATTAAATTAATTTGGTCTTACTGTGCAATAACTTCTTTGTTCGGTACGCATTGCATCATTGTTTCTCTTTTGAATGTATCGAACTTAACAGATTTCACTACAGTAGTAGAAAGCGTATTGCAAGTGGCTAGTGCATCCTTGTTTCCGAATGTTTCCGTTCTTGAATCTTTGCGTATTAAACTCAGTCTGAATAACGAGTCCTATAGACACGGCTTCCATCCGAACCCGAATTCGCTTGCATCAAAGATGGGCTTCCAACGCCTATTACTTTATTTTGAGCCCTAAATCATTTTTCGAATGTGCCAGGAGAATATTTGCCGTTCATTTATACATTATTGCTTCTAGAATCGAGGAGTAAGCAGAAGAGTTAAGAAGCACAACAACAATATGAAAGTTGTACAACGCGTGGAACTGATTTGGTCGGCGGACCATAAACCGCACCAAAAGTGCATTATTCGACAATATTGACAAATAGTCCATCATTGTAGATAAAGAATGTGGGAATTGAGGAACTTTTATAATTTGATTCTGATTGTGCAGTACGGTATTAGATGTCCGTGTAAAAAAATGCTTGCTTCTGAATATTAGCCATCTATGTCAGATGATTGTTTCTCCGAGTGTTTTCCACAAAAGTGCACTTTTGAGCGAAACATCGAAACAGTAAAACAGTAACTTCATGTATTATCTGAAGAGTGAATTTGCTCTACTACTCAGCTCCAAATTTTGCGAATCTATGCCCTTCAAGCAAACACGCATGAATTTTCGTCAAGTTCGTACCTATAGTTCAATTCCTCTCTTCAGAACTTTACTTCAAAAGCAGCGATATATCGGTGTTTTGCCGATTTGACGCCAGATTCAGACAAATATTCTGATCAACTACCTGGACTTTGGACTTTCCTAATTTTCACATAAATTCTAGTCCCTATTCTCTTTCGATTTATGTACAGTGGCGCGGTAAAAATCAAAACTATGATACAGGAAAGGCAGGTTAAAATATTTGGTTTTTAAAACTGATCCAGATCCATATCTCACGGCAATACAGTCGCGAAAGTTTGCGATACTTTCGAAAAGCGGGGAGCAATTCAACGTCATATTTGATTGAAACAGATAAATGAACAACTTTCCGATTTATGCACTAGAGTAAGCACGGAATGCAATGAGCAATGTTCCGTAATTCTGTCATTCTCATGGATTGAGGCGATCGATACTGAGACAATGAAGAATTATGTGATAAATAGCTTAGTATCGTTTCAGATATAAAATTCCAGACACCGACGGCGACTTCAATTGGTGCACTGCGAACTGCAATGCGGACCAGGTTAGGCCTGATCCATTGCCCTTTCATTTCTACGCGAACCCGTAATTCAGGCAACGGTCACTCCTACGTCTACGTTCAGTAAAGTTGCAATGGATTTTCGATCTCGAAAGCATCTGGGCATTGACAAAATGAAACACGGCGTACAGAAATTTGCTGATACTACTCGAATGATACATGAATCTTTCGCCGGGCAGCGCAAAATAATGGTGCCCTCTAAGTTTCTCGGGATTATGTATATTCAATAAAATCTCGTCTACAGCGTATTCCGCAGAAGTGGAGGGAATTGTTTAAACCATTTTCCAGTTGCTCCATTAGGATTCAGACTCGACATTGGGCCCATCAGGAAACGACGCTACAGTATGGGTGTAGTTTTTTGATAAGATTACTCTGCCTTACTGAAATACTCAGACTCTTACTGCACCATTTTGTCGGGATCTCGGTGTATTAGTCTATCCACAGGAAATTCAGGTACGGCCGGGCCGAACTCAACGATGAGCATGGTCAACCTTGCGAGCATTACCAAGTTATATTACATTAGATTACTCTGGTTATTATGGCCCGAATCAAACTGTTGATATTTTCGACCCAAAGCTGCTAAAAGTTTTTGTCTGGCAGTACAATGCAACCCTGCGAAACGTAAGTGATGTTGCAATGGGCTAGAGAAAAGCGCGGCGCATTTTAACGAACCTTCTTGTGATATCCTTAAGCAGGATCACGGGGACGGAAAGAGAGATAGCAACCAAAAATTTGCCCAACAATTCGTTGTTACTGAGCGTGTGCCTCAGAATCTCCTAAGTGGTGTAAGCAGTGATTTCAAAGCCCCGAAAAGCCTGGGTCTCTGATGTTGTAGAGCTCATGTTATCTATGGCGCCTGACCATACGAAAGGCTTGGAGAATAACCCATGATTTTATACTGTAGTGAGTGTAAATGTTCTTTGAGCTGTCTTTGTCAAGAACACAGCTGAACGCAGTACTCTTGCATGTGGCATGTTTTTTGACGATTTTCAACAAGGGTTACTCTGAGTCGTACCTCATACAAGGTAATGTAAACAATTATCTTGTTTATGGGAAAAAGCTTCCTCACATCCATTTGCAGAAATTGAAGTAGACTATTTGCTGGCCAACACGATTTAATACAGGAGAGAGCGGCAATTCTCAAGTAAATGATATGATTCGAATGCACCCTATGTGTACTAAACTTTTTGAAGATTTGCCACATGCATTCACTATAAAATATACATCAGATAAATTAGAAACTGGACGAGACGAATATTCGAAAACTAAGTAACATATCAGGCAAGTATTGTAGAATGAACAAGGGTCTACTTTAAACTGTCCATGAACAATTAAAGATACAAGTATCTCCTACGAAGAATTGCAACGCCAGTAAGAATGATTCGGAGAGCAACGAAGCAATCAGCAACGGAACACAACGAATGTACGATAGTGCGCCGAAACTATTGCGATTTCATCAGTCAAATTTTACAAGTTCCATTTCATCATTAGCCATCAGTCGAATCTTATTGTATAGAGTTCTGTGTCTCCATCTTAGATTCGTGAAGCTACAGTTGGTTTGAAATTGCTTTCAGAATGTCCTCACCCTTGAGCTCTACTACTTCTCTTAAAGTGCGTTACTTCCTGCAAAACTTCGACTATACATGTGCAAATCTCCGACGAATATATGCTCGAAGGCGTCACAGTTGCTTGCGAATTGTTATTCGACGTATAGACAATTGCAGCCGTGGTCGAGATTTACCGAATTCTCCTGTAATTGATTGTACGAGATGCTCTGTAGTCTGCGTCGACTCCTACAATGAAGGTTTTTAGATGTATTGGCTTTGCTGCCGTTCTTATCCGCAACACCTACTTACCTTCCAGATTGTAGGAAAGAGAAAGATCCCTAGTTAAAACTTCATAAGTGCGAAAAAAATTGAAACGAGGTACAGTGTGTCACGCGCAATGCAACACGAATAGCTAAGAAGCACGAAGAGAGTATAGGCATGCGTTCAGCTATCTCCAACAAGAATACAGTTGCTCACTGGAAAAGCACGCAATAGTGAAAATATTAGTAATAAGAACTGAAATCTGAGGTTACTGGAAATCGATGATTCTCGCATGCCTCTCTGTTATGTTGATGAGTGGATCTGTACTAGAGTTTTGGATAAGTCGGCAAGAAATAACGGGTTTGAAATGTGTCGGTGTTGACGTATTATTTGTGTTGAGTTTTATTTTAGTACGCATTTTACAGCTGTTTGATTGCTTCATTTACTATTTTATGATTTTTTAAGCTTGCAGTCTATGATTGGATGTTGTTAGTATGATACTGTTTTAGATTAGTGGATAAAAAGTGATCTGAGATGTCCGCGAACAGCAGGTCATTCCGGGTTGAAAGCTACTTCCCTACGCTCTAAATCTATCTACAACATTGGTACCTCACCAGGGCATGGAGTCCCCCCGTGATCTCAAGTTTCAGTTTGACGGCAAAGAAGACCCCAAGAAGTTCTTCTGCATACATGATAATGTGCAGATGAAGGGCAAGATGGACGAAGAGAAAGCAGACAGGTTGGTAGCACACCTGAACGCGGAAGCGTTCGAATACTACTTCGACAACTTCACGGACGAGAACGCTCCCACAGAGGAGACCAAGTCGTTCCGGAAGGTCGAGGCGGACTTATTAGAGAATTCTCTACGAAGAAGACGGAATCAGAGACAATGAAAGAAGCTGTGAACCTGACGTATCTGGGTGAAGATGCCAAGGATTTCTTCGTAAGAGCCAGTAAGTCATACAAGGAAGCCAAATTCAACAAAGGCACGAAGCACGAGATGATAATGGAAGCCATCGAGTCCGACCAGAGTCTGTTACAAAATCTGTTACTGAGGAAGGCAAGTACACTTGATTAGGTGAGAGAAACGTGCCTTGAGTACTCGGAACATCAAAAATTGTACTCTTTGCCCAAAAAGATTACCGGAAACGTTTCCGATCTACTGGATATTGGAGCAAAAGAGAGGCAGCAAGTAACAGATGAGCATGCTTTGGACAAGATGGACACGTTGTGCAAGAAGTTCGAAGATTTGGCGTTACTCATTACAAAGAATAAGCCGAAGCCAAAATTCAAGACATAATGTGCTATAAGTTTAAGAAACCAGGTCATTATGCAAGTCAATGCCAGATGCATACAGAAAAGGTGAAGTCTTGCCACTATTGTGGAAGGTATGGTCATTCGGGAGCAGCATGTTACAAGAAGCAAGCAGACGAGGCGAGGTTGAGAAATTACAACCAGAATACGCAGAAGGTTCAGATACTGAAGAAAAAGTTGTGACGCTTGCGGAGCAGAAAGAGAAATCAGTTGTCTATGTCCAGGATGAAGTAAGCGAACAAGAAGATGACAAGGTGCTGATGAAATGGTTTGCTCCGGGAGAACCTGTGCACAAGCAAGTTCGGTTTGAAGAAGAGCATAGACAAGTCCAAGATCAAGATCAAGCGTTTGGAGCAGCTCGAGTCAGGAGGAGACCAGTGTTCACTCCTAAAGAGAGGCCGTTCTCATTCACGCGCTGAATCAGGTTTTCGATTATGTTGATTCGCGCATCACAGAGGTGGCGACGATAGAGACGCATTGATGCATTCTGAACCTGAGAAATTCGGCTCGTGTTACGCCGTCGCACACTGCCGCCGCAACATCCGAGGTGTTTGCAGGACTTGGAACTTCAGGTGAGCCGCAATGTCCAGTCGAAACCTCGTCAACAGGGGTACTAGGAGTAACAAAACCAGAGCTGGGTATCACCGAATCTTCATTGCGGGTGATGAGCAAGTTCGTGTGAAAGGTTGAGCGCTTGGCGCAGGAAGCGTTGGAGCGTCATGAGGCCGCTGTACGAGTTCGGATAACTTCCGCTGCAGGGGAAAGGTTCACGTTAGAGGTGCTGGAGGCGATAGGAGCAGCAGAGCTCGAGGAAAGAGGGTGGCTGATGTCACTCTCGTAAGAGGAACAGTACTCGGGGGTGGGCAGAGACATAGTGGTGAACACGTGCAAAGTTGGTGTTCAAAAATAGCCGGGGCACTGCATTTTATATCCTACTTATGCAAGGGTATCTTATCACTACTTCGTACATGACGCGGTTCTGACTGGTTGAATCAAATCTGAGGAACGCACCAGAATGCGAGAGAGAGAGAGGTCTGTCACAGAACTGCCGCTTTTGTTACCATTAAGTGGAATTACTAAAAATTAACCATATAACGTATGTTCATTGACTCATTCGAACATCACAACCGCATATCGACCGATGAAAGGCAAATATATCTCGTGACTTGAATCAATTCGACAAGTGTGTCTCTTATTTTTACATTTGTTTTGAAAAGAAAAATAAGGGAGACAGATGGCAGGTTAACTACTTAAGGTTTTTAAGTCATTTTATTATACCCTCCGAGCGTCGGTACACTGCTACGACCATTACCACTTCCATGGCTGACACCAAGCAAACAGCAGGCAAAAGAACCGGTAGTAAGGCTCCAGTTTCCGACCTTGCGCATGATGCCACGTGACGTACATCTCGCTATCAAGATCCGAGGCTACGAAAAGAGGCTACTTAGCGAATGGAGAAAGGGCAGACCGCGTGAATGATGCGCACGAGGACGCGCGCTGGATCGAATTGGAGGTGATGTTGTGGTATTGTTTGCGTTGAGTCTTATTCTAGTACGAATTTTACAGTTGTTCGATTGTTTCAGGTATTAGTTTAGGATGTGTTAAGCTAGTAGTCTATGATTGGATGTTGTTAGTATGATATTGTTTTGGATTAGTGCATAAAAATGATCTGAGATGTCTACGGAGGGCAGGTAACTCCGGGTTGAAAACTACTTCCCTACACTCTAAATATACAGTACCTACAACAGTCGGACTGCTGGAAAATCATACTCAGGGTTCACAAATTGTTGACACCGTCTGCAAATGTTCAAATTTTTCGCCTAGCATAATGCGCCATTATATTGGCTGTTGCGCGGCATTTATATCTGATAGCTTTGTTTTATCAGATTGTGATAATGTACTGAGATAAGCACATATCTTGAACGAGGGGCAATTTGCCTGCTTCTTCCAATACATTGAACTCATTTTGGTCGTCTTGTTGTTGTGAAGTTGTCCCGTACTGCATATTGTGATCGATAACTCATAGTTGCAATAGTTTACACAGCACGATATTCCGTATATTAAGAGATTGCACTGTTCTACAATCAGAGTGTAAATTTTACCCATTTCTTTGTTCGGCATCCGTTCCTGTATTATTGATTCGCGCAGAACGAACTTTTGGACATTATTCGAAAGCAAATAGATATGACAAGCATAGAGACGAGCGGCAAGGTCTGACCCAGATAAATACTGCATTCTCATTCTCGAATCGCGTCCTCTTTCCTGATCCTTTTCCTATTCAGCATCAACTCAATCCTGCGGCAAGTAATGAGAGCTTTATTCGCAACCGAATTTCTTCCACGCTATAAATCAGCTTAAAACGCATGGCGGTGTTTTATGACCTCTACATTCGGCTTTCGAAGTACTAGAACGATTTTGGTACCACTTACACTCTTCTATTATTTGAATCTGACCAATCTCGGTATATCTGTTTATCCGCAAGTAAGCCAGACCAGAGCCGTATTTCAATAAATTTGAATTGGAATTAATTGCAATTATTTCAGTGCAATTTGAAATTGTGTCTTCCTTTCGAATCGCAATTGTAAATGACTGGATATCGCCAGTTTACGCATAATGAATCGAAGAAATCTCATCTCGCAAAGACAACATGGCCGCTACTACTCCGAAATGTGTGGTAGAGCCCTTAGTGGGGAAGTAGGGAGAGGAACGCAGGGAAGTGTCGGCACGGAAAGGCTGGTTCAATAGCAGCAATGTCATCTTTTTAAAATTTTCATGCCTTAAAAGAATACTCTGTAAAGATGAATGCTTAATTGAATTGAAAAAGCACAGGGTATTCGAATCCTTATCGGAATTTTAGGACCTGATTATCAAACTGTAATAGAGAACATTTAAATTCGCTGTATTAGCAAGCAGTTGTAGAGGCGCGGGAAAAGTGTGGTGGTAGAATGAACTGCTATTTTCCTAAAAACCTTGGATTACATGAAAACAACTTATCCAAGCACAGCTACATGAAGTGGAACATGCTTCTCGGAAATCCAATCTACATTATTGAAAATAATCTGGTTCGAGATTTTCGAAGCTCGATGTGAATTTAGTAGAAGTCTTTTCATCGCAACAATAATAGTGATTCTTAAAAAGTTGGAAGAGGACATTGCGAGTGAGTTTTGTGGTACAAAAGGAGCTTTGCAAAGTGATGGCTGGACATACAATGGTACAGATTACATTGGCTTCTTTGCAAACTATATTCGTAAGCAAGCTATAGTTCCTTGTGTTTCAGAAATATATCAAGATATTTGGAATCTATTTTCCTACCCACAAGCCTTATGTCACTGTTGTCAAGTGATGATCATTGAAACGTAGACTTGAAACTGACTATGACATCATTAAATGCCGAATCACACATCCGGCAATTTGAGATTGTTTTAACCTTTTTTAACTGAACTTTAATGGGTGGTCCACGTGTCGGATTGCAAACAATTTCTCTGTTAACAAAAGAATTGCCTAATTACTCAACAAGCTTCATGTCGGCTTCCTCTGTTATAAATTGAGCATTGACATTAACCAAATTATCGATTCCGATGTTTTTTTAAGCAAAACATTAAATCAGGTACATGAAACAATGATTCAATGCCGTACGCAACTCAGAAACAGAGCAATATTACAAAACTTAAATGATTTGTCTCCAATAATACCTAGCCAAACAAGATGGTCAAGTAAATTGGAAACGATATAACGTTTCAACCGGCGAAGAGACTAGGTTATACAAGCTGCAGACCTTTTAGAAACTAATATAGTCATTGATACTAGCACAAAGTTTAAAAGTTGCGCTATTCGAACTCAAAAGCTACTTGAGCAAGTCAGCTGCGTAAATTTGGAGCTTTCAAAATAGAACGTTACATCATTTGATTGTCGTCTCGCAATAGAAGTACTGATTAAAGCTCTACAATGTTATGAAGATGAAATTGGCAACCCACTTCGGAACTGTCAAATGAAATTCAACTACATAAGGCTGCAAGAAGGAAACTCTCCATCACATCTAATAGAATCTGGATTTATAAAAATACAGAGAGGGGAAGAAAATATTCAAACAGATCAAGAGAAAGAAGCTGCCAAAGTATTACTGTTACAGGAAGCAACAATATAATTAGATAATCCAGTGACTCACGGTACTGGATACTCAATGCATGAATTAATTGCTCACAAAAAGAGGAAGCTCAAGGGAGAGTCTAAAAAGTAACGGAATTGTAATTTCGTTTGTTGATCAACAGAACAAGTGGAGGGACTATGATTCCATGCAAAATACATATTAATTGATACTCGAAAATTTATGAGCTACTAAATATTTGAAGTTCTCTTTTCTTTCAAATTCCACAAGCGATTCTGGAAGGCTGAAAATGTTTCAAGAGTACTAAAAAATGCACGTGAAATTCAAAAGCGTACGAGAATTAAGTCGGAAGGGAATAATTAGAAACCATGAAAAATTGCATGTTGTGCGGAAGAAGTAGAATTGCAAACTCAATTATATCTGCTCTTCCATATTGTTGTTAGAATATAATTTAATTTTGGGTGCGATTAGAGTTTTGAAAGTCAAGTTCAAAAAATTCAAGTATTTCAGTTCTAGTTAGAAAAGAGAATGTGATATTGGACAAACTTACATATCTCAGTGATTGCGAATCCAAGAAAACTGACATTTGTGTAATGAAGTAGACAAGAGAAGTCAGAGAATAGGAAAAATGATGTTAAATAACTGTATGTTAAGTCATGTAGTCTGCAGGTGCGCTAGACTAGAATTACGTGGACAATTAACTGGTACAAAAGAATATCGTTGCCGGTTGTCGGACATTTCTGTACATCTGAAGCTAATTACTT
>JAAUYH010061914.1_pt1 | contig 10532 bp, 6 predicted proteins | sample 7278061 | NCBI WGS metagenome assembly JAAUYH01 (sample SAMN14350203, study PRJNA611818) | marine sediment metagenome | isolation source: surface marine sediment (0.6m) | place: French Polynesia: Moorea | collected 2018-08 | reverse complement strand
GGATTATTTTTAGGATCTATTTCTCCAGAGGCGATCGCTTCTACTTCTTGATAAATAGCAATCATGGCATCACAAAAACGGTCTAGTTCTTGTTTAGATTCACTTTCGGTAGGCTCGATCATCATCGTACCGATAACGGGCCAAGAAATCGTCGGGGCATGAAAACCATAATCCATCAATCGTTTTGCCACATCATCTACTTCTACTCCTGCTCTTTTTCTGAGAGGACGTAAATCGATAATACATTCGTGAGCGACTAAACCAGATTTACCTTTAAATAAAATAGGATAATAAGAGCCAATCCGCTTGGCGATATAGTTGGCATTGAGAATAGCTACTTCTGTTGCTCGTTTTAAACCTTTCGCTCCCATCATGGCGATGTACATCCAAGAAATAGTTAAGATACTGGCACTACCCCAAGGTGCAGCCGAAATTGCCCCAATAGATCGATCGTTATCGGCAGTTACGGGAGTTTTTGGCAAAAAGGGAATTAAGTGGGCAGCTACTCCAATTGGCCCCATACCAGGCCCTCCACCACCATGAGGGATACAGAAGGTTTTATGTAAATTGAGGTGACAAACATCCGCCCCAAAATCTCCAGGACGACATAAACCTACTTGGGCATTCATATTTGCCCCATCCAGATATACCTGTCCGCCATACTGATGGACAATGGCACAAATATCTTTAATTTCGGCTTCAAATACCCCATGGGTGGAGGGATATGTCACCATTAATGCTGCTAAATCGTTCTGATACTTCTCCGCTTTAGCTTGTAAATCTTGAAGATCGATATTACCATCGCGATCGCATTTTACTGCCACTACTTTCATGCCGCACATTACTGCACTGGCGGGATTTGTACCGTGTGCCGATTCGGGAATCAGACAGATATGACGATTGCCTTCGCCCCGTGAGTGATGATATTTACGAATGACTTGTAGTCCCGCATATTCCCCTTGAGAACCAGCATTAGGCTGTAAGGATATGGCAGCAAAACCCGTAATTTCTCCCAACCAAGCTTCTAAATCCTCAAATAACTCCTGATATCCTTGAGTTTGTTCTTGAGGCACAAAGGGATGAATGTTACCAAATTCTGCCCAGGTTACGGGAATCATTTCGGCTGTAGCATTCAACTTCATGGTACAAGAACCAAGGGGAATCATGGAAGTGGTCAAAGATAGATCCTTAGATTCTAGTTGATGGAGGTAGCGTAATAGTTCGGTTTCGGAATGATAGCGATTGAATACGGGTTCGGTAAGATAGGGACTGGTACGCTGTAAAGTTGAAGGGATTTTGGCTAAAGCATTTTGAGGAGATAATTTATCCAAGGATAGTAGGGGTGTTTCCCTCTTGTCTCCCACAGAAGCGAAGATTTGCCAAAGATTAATTACATCTTGTTCGGTGGTAGTTTCATCTAAAGATATCCCTACAGCATCTTTTGCTAACAGACGCAGGTTAATCCCTGCTGCTGCTGCTGTCTCAATAATTTCCGTAGCAGAGCGATCGCCCGTTTCTACTTTAATCGTATCAAAGAAAGCTTCAGAACCCATACTGTATCCTAATTCTTTCAATCCTGCTGCTAGGATTGCCGTTAATTTATGCACCCTGGTAGCAATTTGTTTAATCCCTTCTGCGCCATGATAGACAGCGTACATCGAAGCAATCACAGCCAGTAAAACTTGGGCGGTACAGATATTACTCGTAGCTTTATCTCTGCGGATATGTTGTTCTCTGGTTTGCAATGCTAAACGTAAAGCTGGTTTACCTGTAACGTCTTTAGAAACCCCCACAATACGCCCAGGTACTTGTCGCTTATACTTCTCTTTAGTGGCGAAATAAGCTGCATGGGGTCCACCATAGCCCAAAGGTACGCCAAATCTTTGACTGCTTCCCACTGCAATATCTGCCCCCAATTCTCCAGGGGGAGTCAAAACAGCCAGACTAAGAAGATCGGCGGCGACGGTCACTAAAGCCTTAGCTTCATGTACTTTTTTGATAAATTCCCGATAATCGTAAATAGTCCCATCAGTTGCGGGATATTGTATTAATGCACCGAAAATTGGGGTAGAGAAATCAAAACTGCCATAATCGCCTACAATTACTTCAATATTTAACGGATTGGCGCGGGTTTTAATTACCTCTATAGTTTGAGGATGACAACCAGCATCCACAAAAAAAGCATTGGCTTTAGTTTTACACAAGCCATAACTCATACTCATGGCTTCGGCGGCGGCTGTACCTTCATCTAATAAAGACGAATTGGCAATTTCTAACCCCGTCAGATCGATTACCATAGTTTGGAAGTTAAGTAACGCTTCTAATCTTCCTTGGGCAATTTCCGCTTGATAGGGAGTGTAGGAAGTATACCAACCAGGATTTTCTAAAACATTACGCAGAATTACGGCAGGGGTGATGCAATTATAGTAACCCATGCCAATAAAAGAACGAAATACTTGATTTTGAGCGGCGATCGCTTTTAACTTAGCTAAAGCTTCTGATTCGGTTAAAGCTTCTGGTAATTGTAACCTTCTGTTGAGGCGGATCCCTGGGGGGACAGTTTGGTCAATCAATTCTTCTATGCTAGAAATCTCCAAAACATCCAGCATTCGCTGTATTGAGACGCGATCTACTCCCATATGTCTCGCAGCAAAGCGATCGCCTAAGTTAGCTATTGAATTGTTGTTTAGTAAAGTATCGGCTTGATTTTTGGTAGTTTCAGATTCCACAGCAAAGTTGAGATTGACCATAGTATATTGCCTTTTTTTAAAATGGTGGCACATCAGCAAAATTGTGAAGCTACCACCGATAAATTAGTTATGTTGTAACAAAGATTAACAAATTTCTCTCAACTTGGGAATTAGAAACTTTTTAAAGGCGTAAGGATAAAGGATAAAGGATAAATTCTTTAGTTCCTCATTCCTCGCTCCTCAACTTTCCATTCCTTCTACCTGGGCGCGATATTCTGCCGCAGATAAGACATCGGACAACTCTGTGTCAAGATTATCCACCCTAACTTTGATTAACCAACCGTCTCCATAGGGATCGTCGGCGAGTGCTTCTGGTGCATCGATAATAGCTTCATTGCGATCGATTACCGTACCCGAAACAGGAGGATATAAATCTTCTACAGCTTTTACAGACTCAATAGTCCCAAACCTTTCGCCTACTTCTAGAGAATCACCTACTTCTGGAAGTTCCAGAAAGACTATATCTCCTAATTGATCGATGGCAAAAGCACTGACTCCAATGGTGGCAATTTCACCTTCCAAACGAATATATTCGTGACTGTCGAGGTATTTTAAATCTTCGGGATATTCTAGTTCCATCCTTAATTACTCTCAGTTCTTAGCACAATTTAGTTTATAACGCATTAGTCTCGGTATAAGAAATTAAATTATCAATTAATGTAATATTTTATTGTTTCGGTTTAACTATTCAATTTAAGTATTTTTCCTTTAAATACTATTTAACTTATATGATTGACGAAACAAAGCGAGGGCAAGAGTATCTTAAGAAAGATTTTTAAGTAAAGATTGGCTATTTGTATTTAATCGAGCAGACATAGTTGTACAATTGACGGCGAGATATATTGAGAAAACCTCGATATACATACTGCGATTAAACGCTATCAACTGCTGTAATAATGATTGAACGTTATACTCTGCCCGAAATGGGCGAAATTTGGACTGATACTTATAAACTAAAAACCTGGCTGCAAGTAGAAATAGCAGTCTGTGAAGCACAAGCCGAACTAGGTTATATTCCTCAAGCAGCAGTAGATGAAATTAAAGCTAAGGCTGATTTCGATCCCAAAAGAGTATTAGCAATTGAAGCCGAAGTGCGTCATGATGTCATTGCCTTTTTAACTAACGTTAATGAATATGTCGGCGATGCAGGAAGATATATCCATTTAGGGTTAACCAGTTCTGATGTATTGGATACGGGAATCGCTTTACAGCTAGTTGTCAGCTTAAATCTGATTTTAGAAAAGCTAGAAGAATTAATTCAGGCAATTCGCTATCAGGCACAACAACATCGTTACACTGTTATGGTGGGACGTTCTCACGGTATTCATGCCGAACCAATTACCTTTGGCTTTAAATTAGCAGGTTGGTTAGCAGAAGTTTGGCGAAATCGCGATCGCCTGGTTAGATTGCGTCAAGATATCGCGGTAGGTAAAATATCTGGTGCAGTAGGAACTTATGCCAATATCGATCCGAAAGTTGAAGCGATCGCCTGTCAGAAATTGGGTTTAAAACCAGATACAGCTTCAACTCAGGTAATCTCTCGCGATCGTCATGCAGAATACGTACAACAATTGGCTTTGTTAGCTGCCTCCATCGAACGTTTTGCTGTGGAAATTCGCAATCTTCAGCGTACAGATGTCCTAGAAGTAGAAGAATTTTTCTCTAAAAAACAAAAAGGTTCTTCGGCAATGCCTCACAAGCGCAACCCCATCCGTTCGGAAAGATTGACGGGAATGGCGAGAATTGTGCGGGGTAACGCCGTAGCTGCCTTAGAAAACGTCGCTTTGTGGCACGAACGAGATATTTCTCATAGTTCCGTTGAAAGGGTGATTCTTCCCGATAGCTGCATCCTCACTCACTTCATGCTCAAAGAGATTACTGGTTTAGTTAAAAACTTGCTGGTGTATCCCGAAAACATGAAACGCAACATGAATGTCTATGGCGGAGTCATCTTTAGTCAAAGGGTGTTATTAACCTTGGTTGAAAAGGGCATGAGTCGCGAAGATGCTTATCGAGTCGTTCAAGGTTGCGCTCATAGTGCTTGGAATAAACTAGACGGAGATTTTCGCGCTTTAATTTCCCAAGATGAGACGGTGACTAAAATTTTATCAGCTGAAGAAATAGATGCTTGTTTCGATCCCGATCGTCATCTGAATAATTTAGATGAAATCTACCAGCGATTGGGAATTTAATTTAGTCTTCTTTGGTAAAACTGGGTTAGACGAATCCCTTGAATTTGTTTTTTTACTCAACTCTCAATCTGTAAACCTCAGTTTTTATGGTCTTTTCCCATAGTTGTCTCCCCAAAAACATAACTTGTCTATTCTGGTGACAAAACGGACAACTCACGGGGAGTTGCCTCGCCCTCTCATCGGTTTAGTGAGGCGGGGGAAGCAGGGGAAGCAGAGGAAGCAGGGGGGGGGAAGCCTATTGTTTCATTGAAAAATTTCTCCCCATCCCCTCATCTCCCTATCTCCCCATCAACCTCAACCATCAAATGTCAAAAGCATACCCTTGTAAGGTTGCCTCGCCCCCTGTGTCCTCCCCACTATAAGCTCGATTTTTTGTTAAGGCGATCGCAATGACAAATTTACTTCTTGTACCTTGAAGGTGAGTGAATTTTTAACTATGGCAGTATCGCAAGATATTTATGTACTAATAAAAAAAATAGGGACGTTTGTTACAACATCCCCACATAAATATCAATTAGTTAATTAATTGAAGCTTATTTAGTTTCAGAAAACTCAGCATCAATTACATCATCGCCACCGTCATCGGTACGAGTACCAGCACCAGGCGCACTAGCATCCGCACCAGGCGCACCAGATGCCGCACCCTCTGCACCAGCTTGTTGATAAATATTGCTACCGATAGTGTAAAGAGTTTGTTGTAATTCTGGCATTACAGTTTTGATTTTCTCATCGTCTTCTGATGCTACTGCTTCTTTAAGGTCTTTGATTAAACCTTCTGCTTTAGTTTTGTCATCAGCAGGAACTTTGTCGCCAAGTTCGTTGAGTTGTTTTTCTGCTTGATAAACTAAAGAGTCAGCTTGGTTCTTGCGATCGATTTTTTCGCGGCGTTCTTTGTCAGCACTAGCATGGCTTTCTGCTTCTTGTACCATGCGATCGACTTCATCATCGGGAAGAGTGGATGCACCAGTAATACTGATGGATTGCTCTTTACCAGTACCTTTGTCCTTAGCAGTTACATTGAGAATACCGTTAGCATCAATATCAAAAGTAACTTCAATTTGAGGTACGCCGCGAGGTGCGGGAGGAATACCATCTAGACGGAAAGTTCCCAAACTCTTGTTGTCTTTGGCGAATTCTCGTTCCCCTTGAAGGACATGAATTTCGACATTGGTTTGACCGTCAACTGCAGTAGAGAACGTTTCTGATTTTTTAGTAGGAATAGTAGTGTTGCGAGGAATAATTTTAGTCATTACACCACCCAAGGTTTCTACACCTAGGGATAGGGGTGTAACGTCTAGTAACAAGATATCTTTAACTTCACCACCCAAGACACCAGCTTGAATAGCCGCACCCACGGCTACTACTTCGTCGGGGTTAACTGTTTGATTGGGTTGTTTGTCTAAGACTCGTTTGACGATTTCTACGATCGCAGGAATACGAGTCGAACCTCCTACCATTACTACTTCATCAATACTATCTTTACCTAGTTTGGCATCTTTCAGAGCTTGTTCGACGGGGACGCGACAGCGATCGATTAGATCCGAGCAAAGTTCCTCGAATTTCACTCTGGTTAAGGACATATCTAAGTGTTTGGGTCCTTCCTGGGTAGCCGTAATAAAGGGAAGGTTAATATCGGTTTGAGTAGCACTAGACAACTCAATTTTGGCTTTTTCTGCCGCTTCTGTTAGACGCTGTAAAGCTTGATTGTCTTTGCGGAGGTCGATACCTTCGTTTCTTTGAAACTCTTCTGCTAGGTAGTCAACAATTTTCTTATCGAAGTCGTCACCACCTAAATGAGTATCTCCAGAAGTGGCTAGAACTTCAAATACGCCATCCCCTACTTCTAGGATGGATACGTCGAATGTACCACCACCCAGGTCAAATACTAAAATAGTTTCATTACTTTTTTTATCTAAACCGTAAGCTAAAGATGCGGCGGTAGGCTCGTTAATAATCCTTAGTACTTCTACACCAGCAATTTTTCCTGCGTCTTTAGTTGCTTGGCGTTGAGAATCGTTGAAGTATGCAGGTACGGTAATAACTGCTTGAGTAACTTTCTCTCCTAAATATTTACTTGCATCGTCAATGAGTTTGCGAAGAACCTGAGCAGAAATCTCTTCTGGTGCAAATTGTTTTCCTTGAGTAGGACAGTCTAGTTTGACATTACCATTACCGTCTCTGATGACTTTGTAAGCTACTTCTTTGGTTTCGTTAGTTACTTCATCGTACTTACGTCCAATGAAACGCTTAACGGAATAAAAAGTATTACCAGTGTTCATTACCGCCTGGCGTTTGGCAATTTGACCTACAAGGCGATCGCCGTTTTTGGCGTAAGCAACAACTGAGGGAGTGGTTCTAAAACCTTCAGCGTTGGCAATAACAGTAGGTTTTCCCCCTTCCATTACTGCTACACAAGAGTTTGTAGTTCCTAAGTCAATACCAACAACTTTTGCCATACTTTGAGTAATACTCCAAATTTAACAACAAAACTAAAATTATTTTTTTTTGAGTCTCTAACTATAGATACAATGCTTTTTGAGTTTGTGGGCTTACTTGCCTCGCCTCAGTTTTTTGCATCATCTTTATACATAGTGCAAGGTGATGCTATCTATTAGGTAGTGTAGTTTCCCGAACCTATAAGTGACGGTTGTTGAATAAAGGGGAAAGGGGAAAGGTGAAAGGAGGAATTATGAGTTATGAATTATGAGTGGTTTTTTATTTAACTATTAAATCTATGGAAATGATTACTGTTGTGGGATTAGTGGCAGGGGGGTTGACGACAATTTCATTTTTGCCTCAAGCTATCAAAACCTGGAAAACTAAATCTACTCAAGATATTTCTCTGGTGATGTTTGTGTGTTTCTGTAGTGGAGTAGTGCTATGGGTAATTTATGGTATGGTTACTCAAAATATTCCTGTATTTGTGGCTAACTTTGCCACTTTTATTTTGGCTTTTCCGATTTTGGTTTGTAAATTAAAATACGGTTAAGTGCGATCTTTACCGCAAGACCTTTTATAGTGGCAGAAGGACAAGAAACAGCATTTTGAGATGATTAAAAAGTGAATATTCAACCTAGCATTGTCACCATTTTGGGAACAGGTGTATGGGGATCGGCGTTAGCAACTATTGCTCGTAATAATCGCGTCTCAGTTCGGATGTGGTCGCGTCGTAGCAAGGAAACCTTAGCATCATTGATTCAAAATGCAACGGCGATTGTATCTGCGGTTTCGATGAAAGGGGTAGTTCCCACGATTGCCAAGTTACAATTGCTCGATCTTCCTCCAGAATTAATTATAGTTACCGCTACTAAAGGTTTAGACCCAGAAACTACCCATACTCCTTCTCAAATTTGGCAGCAAGCCTTTCCCGATAATCCTATTGTTGTTTTGTCGGGTCCCAATCTTTCTCAGGAGATTCAACAAGGATTACCCGCCGCTACTGTAGTTGCTAGTAACAATATCGAAGCAGCAAATAAGGTACAAGAAATTTTTGCTTCGGATTTGTTCCGCGTCTATGTCAATCAAGACCCCATTGGTACGGAATTAGGAGGAACGTTAAAAAATGTAATGGCGATCGCATCTGGGGTATGTGACGGGATGAAATTAGGTACAAACGCTAAAGCGGCTTTACTAACTCGCGCTTTACCTGAAATGATTCGGGTTGGTACTCATTTGGGTGCATCAGCAGAAACTTTCTTTGGTTTATCTGGTTTGGGAGATTTAATTGCTACCTGCGATAGTCCTCTGTCTCGTAATTATCAGGTGGGTTATGGTTTGGCACAGGGTAAAACTTTAGAGCGAATTTTGGCAGAATTAAAAGGTACGGCAGAAGGAATTAATACTACTGAAGTGTTAATTAAAATTGCCAATAAAGAAGGAATAGCCGTCCCAATTTCTCGTCAGGTATTCCAACTCCTAAAAGGGAAAATTACTCCCGCAGAGGCGATTCAAGCATTAATGGAACGGGATTTAAAAGCCGAGTTTTGCGATCTGGATTTATAGGATGTGATTGACCTCGTCCCCCGTTTTCAAAACGGGGAATTCAAGACTCAGACAGCAATTGCAACCAAGGGGTAATTATTAGACTAACGAATTTCTTTTTCGCAGATAAATTGCTGGTACGAGTGCCATTGTCACCAAAGCAAAGATCGAGGAAGCTTCAGGAGTCTTAACTGGTGGTGGTAGTTCCTGTTGTACCTCAAACGCACCGATATCAACAGTACCATTGACAATGCGATCGAACCCCACACCCCGCTGATCTGTAGTTACGCCAGTCGGAACTGCTACATTGCTACCTGCATCGATGGCAGGACTGCCTGGAAGCAAGGCGAGGGTAAGAGTAGAACCGCCGTTATTTGTCAAAGGACCGAGTAGGGGGTCTACTTCGATGAGATCGGTTCCGCCAAAACCAGTGCTACCAGTAGCATTTCCGAGCAGGTTAAACCCATTGCTGTTAAAGTTTCCAACAACATCGGAGTTGGTGTCGTTATTTCCTGCGATGATGGTGTTGTTGATGTTAGCGATAGGATTGAAATCAGGGAAGTTAATAGAGTTATCAATCCCGATGCCGCTGTTGCCAAAGATCGTGCTGTTGGTCACGGTGACAATGCCGTCAAAGAAGTTATCAATCCCGATACCGTTATTGCCAGAGATCGTGCTGTTGGTAACAGTAACAGTACCCAAGCTTCCGATAGCACTACCAAAGGAATCGGTGTTTGTGTTGCCAGAGATCGTGCTGTTGGCAACAGTAACAGTGCCGAAGTTGTTGATAGCACTGCCCCTACCAGCTGTATTGCTGGAGATAGTGCTGTTGGTCACAGCCAAGGTAGTGCCCCCATTAATATCGATACCGCCGCCAAAAGCAGCCTGATTGTTGGAAATAGTGCTGTTGGTCACGGTAACAGTGTTAGAAGCCCTATTACCAATACCGCCGCCAGAACTACTAGCCGTGTTGCCAGAGATCGTGCTGTCGGTAATGGTAGCAATACCTATGCTGTTAAAGATCCCGCCGCCATTGCCGAGCGAGCCAGTCACCTTATTGTCAACGATTCTACTGTTGGTAACAGTAAGAGTACCAAAGTTACCGATACCGCCACCGCCTCTGAATGTGGCGCTTACCGTATTGCCAGCGATCGTGCTGTTGGATATCGTCAGATTTTCCGTATTAAGGATGCCAGCACCATTATCATTGCTACCGAAAAGATTTCCTCCCGTAATCGTCAACCCATCGATCGATACATCAATAAAGCTGGTAGTCCCATCATTAATATTAAAAACGCGGAAGTCATTACCCCCTGCATCAACTGTCAAAAAATCAGCACCCAAACCATTGATAGTCAGGGAATCAGTAATCGATAACTCCCCACTGATAAGATTGATGCTTCCCCCACTAAGTAAATTGTCAAAGCTAATCAAATCGGCTCCACTGGTGCTGTTAGCGTCTAGAATTGCCTGACGCAGACTACCCATTCCAGAGTCAAATAGGTTCGTAACGGTAAAATTTGCCATAATTGTTTGTTTATTTTCTTGATAACTAATAAAAACTTCTTGAAAATAAGCATAACTGATTTGGCTTTCTTGGATTTAGACT
>JAAUYH010082978.1_pt1 | contig 10533 bp, 8 predicted proteins | sample 7278061 | NCBI WGS metagenome assembly JAAUYH01 (sample SAMN14350203, study PRJNA611818) | marine sediment metagenome | isolation source: surface marine sediment (0.6m) | place: French Polynesia: Moorea | collected 2018-08 | reverse complement strand
CCCGCGGCTTTGAACCTTAGCAAATCCTGTCAAATTTTTCGTCTTTTCTCATGCTCGAGATTGTTAAAGCGATGTTTCGAAACTCGGACAAATAGTTCGAAACAGAATTTCTTAAAACTAATCGATGAAGCTTTTCTTATGACCTTTGCAGATTTTCGAAAGGCATGAATTCTTGGTATAGTGCTCCCTAAAATTCTGCTCAGTTAATTGTAACAGTATTGGAGCTCATTCGAGTGTGCTTCCACGCTGCTGCTATTTCTGACAGAAAATGTGGCAGCGAAAGAGATTTGTCTAGGCTCATCCAAATTAAGATCATTTTCCACTTATACCAAGGTCAATTACTGCTCAACTTTATACACCCACGCACGGACAGTGAACTCTTCTCTCTTCGCATCGAAATTTTGAAGCTTTTTTGGTTTACGAGACTCCATGTTCGTGCAGTTCACTTGCGATGATGATTTTGACGATTTCCTAGTTCACCAACACGGACGACGGTAGATTTGACGGCCTAGAGTATTGGCTATTTTGTGCCCACGCCCGCGAGACGTGTTTACTTGGTGATACTATCACACGCTGCACTCCCGTTGGAAGAAATCGGGCAAGTTCCTTGGCGGTCTTGGTCGTTGTGCCGATGTTACTATTGCAGGGAATAGCCTGCCTCTATTGTTCCCAACTTTGGCCTTTTTCCATTGTTTGATTGTAAGGTAGGATATTCTAATTACTCTAAAGAGGAGCTAGTATTTCCTAATAGTTATGTAAATAAAATTCCAACTATCAGGTATTAATTTTATCAGGATAGGATTATAAAATGTCATTGCTATGAAATGTAGAACTACTTACTGTCAGTTAAATGCACTCAATACCATAAGTGCTGTATTGGCAGAAATAGAGGTGTGCATTGTCACAGATCCGTCTCGGACCCTTCCCTATTTCTACTGCTTTTTCTCAGTAGATCGTAGAGCATCTACAACTTTAGTAGACCTCAGCGCACAAAAGAATGCCATGCCGACACATATGGCTAGTCCGCGAGAAATGTTTTCAGCATGCGATTCCAAATTCTAGTGCAAGTTTGTAGAGAAGGTTTGAATTCTCGTTTGGAGAACAGTGCCCAGTTCCGATGTTTTCGAATAAAGAAACTAGTGCGCCATAATAGTGCATGTAGCTTGGCATCAAAATCGAAACTCTCCAAGACTGTACATGACTGATGTGTCATTTTTTATGTTCTTCCTTCAGACGATTTCGAGTACCGAATTTTGCCCGTAGAAGTAGGATAGCACTAGTTTGCTCATCTCTGATCATATTATGTTGATTTTCAGAGTGCTATTGCTTCAGAATAGTTTTAGCAATACTTAAGATAGAGAGTTAGGGTCCATTGTGGTCAATATTGGGATTCGAAGGCGAAAATTTTACTCATCTAAATTCAGTTGAAATTGATTTGCTTCGAAAAATGATTATGGTATTCTCAGAATCAGTGCCCTAGGCATTACATCATGACTGTCAAATTGCAATATTGCGTATGATCCAGGGACCAAAAATACCAGGTTTTGTGCCGTAGTTTTCCGTGAGCTCAAAATTATGTCTGCCATACACTGTATTAGATGTTGTATCTATAGCGGTAAGAACGATGTTCTAAAAAGTAAAACTGCTAACGCAAATGCGACTTGATACATAAATTCGGGGCATTCCACAAATCATGAGCTTCTTTTAGTTGCTTCCCAATTACGCAGCAGAATCGAGTGTTTATTAGCCACTGTCATTATCGATTTATTTCAAATATTTGCACCCAAATTCTACTGCACACGTGAATTACAGCAGTGATGTTATGACGGAATTCTGTTCGTGATTACCCAAATGAAGACGAAATTCTCCTGCATTTGCAGAGTTCGGCAAAGATTCATTCTCAAATTTTCCAATTTCGTCACTGTGGCTTTCATTTGAGTTTTAAATGAAAACTGCTAAATTTGAGAGAAGAATGGGTTCACCTGGAATTCTTCAGGAACTCAAATCTGCAGTGGCTTCGACTGTTATGAAGTACGCTATCTCGTAGGAATCATTGGTCTAGAATTCAAATCTGACGAACACGCAAAGATGCTGGTGGGACATTTAGGAAAAGGTTACCATGGAGACATCAATGACAACTAGAATAGTGCCCTACCATACTGTGCAAGAATCCATCCACCGTTTTTGTGTTGAATAAATTTTGGTCACCTGAGATTTACTGGTAATATTCGCACAGAGTTAGGCGACCTCTTACAGTTAATAACTGAAGGATAGAATGGAAAATTTAAAAGTTTCTAAATCCGCTGTAATTTGCTTGATCCTACGCAGGGTGATAGACTTGCTTCTTATAAGATTGCTTTTGCAACTCATTTTTGGAATGAAATAGCGCTCGACAGAGATTGTCAATTGATTTCCTGTGCATTAAACAGATTTTCGCCAAGGTCAAGTTGATTATTTTCGCACGCAATATCAGCACGACTTCTATACAGAATTGAGGATTAAAAATCTAATGGCGCATAGCCTTTCTCTTGGAGTGTGAACGGGTTCAAATGGTTCAAATTGTGTTGTGTAACAGGATACAGCAAAAATGAGTTTGAGTCAATTTGAATCGTTGAGATCCCGCTTTTGTTGCTCCGTAAAGTTCATCGCTTTTTGAAGTCAATTGAAGTATTCCTCGACAGAAGAAACTACGCCATCCTCAATCAATGCAAATCAGTAGTGTTTCTGCATGGTGGAACACTATGTTGACTTGCAAGGTCGACAGCCCAAAAGTGAATTACTAGAACTTGATGGAAGTAAGGATGTGATTAATAATCTGGACGTGATGACATCGAAACAATTCAACCGCATTCTGGTGCTGAACATAATTATCGCCGCCTACGCATTCATTCATGTAGCGGTTCTTGCTTCTTTATGTGCGACTATATGGCACGGTGAAAGAACAGTAGGGAAGGGGCTTCAAGGAGAGAAAATGACATACGCTATCTGCCGTGCACCAACGGCATACATGGGCATCTTGTATGGGGTTGACATACCCTAAGAATCTTGGTCATTCTGTTTTCCATCTTCTTTGTTATTCGTGTTCTACGAAACAAGAAAACTCAAAGAAATAAACAACAAATTTGGAGCATCGTCATGATGATTACTACTGCAGCGTCATACAATCCAATACTGAGCATTGTTTTTCTTGACATTGCCATCCATAAGACCAGATATAGTTACAAAACGTCTAAGACAAAATTTGTAATCGAAGGTTTGACTCGCTACATCAATTTAACATTCGCATCGATAGGACAGCTGTTCTACATTTGGGCATGCGCCCATTCCTACGGCATTATTGACAAAGAAGGAGAAAAGCCGGGACCATGGGGTTTCTACTTTCCTAAACTTCTACTTCTCGTAGCTTATGGCGCAGCAAGAGGTTTTATGCGCGGAGTGCTGAACCTTTCTCCGTCGAAACTGCCGCTCGTAACTCTCGCAGCTGCTATTGCGAATTTTCGGGCACTAAAATACTGGCCTGCCGATATTTTGACCCAAGTTTCGGTATTTTCCTTGTTAGAAATCCTCTTCTTAGTTTGTGTGGTTCGCCGTATCTGGCTGACTAGCAACAGGTTGCGACAAATTGGGTACTTGAAACATCGTTCACGACAACTTGGGGTAAGTTGGACTTCTCTTCCTTTCTACAGTAGCTTGTTTTCTCACTACTAACATATTTTTTGTGACTGAAAGTTTCGATTGTTCGTAATGCAAAACATCATATCCTACGCCCTCTTCATTCTGGCTGACTGCTGCACAATATTACTTACTCCACGAGAATACGAGCTCTATCAACGGCTAAACGCTCCTTACACGCACTATTTTTTCAATTGGCGATTCTCTCCAATACCTCGGATTTTGAACTATCTAACCACTGGAATTACGGCATACGTAAATCTCCCAGCCGACAGTGAAGGAATCAAGGGATGGTTCGTCGGTTCTGACACTTCCGAATTGAAGAATAAGGAGCCAATTACGTTGCAAATCCGGGAGTGCGTTGAAGCATCCGAAGCGCACCAGTTATCAAACCGCATGATTTTTGAAGTCCTTATACAGCTTTTCAACTTGTCTGCATTGGCTTACATGAATGCGAGGAAGCGAGAAAGGTCACATTTTCTATGTGATAAATTTTTGTTAAGACATGGATTGAAAATCGAGCTCGAAATCAAAGAAGAAGTGAACGATACATACGTGGTGGTTTTAACCTCTTCAAGTCGTATCTATATCGTATTCAAAGGCACGACATCAGTGGAAAACATGAAGACTGACATGAAAATCATCACCACTCCAATTGAATCTGTTCTTCCTTCAATTGCTGCGGAACAAGATCACAAGATTATGTCATCTTACAGCTGGAAATATGCAACGATTCACCGAGGCTTCGCCGAGGCATACAGTTCAATAAGCAAAGATCTGATGGTAAGGGTACGTCAGATTTTTGAAATGAATAGACGCCCCATCTATCTATGTGGCCATTCGTTGGGCGGTGCACTCTCCACCATCTGCAGTCAAAGATGTCATGGATATCCCTGAGATAGCAGGGAACAAACCCACAGTCGATGAACATGCGGTCATTACAGTCTAAGGAAATAAGCTAAATGATCGAGCCACGTAGAATAAAGGATCAGGGCAGCATCTCTTGATGTTTATCCAACTTACCTAAAAAACCTTCTTCAGCTCCAAGTTGCTGAATTTGTAGTCTACACTAAACTAATGATAAATGGATTAACACCAGAGCATTGTGCGATGAAAAATTAGTTCCGTGTGCTTCATAAGTCTGTTAAACGAATGGAATGAAATTATGAACGAGCCAGAGTCAGCTCAAATAGAAACAACCCGAGTAGATGGTTCCATGACAGTGAAGTTTTCGAGCCCAGAAAACAGCGTATTTACGGTGTTTTCAATAGATTTCTTCATTGCACACCCCACTAAGGTTCATGAAACCCATGAGCTTAAGTCTGGTTCACCAGCTATCCTTACTGAACGAACGTGTGAGGAGGTGCAGTCACATTGATTGTATTCTTTTAAAACTGGAAGTCTTCCGACTATCTGAATAGTGTCCATGAAACAACAATTACTCTTTCTTCTTTATCAACGAATAGTTGGCTTCACACGGGTAAAATTTTCTTTTACTTATTTTTCAACTATGTCTACTCATCATACTGTAGGCTTGTTCATTGACGCTCTCAGCAAAACAAGAATTCGTTCTCAACCTCCTTCATTTTGTTTGGAAAGGCTGTAGCTACATAAGACACTGAGAATTAGATTTTGATTCACAGCAACAGATCTGGGATCCTGTTGGTTTGATTCCTACCATCCGCTTGCTTCCGTCTAACCGAGTTTTCATTTACGAACTATCTGATGCAGCAGCTTTGAAAAGTAAAATCAGAACGTGTAGGCAGTGATAGGCAATTCTGTTAGCATTCAGTGCCAAGATCTGTAGCAAGATAGCGTGAAAACAGCAATTTGAACGAGCACAAGTTCAGCAAAAGGGACGAATACATTCGTTGTCGCGAAGTGCGATGGCATCAACGCTTTCTATCATTGGTGCTGGAAATTTAGGCACCGCAATGGCCGTTCATCTCTGCAAACAAGGGCATAGAGTCTGCCTTGCGGGTACTCCGGGTCACCTCGGTATCATTCCCGATATTCAGCAAAATGATGACAGACTTGTCGAGGTAGATGGGCGAGCTGGTCTTGAACATGAAGCAGAAGGTGTCACTGTACAAGTTGATACAGGAGATATAACCCAAGCAGTTCGTTCACAGACAATCATGGTCACTGTACCTATTTCTGCACACGAAAATGTAATCAATGCCCTTTCTTCGCACAACCTACGTGGTCGCACCTTGATATTTATGCCATGTGGCATTGCTGCTGGATTGCTCCGTACCTCTATGAGCAAAGATCGCATGCCGAATTTAATTTTGGGAACCGTATCATCCCCCTTTGCCTCCCGCACAAGAAAGAATGGTAGGATTGCCATAACGAGAATCAAAAACCAATTGGAAATTGCGGCATCAAGACACGTTTCAACGAGTTCCCGAAATAATTTGGCATGTTTATTTCCTCAACGGCTAGTTTGGTACCCCGACCTTGCATCAATCTTCTTTTCCAATGTCAATCCTGTCATACACCCAGCCACGATGCTAGTTTCAAGAGAGTTAATAGCAAACTCTGACCCAAGACCTCTATTTTATGAGAAATGTATGCCAGCGGCGGAACAGCGGATCCTGGCGGTTGATAATGAGAGATGCATGTTGGCAAAGGCTCTCGGCCTTCGAACAAAAACCTTATATGAATATTTTCTGGCATGGTACACACCCGAAGCGAAGAGTTATATGGATTCAGTCAATTCCACTCCGTCTTATAAGGGCCGCCGTGCCCCGTCCTTCAACCATCGTTACCTTACCGAAGATTTAAAACATGTTCTCATACTGGTGCATGAAATCGCGGCGAAAACGACAGTCCCAGTTCCCAATATCAATTGGATAATCAATGAAGCTAACACTGCCCTCAATGAGAATTTACTGAAAACTGGAACGTCACTACGCTCTCTTAACTTAGAAAACGCATCCGCAGATCAGATTGTCGAATGGCTGAATGGTGACGACCACACCAACTGATTCAATGTGTTACAATTACTCTGATATATTTCCGCTACGCTTCATGCTTTGGTTATTTCTAAGGGTTTCTTCTGCTTTCAGGTAGATGCTGAAGCATGCTGCAACCTGCCCTAGGAGTTCCTTAACGATAGTTTTCATGGTGCTCTGCTTTGTATTGTCGTAGTGAAACTTGATTTTAATAAACTTGCTTTTTGTTTTCTTGTTGAATTTTGTTGCCTTCATTTATAGTGTTGTATGTATTCAAAACTCAATTCTTTGCAGCGAGGCACAATCAAATATGAAGTCTTCCATTCTCGCACACATATTGTGAGGGTTTCTTACTGGTATCGGGAACGCGGCTATGTTTGAAACGGTTAGTCAATCAAATTCTTCGGCAATATGCTGCTCGAGGTTATGGTTACAATCTCTCCCATTCATAGAAGTCATCGTTCGAGAAAGCGGCCTTTAGCACGCCGGCCGACACCTAGTCCTCGTGAGTGGATTGCTTCAGGGCTGGGCAATGTGCGTTTTAGGGAATGGTAATCAGATTAATGCCTACAGCGTTGTCAAATTGATGTTGAATGAAGGTACAATCACCGCTGCAGGAGGTAAATTCGAAATTGCAGACAGGATCAATTGTTTTTCTCCAGTTCCACCGTCGTTCTAAGGAACGTAAGCCTCAGATAATATCTAAACACATCAAAGAGGACTCTTAGATAGGCAGTGGACTGATCTAATCCGAAATTTTTGTGAAATACAGAATCAACCGTAAATCAGACTTTGTCATAATTTGGCCGCTATGGTATGCTTTCTATAGTTGTGCCGTCGTCGACTATACGGCAAGAATGGTAATTCGACGAACTGAAACGTCATTGCTGTGTACTGCCAAGTAGGTCTAAAATCAAGCAATAGATCACTATGCCTCCGTTTATTTTCAGGATTTGGACGCCTATTAGTCAACAACAATAAGAACAAAAATATTTGTTCTAAAAATAGGACGCGTTACCGCACCCTAGTTCGTTCCTAATTCAAGACCACCGAACGAATCCGTGTCGACCAGGGCAGCATGTGTGAGAACCACGTACCCAATTCCAAAGCGAAACTCAATCGAATGTTGGAACTGGAAGAGTTTAAGCACTTGAAGAAAGTGTTCTAACAAATAAATGGAAATAAATCGTACGAACATATTTAGGAGGGGGTACACATACTGCACAAGTACCTATGATTCCCTGTTAGACATGACTCTAATACATGGTTGACCACAGTCTTCGCCGTTTCCCTTTGGATTCTGTGGGTCCAAACTTATGTCTGTTGTCCATAATAACAGATATTATGCCCATAGCAGCAGTAGGGGCCGTGTTCTAAAAAGTTAGAATACTTATTCAAATACGAATAGATACAGAAAAATTTTGCATTGATTTTGCGAAACATAGGTTCAGCTCAGTCGCTTTGCATCAACAATTTTCTGATAAAATTCCCACCGAGCTAGGCGACCTCTTCTAATTGGTAACTGAGAGATAGAATACGAAATCTCAAAAATAGTTGTATCAGCTGTGATTCGCTTGTTCCTAGGCAGGGTAATCGAGGTACTAATTCATGAATTGCCGTTGTAATTCATAATTGAAACAAAATAGTGTTGGACGAGAATTTGCCGATTCACTTATTTTTTGATTGAGATTATCATGTGAATGTCCGTGCATTAAACTGATTTCCGCCAAGGTCCACTTGATTACTCCCACCCATTATATCAGCACAACTTCTAAACAGAATATAGTAGTACAAATGTTTTGGCGTACAGCATTTTCCTCTTAAACACCTCTATGAATTCAAACTGTACTCGTTGTTTCGTGTTCCAGAAAGAAAATAGAAGTAAAATTGAATATGAGTCAACTAGAAATCATCAGGATCCCTTGTTATTGTTGTAAATATTTATTCGATTCTTAAAGTCATCTGAATCGTTTCTCGACAGGAAAGCAACGTCATTCATAATCAACGCAAATCAGTTGGAATTTGCAAAGTGAAACACAATTTTGACTAGAAAGATCGACACCCCAAACGGTGACTTACTGGAACTTGACACAAACGAGAGAAACTGTGGTTCCGTACGGTATTGATATATTTGAACAATCTTGGTAATTCTCTTTTCTCCTTTCTTTGTTATTCGCGTAATTCGAAAGAAGAAAACTCGAAGAAGACAACAATACATTTAGACTATCCGCATCATGATTACTACTGTAAATTCGTACATCCAACAATGAGCATCACACTTTTTCGTCATTGCCATCAGAGCACGGGACTAATATATATTTCATTGCCAATTTATTTCTGCAATATTTAATTTCTATTCATCATGCCAGAGCAATTAATCTGAGTTCGTATTCGAGCATGCAGATATTTTGCCATATGTTTTGGAAGTCGAGAATCATTAGATCAGAAATTTCTGTCTTCTAGGAATACACTCATAATATTGCCTAAGTATTCTAAGAATATTTAATCGAAACCCCCGTCAAGAGTTATTTCGAAAACTTTTATGGCCAAAAATGGGGTTATTCGAATGTATTTTCGCCTCGAAAAGCAATTAATCTCTGCTGAACTGTACACTGCTTTTCTTATTCGTGTTCTCGATGTGCACAGTGCAAAAACAAGCAGTCTATAATTGTATTCGCAAAAAGCGGGCTGGGAAAAATCCATCTTATCATTGCTGCCTAGTGTGAATAATAGACATTAAGATTGACTCCATGAAATTTATGGTTCAATGCAAAACGAAAGTCGCGCAATAATTAACTTACACTCTAATAGTGATCTGGCCGGTACATCATGAGAATAGTTGATGTTCATTTATCTTGATTTAATTACTGGGTATTCTTTTCTTAGTTCGTATATAGAGAATGAAACTTTTTGGAACTTAGAAACATTTGAAGAAAATATTTCTATAAAATATTTCCTCAAGATACTACTTGAGGTGGTTAAATTAGTGAATTTTCGAGGTGCATTAGGATCTAATTTGCATGATTCTTGGACTAGTCACGGATCCTATAACCTGTTAGTCACTGCAATGCTTATGAAAAACTTTCCAGTACCTCATAATGGTCTGCAAAGTACAAAGGCAAATCTTGCACAGCAGCTATAAATAGGGAGAAATCTGCACTGATCATGCTGTAGGTTTCAAAACAGAGAACCATGTCAGACAATTGATGCTAGTATCATGCGAATTTTCATGATTTCAGTGTCGGACAAATTGCAGATGACTGCGATTTTAACAACTCAACAGCTTTAAAAATGGGACTTTCGGCATGAAAGATGAGGCAACAGCAGCTTGCATTTTATGTCAAGTTGTGACTTGAAAAGTCCATACATCAAAAATATAGAATATGTCCGACTTACAATGCTCAAACGCAAGTCGATATTGAAAAATAGGGCAATCCTAAATCTCCTTATAACCTAGTTTCTGTTTTACTATTCCCATGAGGTGGTCTAGAACATGTTAATTGTTCGATCAGTCCTATTAAATTCGAGAAGTATTCGATTAAGTAGCGAATACAAAAAGATCATCAGTACCAGGTTTTCGCAATCCTAGGATTTGAGATAACTGTATTATAACTTGCCAAACAACTATTTCAACATCGGTTGGCTGTTCCAGATTGACGGACCGTTTTGTAATTCGTTTAGTTCAATTAGAGTCGCTTGACACAAAAGTAGAAGAAAGTGGCCCAAACAATCCAAATTTAATTCTATTTCCATTTTCTGACTGTAATTCTCCCCATTGATTCCACGATTTTTCCTGTACTGTTGTCGACGTAGAAGGGTTAGTGTCATTCATGAGTAGACGTGGAACTCGGCGTCCTGGTGAACAGAAAAGGAATCGTTCAGCACAATTGCTGGGCTGTCGCCT
>JAAUYH010136503.1_pt1 | contig 10534 bp, 9 predicted proteins | sample 7278061 | NCBI WGS metagenome assembly JAAUYH01 (sample SAMN14350203, study PRJNA611818) | marine sediment metagenome | isolation source: surface marine sediment (0.6m) | place: French Polynesia: Moorea | collected 2018-08 | reverse complement strand
TCACGAGGTCCACGAAAAACCTAATGGAAATTTCCTGGTTACCGTTAATAAGCAAGGAGCACCAACGGTTGAGGATTACATCATTGAGATCGACAGAAACAGCGAGCAAATAATCAATGAATGGGATCTCAATCAGTCATTGCAGAATACGCGTACAGCCTGGACAGGTGATTCGGTCGACTGGTTCCATGCCAATGCCGTTACCTATGACCCAACAGATGATACCATTATTGTCTCAGGCAGGACGCAAGGCACGGTAAAGCTCACTGCCAACAATGAGGTTGTATGGATCCTGGCACCTCACAGGGAATGGGGTCAGGCTGGTAATGGAGTCGATCTTAATACGCTTCTTCTTGATCCGCTGGATGCTCAGGGCCAGGTCATTTCAGATCTTCAGGTACTAGACGGTGCCGTGAACCACCCGGACTTTGAATGGAGCTGGTATCAGCACGCGCCACTAATTACACCTGAGGGTAATCTCATGCTGCTAGACAATGGGGATAATCGAAATTATCTAGGTAATGAACTTTACAGCAGGGCGGTTGAATACAAAATCGATGAAACGGACATGACCATTCAGCAGATCTGGCAGTATGGAAAAGAAAGAGGTGCTGAAACCTATTCAAGGATCGTTTCAGACGTGGACTATATCGCCAATGAAGATCATGTTATCTTTTCTCCCGGTGCAGTGAGTTTTAACGGTAGCCTTTATGGAAAATCGATTGAAGTAGCATACCCGTCCGGGGAACTGATCTTTGAGGCTACAATCATTCCCCCTATGGCATTTTTCGACATCATAACGCTTCACAGAACCGAGCGTCTTACCCTTTATCCCGATCAATAATTAGTTCCTGGATAGTCAAACAGAAGTTTACCACCTTTTCAAGTAGTATCACGCGCTCTGTTTTAATTTATCAGCGTGAATTTTGCGGAATTTGTTCAGTTTGGGCGTGATAACAAAATTACAGTATCCCTGCCGACCATTATTCCTGTAATAGTCCTGGTGGTAGTCTTCCGCTTCGTAAAATATGTCCAGCGGACTTAGCTCAGTTACTACAGGATCTTCATAAAGCCCATTCATTTCCTGAAGCACCTCTTCGGCAGTTTTCTTTTGCCCTTCGTCATGGTAATAGATCACGGATCTATACTGAGTACCCATGTCCGCACCTTGCCTGTTAAGAGTTGTAGGGTCATGCGTCGTCATAAAAATATAGAGGAGATCCCTATAGCTGATAACCTCAGGATCGAAACTGACCTGGATCACCTCGGCATGGCCTGTAAGGCCGGAACACACCTCCCTGTAGGTGGGTTTACCCGGTGCCTGACCACCACTATAGCCGGATACTACTTTATGAACTCCTTTTACTTCCAGAAAAATGGCCTCCGTACACCAGAAACACCCGCCACCCATCGTGGCTAATTTCAAATTATTCTCATTCATACGGCTTTCTCCTTTTCGATATAGATGGATTCTGAATTCACGCAATAACGAAGCCCGCTTGGTTCCGGGCCGTCTGGAAACACATGCCCTAAATGGGCGTCACAGGTATTGCACATTACCTCTACTCGTATCATGCCATAAGTGGTGTCCTTTTCGTATTTAATAGCATTCTCCTTAATAGGCTGTGTAAAACTTGGCCAACCAGTTCCTGAATCGAATTTGATCGTAGAATCGAAAAGAAGGGTATCACAACATATGCAGGCATATTTGCCGGCATCATAGACACTACAGAGTGCTCCGGTATGAGGAGCTTCCGTCCCTTTGTGCCTCGTAATACGATACTGTTCAGGTGTGAGTTGTGCCCGCCACTCTGCATCGGTCTTGACCACCCTCCTCTCGGGTTCCGGATTACCCTTTACTGTAAAATTGATAACGTCTTTCCAGCTTAGCATGTACAATAGATTTGTTGATTTTTAGATCTTGTAATAGGTCGTAAATAATACGGGATTCTTACAAATGAGACTAGCTATACAAAAGGCTAAATTAGACTAAATTTAGAGCATGAACAAAAGGCAACGAGATCGCCTGATCTATTCGGGTTTGATGATAGTCTGCATCGTGGGTTTTTGGCTATTTGAAAACTTTTATACCCCGGCTGAGTACTCTTCCAGCTCAGATGATCTTATGAAAAGCAAGATCCCGGAATTCATGGTCCCATCCTCAAGTGATGGAGAAGTTATTGAGCACGATCACTACACCCTTTCCTACCTGGAGGACTTTGAACAGGCAGAATGGGTGCTCTATACTCTGAAAAAAGATCAGCTGACCAGGGATCTCAGGGAAAGACCTGAATTTTTAGAGGACCCCTATGTGCGAACTAAATCCGCGGATTGGAGGAATTACAGGGGATCAGGCTATAACCGCGGACATCTTTGTCCTGCAGGTGATCGAAGATTTAATGAGCTTGCCTACAGAGAGACCTTCTATACCAGCAATATTGTACCTCAACATCCGGATTTTAACGCCGGCATTTGGAATGATCTTGAAAAGCAGGTCCGGATATGGTGTAAGTCTTATGGCTCATTAGGCATAGTTACCGGGGGTGTATTAGAGCCGGGACTCAGGCGGATAGGCGAGGAAGGGGTGGCGGTTCCACGATGGTTTTATAAAATTGTTATGCGCGGAACGGCGCATGAACTCGAAGTACTGGGATTTTTGTTCCCGCATGATCCCGATACTGGTTCCCTGGAGCAATATCTTGTTTCTATAGATGAGATAGAAGCAAAGACAGGAATTGATTTTTTAAAACAATTACCGGATGATGTGGAAGATAAGTTGGAATCAGCGGTAAGCAGTGTATCATGGCGCTTTACAGCCATTCATTAAGCCTGTTCGCATCCAGTTTAAGGAAGACAAACAGAAGTATTGTAAAACCTAATAATCCGGAACCCCCATAACTAAAAAACGGCAGTGGAATTCCAATGGTGGGAAGTACACCGATCACCATTCCGATATTGATGAAATAGTGAATAAGAAGTATAGAGATAGCCCCGTACCCGAACATCCTGCTGAAATCATTTTTTTGACGCTCTGCCAGATGGACCAGTCGTAAAAGTAATAGGGTAAATAATATCACCACAGTGGCAGTACCTAAGAATCCCCATTCTTCACCTACAGTACTAAAAATGTAGTCTGTGTGCTGTTCCGGTACAAAATCCCCTTTGGTACGAGTGCCTTCCAAAAAGCCCTTTCCAAAAAATCCGCCGGACTCAATAGCTTTCTCAGACTGATAGGTATTGTAACCAATGGTCTTCCGGATGGTTTCCAATTTGGAAGGATCTTTCTCCAACCGAAGCCATAAACTAAATCTGTCTCTGTGCCGCTGCTCAAAAACATTGTTGTATACAAAGTTTACCGATAATGAAAAAAGTATGGCAACAATGAACACAGTTACCAAAGGCAGGATAGGAACTTTAAAACTCGCTTTTTTTACCAACAGAAAGATCACAATAAGCAGGACCATACCTATACCCACCCAAATAGTTCCAAACATCAAGGTGGTAACAAAAACCAGTAGTGCCAATAACGCAATACCCAGATAGTATAGTGGTAAGCCTTCGCGGAATAACACAAAGATCAGTGAAAAAAAGACCAGGGCACTTCCGGGATCAGGTTGAGGTACGATGAGGATAGCCGGGATGAGTATGATCAGAAAGGCATATAATTGGTGCTTGGGTCTTTTAATATCCGTCTGAATATCACTGAGGTATTTAGCCAGAGCCAGGGCGGCTGCGATCTTTGCAAATTCGGAGGGTTGTAAGTTAAAGAAACCGAGACTATACCATGAAGTGGCACCTGCTATGGTCTTTCCGAAAATAAATAGTCCTATGAGCGATAGAATGGAGAGGATGTAGAGCAAGCTTGCAAATCGTTCATAAAAACTCGCTTCCAGCGCCAGGACGATAAATATGACTGCGATACTGATGCCTATAAATACCAGCTGCTTGCCGTAGAGCTGGCTGAATTCAAAAATAGAAGGGTATTCTTCGGAAAATGTACTCGAATAAATATTCACCCAGCCGATAATCACCAGTAAGAGATAAAGTAAAACGGTAAGCCAATCTAATCGCTTCAGTACGCTTCTACCAGACATACTCGTTTATCTTGAATTCCTCACCACTATAGGGTTTGGCGTATTCGTGCTCCAGGGTTTTTTCCAGCATACGCTTCTCCAGATCCTTTCGGCTAATCTCACCTTTGAGATATTTCTCGATGAGTAATGAAGCGATATGTCCGGCATATCTGGCACCGTAATAACCGTGTTCGATAAAGACAGCCATTGCAATTTTGGGATCTTCAACCGGGGCGAATGCAACAAACACACTGTGATCCGTTAATTGTGTTTTAACACTGTCAATTATGGTAAAATTCTCAACAGTCCCCGTTTTACCCGCAATATTGATCCCGGGGATTTGCAACCACCTGGCCGTACCTCTCTTGTAAACATCTGCCATACCCTTTATCACAGGCTCAAAATGTTTCCTGTCTATCGTAGTGTACTTTGCTTCGGTGAATTCGGACTTGTTAATGGGAATACCTTCCACCTTCTTAAGAATATGAGGTGTATAGTAGTGACCGCGATTAGCGATGGCGGCTGTCATGGTGGCCAACTGAATAGGTGTAGCTGCGACTTCACCCTGACCAATTGAATTGGAAATAATATAGGTAGAACTCCAACGGTTATCACCGTAAAACCGGTCGTAATACGCCTTGTCAGGAATTCTTCCAGGACGACCAGTTGGCAAGTCATATCCCAGATAATTTCCAAGGCCAAAACTCTTCATATGCTTGGACCATACATCCATGCCCTCATCGGTGGTCGTATACTTGTCGTAAATTTTTCTAAAAGTTCCTGCGAAATAGGCATTACAAGATCTGTATATACCGCTATTCATATTTCGGATACCACCTCCGCAATGGCAACCTCTGAGTGTATTGCCCACATAAAATCCATTGTAGCACCTAATAGTGGTTTCTGGTTTAATAACACCCTCCTGTAGCGCGACAAGTGCATTTAGTGTCTTGAAAGGTGAGCCTGGAGAAGGCTCTGCCAGGATGGCCCTGTCCCATGTAGGCTTTGAGATCGTATCGTAGTGTAATTTGCTGTAATTCTTGGAACGTTCACGACCCACCAATAAGGCGGGATCGTAGGTAGGACCGGAAATGAGTGCGAGAATTTCACCGGTTCCTGGTTCCAGGGCCACTATACCCCCGCGTTTTCCGTTCATGAGTCTTTCTCCATATTCCTGCAGTTCTTTATCCAGCGTTACGTATATTTCCTTTCCCTGTTCAGGTAAAGTGTCGAGCAAACCGTTCTTGTATGGACCAATATCCCTGTTAAAGCGATCTTTCTGAATATACTTAACACCTTTCCTTCCTCTCAGGATCTCCTCATACTGCTTTTCAATACCTGTTCTTCCCGTGAGTTCGCCCTGTACATAGTATGGATTTTTCTTGAGATCCGTTTCGTTGACCTCACTGATATATCCAAGTACATTGGCCCCACTCTCAGTATTGTAGTAACGCAACGACCTTTTTTGGATGTAGAAGCCCTCGTATTTCCTCATCTTCTCCTGCAAGCTGGCATAATCCTCTTTAGAAAGTTGAGGTACCAGTACGGAGGGAAGCCGGGGAGAATAGATCCTGGCCTTTCGCAACTTCTCTATAAACTTTTCTTTGTCTATTTTCAGAAGTGAGCAGAACTCCAGGGTATCCAGGGGTTTTACCTCACGGGGAATGACCATAACGTCATAGGCCGGCTGGTTGGCCACCAAAAGCCTTCCTTTCCTATCATAGATATAACCGCGTTCAGGGTAATCATAGATCGCTTTGATGGCACTGTCTTCAAGTACCTGGTTGGGTGAGAAACTAAATATCTGCAGATAGGATAACCTCCCTATAAAGGTGATCCCGATGATGATGATGATCGATGATAAAAGGATCTTTTTCATGTATTCTTTCTATCCTATGCAAGCGGGACTCTTCCTTTCTTCCACCTGCAGTTTTCTTCTATCTTGTCCTTAACTTGATTTAATATTGAAACTATTCCTTCTGGACACTAAATAAGGAACTGAACAACAAGCACAGGATCAATGTTCCAATTCCCGTGAAAATAACTTTCTTCAAAATTACCAGCAAATTTGCCAAACTAAAAATTTCTAAAGTAAAGAAAATCACATGGTGTGCTACAATTAATAACGCAAGGAATGTGATTTGTTGTGCCCTGGTGGTATTAGAAAGTTTAAAACTTTGAAATTCGTAATTGATACCGAAAACAAATCGCATTATAGTGGGTCTCATATAGGCGATACTTACGGTTGAAGCTGCGTGCAACGCCAGTGTATCTGAAAAAATATCGATCACAAATCCCAATAAAAAAGCAACACCGATAAAAAGCGCACGATTTTCTTTGATGGGATACCAATACAGAAATAAAATGTAGACCATCGGATTTATAAATCCGAAAAAATTAAGACGATTAAAGACCAGTACCTGTACAAGGACCAATAATATGAACCTGAGAATATTTAAAACATATCTGCTACTGGTCATCGCTCATTTCAGATTCTAAGTCGAGAATTTCTTCCCTGTTAAGGTTCTCGATGATGTATACATTCTTCAGATTGGTCATATCGTTGAAAAGCTCCACATCGATTCGATAAAAGCTTTGAGAGGCGTTGAGGTCGAACTTTTTGATGGTCCCGATGGGGATATTCTCCGGAAAAATACTCGACATGGCACCTGTAACTATGGTGTCCCCGATATAGAGGTCGACCAGCCTGGGGATGTCTTCTAATTGAACCTCAGTGTATCCGAGTGTATTCCAGGTGAGGGAACCAAAGTAATTCGTGTTTTTGATCTTGGCGTTGATAATGGACTTGGTATTGAGAATACTCTGAACCGTAGCATAATTATTCGACGTTCTCTCAACAATTCCCAAAATTCCCTGGGATGTAATGACGCCCATGTCCTGTTTAACACCCTGTAAACTCCCGCCGTTGATCGTAATATAATTATCCTGATTGGAATAACTGTTCTTGATCACCTGTGCGGATAAAATACTGTAATTAAGCCTGGTGGTGTCTAATGCTATGCTGTCCGGACCCTCTTGATTGTATAACAGCGATCGCAACCTTCTGTTTTCCTCCAGAAGTTGTTGATTCACCTCACCGAGTCCGAAATAAGAAGTGATTCGGTTAGTTGTGTTATAAATGCTTCCGGTTAAGCGGTTAGCAGAATTAAAATATCGCGACCTGTGATAGGAATGAGACTGGATGGTAAATCCGAGGGCAATGGTCAACAAGAGTAAATAGAGCAGTGTAATTTTATAGCGAAGAATGAAATTAATTATCTGCTGCATTCACCTTTTAATTATTTATTCTTTTTCAGGCGATGATCTCACCCTTTACATATGAACAAATCTAATTGAGACTTATTTTATAAGAATGCTTTTATAGCGCTCCAGATTTTTTAGAGCGATTCCGGTACCCCTCACAACTGCTCGTAAGGGATCTTCCGCAATATAAACCGGCAGGTCCGTTTTTTGTGATAGTCTGCGGTCCAGGCCTCTTAACATTGACCCTCCACCTGCCAGATATATCCCGGTATTGTAAATATCAGCTGCCAGTTCCGGTGGAGTTTGGGAAAGTGTTTCCATCACCGCATCTTCAACCCGCAAAATGGACTTATCCAGTGCTTTGGCTATTTCTCTGTATGAGATCTGTACCTGTTTGGGTTTCCCTGTGAGCAAGTCTCTTCCCTGGACCGACATATCATCCGGTGGGGATTGGAGATCTTCGATCGCGGATCCGATTTGAATCTTTATATTCTCGGCAGTGCTTTCACCCACATAGAGGTTGTGCTGCGTACGCATATAGTAAATAATATCATTCGTGAAGACGTCACCTGCAATCTTAACAGACTTGTCGCAGACAATTCCTCCCAGGGCAATGACTGCGATCTCCGTTGTACCTCCCCCAATATCTACGATCATATTACCCTTGGGTTGCATAATATCCAGACCGATACCGATGGCTGCGGCCATGGGTTCGTGGATCAGGTAGACCTCCTTGCCGTTTACCCTTTCTGCGGATTCTTTAACAGCTCGCATCTCTACTTCGGTGATCCCGGAAGGGATACAAATGACCATCCTGAGTGCAGGAGGGAACCATTTCTTTTTCAGAGCGGGAATGTTCTTGATGAACATGTTGATCATCTTCTCAGATGCATCAAAATCTGCGATCACACCGTCTTTTAGAGGCCGTATGGTTTTAATATTTTCATGGGTCTTTCCCTGCATCATATTCGCCTCCTTCCCAACAGCAATGATCTTTCCTGTCATCCGATCACGTGCGACAATAGAGGGACTGTCTACCACCACTTTATCCGCGTGAATGATAAGTGTGTTAGCAGTGCCCAGATCAATGGCTATTTCTTCTGTCAGGAAATCAAAAAATCCCATGTTTACTAGTTTGGTTTCGGATTATTGGATGCGGTTTATCGACAAAAGTAGTAAAATTAATGCTTAAAATGACGTGTACCTGTCATGACCATCGACATGTTATTTTGATTGCAAAAATCGATGCTGAGCTGATCCTTTATGGAACCTCCCGGCTGAATAACACTGCTTATCCCGCTATTGGAAGCAATTTCTACACAGTCGGGAAACGGGAAAAAAGCATCACTTGCCATGACGGCACCTTCCAATTTAAAATTGAAGGATTTAGCCTTGTGAATGGCCTGGTTCAGGGCATCTACCCTGGAAGTCTGACCGGTTCCACTGGCGCATAGTTGCCTGTTCTTTGCCAAAACGATGGTATTAGACTTTGTATGCTTGCAAATCTTGGACGCAAAGATGAGATCATCCAGTTCCCTTTCTGTTGGTTTTTTGTCGGTGACGTAGTTGAGATCTGAAATACTGTCGGTCTTAAGATCCTTATCCTGGACCAGATAGCCGTTCAGGCATGTACGGACCAATTTGTTGTTCAGACTTGTTTCTTTCTGGATCAGCAGGATCCGGTTCTTTTTTCCCTTGAGGATGTCCAGGGCTTCGTCCTGGAACGCTGGGGCGATGACTACTTCACAAAATAATTTGTGTATTTCCTCCGCTGCGGGAACATCAATTTCCACATTACTGATCAGGATACCTCCAAATGCGGAGACGGGATCTCCGGCCAATGCATCTACATACGCTTCCCGAACTGAACTCCTGGTTGCCAGTCCGCAGGCATTGTTGTGTTTTAATATGGCGAAGGTAGGTGGTTCCCCTCTGAATTCCTCCATGAGGTTTACTGCCGAATCTATATCCAACAGATTGTTATAGGAGAGATCTTTGCCGTGTAATTTGCTGAACATGGCGTCAAAATCACCAAAGAAATATCCTTGCTGGTGTGGGTTTTCACCGTATCTGAGTTGTCGGCCATCCAGCTCGCTCAATTTAAAGTAAGCGGAGTCATCATCTTCCTTGAAGTAGTTAAATATTGCCGTATCATAATGTGATGAAATATGAAAAGCTTTCAATGCAAAGGACTTTCGCTGCTCAAGGGATGAGCTGCCATGACCGCTCTCCAGCAGTTCGAGTAACTGACTATAGTCATCCATAGAGGAGACGCAAAGGACATCTTTGTAGTTCTTGGCAGCAGCCCTGATCAGTGATATTCCACCGATATCAATTTTCTCAATGATCTCTTGTTCACTTGCTCCTTCAGCAACGGTTTTTTCAAAGGGGTAGAGGTCTACAATGATTATATCGAGCTGGGGGATATCGTATTCTTCCAATTGCGCGATATCGTTCTCATGATCCTGCCTATTGAGAATTCCGCCAAATACTTTCGGATGTAAGGTCTTTACCCTTCCACCTAATATGGAGGGATAGCTGGTGACCTGTTCTACGGGGATGACCTCGATCCCCAGTTGCCTGATGAATTTTTCGGTACCGCCGGTTGAATAAATGGTGATACCCAGTTGATCCAGTTTTCGGACGATGGGTTCCAAACCCTCTTTGTGAAACACTGATATAAGTGCTGTGGAGGCTTTTTTTACACTGCTCATTATGATGGGATTAAGGAAACAAATGTAATTTTTTTGGAGCTAAAATTACATCCGGGTTATTAACAAAATCCCTAAAGTTTTAAAGAATTTTAGCTACCTCCCGGTTGACGAATTCCAGAAATCTCTCATCCTCTTCACTGAATGGGTCCGGAGTTTCAGAGTCTATATCGATCTGACCGATGTTTTCGCCATTTTTGAACAAGGGGATCACGATCTCAGATTTTACGGTAAGGCTGCAGGCGATATAATTATCCTGAGCCGAGACATCAGGGACCACAAAGTTCTGATTGCTCACCGCCACCTGACCGCAGATACCTTTGCCAAAAGGAATGATGGTATGATCGGTCGGAGTACCGGCGAAAGGTCCCAGCTTTAGCTCTTCCTTATCTCCGTTCTTAAAATAGAAACCTACCCAGTCGTAATAAGGTACCGATTCCCGTAACAGTTCGCATATCCTCGGTGTCACAAAGACTCCAGCAGATA
>JAAUYH010218610.1_pt1 | contig 10535 bp, 9 predicted proteins | sample 7278061 | NCBI WGS metagenome assembly JAAUYH01 (sample SAMN14350203, study PRJNA611818) | marine sediment metagenome | isolation source: surface marine sediment (0.6m) | place: French Polynesia: Moorea | collected 2018-08 | reverse complement strand
CTCGTCAACGCGCTCAGGCATGTGCTCGAGCGCCCGTACCTCGCGGTCCGGACCCTCTGCGATTCGCTGGCCCGCCGGGTCGGCCAGGCGCCCAGAGCCTAGGGCCGACCCAGCCCGCCACCGTTCGGACCGCGCCGCGCTGTCACGACGCGACCGCGTCGTTTCGGACGGCGCGCGCCGGCGGATCCGCACCTTTCAGTGCCTTCAGCCGGGCAGCGACTCGTTCCAGGATCCTGGAGACCTGCATGTAGCGCCAGATGCCCAACGGGCCGGCCCGCCAGCAGGCGGTGGCCAGAGAGCGCATGCCCAACGGCATGCCGTGATAGCGCCCGGCGAGGGCGACATTGATGGCGATCGACAATTCGGCGCGGCGGCGCACCGCCTCGCGTCCATGGCGGTCGAGCCGCAGCGTCGGCAGATGCCGCTCGAGCACCGCCTCGTGCTGACGGCGATAATCGGCGATGTCGATGCTTCGCCGGTTGGTCTGGGCCTCAGGGTGGACGCGAAAGCAGGCCAGGCGGTCCGGCAGATAGAGGGTTCGGCCCGCGGCCGCCAGCTTCAGCCAGAAATCCCAGTCCGCCGTGTACCAGAGTGACTCATCCATTCCGCCAACGGCACGCGCGGTCGCGGTCCGGAAGACCGGTGCGGGAATGGCGATGAAGTTCTGAACAAGCAGCCGCGGTAGGACCGATAGGGCATCCAGCGTCACGGGCGCCTCCGGCAGCGGACAGCGCCACGGTCCCAGCTGGTGTCCGTGCCGGTCCGTGAACCAGACCGGGTGAAGGATCAGGTCCACGGCCGGGTTGCTCGCCCTCGCGTCGCGGATCGCCTGGAGGCGGCCGGGGAGCCATGTATCGTCCTGGTGCAGCAGGCAGGCGAAGCCGGCTTTCGCCCGCTTCAGCGCCAGGTTCGTGTTGGCGACCCAGTTCCCGGCCCTCGGGCGCGACACCACGTCCAACGGGATGCGCCCGCGATACTCGTCCAGGATGTCGAGGGTTTCGTCCGTCGACCCGTCGTCGACCGCGATGCATTCGATATCGGCATCCCGTTGCGCCACCACCGAGTCGAGCGCCGCGCGCAGGAAGCCGGCGCCGTTGTATGTCGGCAGCAGGACCGACAGCCACGGGCTCGTCATTCGGCCGCCGTGGCCGTGATCGTCGGGTCGTCCCGCCCACCGTCAGCGATATCCAGCAGGTACCGCCCATAGCCGGATTTCTCCAGCGGGCCGGCGAGACGGCGGAGCTGCCGGGCATCGATGTAGCCCATCCGATAGGCGACTTCCTCGATGCAGCCGATCTTCAGCCCCTGGCGCTGTTCGATCACCCGGACGAACTCTCCGGCCTGGATCAGAGACTCATGGGTTCCGGTGTCCAGCCAGGCGAACCCCCGGCCCAGCCGCTCGACCTGCAGCGCCCCGCGCTCGACATACCAGTTGTTGACGTCGGTGATCTCCAGCTCGCCGCGATCGGACGGCTTGACCTGACGGGCCGCCTCGACCACCCGGTTGTCATAGAAATACAGGCCGGTAACGGCATAGTTCGACTTCGGTTTGTCAGGCTTCTCCTCGATGCCGCGGACGGTCCCGTCCTTGGCGAAGTCGACCACGCCGTAGCGCTCGGGGTCGGTCACCATGTAGCCGAACACCGTGGCGCCGTCCGCGCGCGCCGCCGCTCGCTGCAGCAGCCGGCTCAGCCCATCGCCGTGGAAGATGTTGTCGCCCAGCACCAGGGCGCAGGGATCGTCGCCGATGAAGTCCTCGCCCAGCAGGAACGCCTGCGCCAACCCGTCGGGGCTCGGCTGGACGGTGTAAGCCAGCGACAGACCGAGCGCCGAACCGTCACCGAGCAATGAGCGGAACGCCGCCTGATCGGCCGGCGTGGTGATGATCAGAATCTCCTTGATGCCGGCCAGCATCAGGGTCGACAGCGGGTAATAGACCATCGGCTTGTCGAAGATCGGCAGCAGCTGCTTGCAGACCGAAAGCGTGACCGGATGCAGCCGCGTTCCCGAGCCGCCGGCGAGAATGATCCCCTTCATGCGGCTGTTGCCTCCAGGATGTCTTCGACATGGCGCGCCAGACCCGTGGCGAGAGATTTCGGCGCGATGCCGAACGCGGCGCCGATCCGGTCGCAGTCCAGCACCGAGTTGGCCGGCCGTCTGGCAGCGGCCGGGAAGTCCTCGGACGCAATGGCCACGAGCCTGGGGATGTGGCCAAGCATCGGAGCGGCCGTCGCGAAGATCCGCTCGGCGAAGCCATACCAGGTCAGGATCTCGTCATCGCGATAGTGGTAGAGGCCCCAGCGATCCCCCATGCCGGACGCGATGGCACCGGCGATCTCGATGACGACCTCGGCGATATGCGACGCGGCGGTGGGACACCCGCGCTGGTCGTCGACCACGCGGACCTCGTCGCGCTCTCCGGCCAGGCGCAGCATCGTGCGCACGAAATTGCCGCCGCCGGATCCGTAGACCCAGGAGGTCCGCAGGATCACGTGCCGGTCCAGCCGTTCCGCGACCGCCGCCTCGCCAGCCAGCTTGCCGGCACCATAGGCGTTGATCGGGCCGGTCGCGTCGTCCTCGCGATAGGCGCCCGACCTGTCGCCGGCGAAGACGTAGTCGGTGGAGAGATGGATGAGCGGGATGCCGCGCTCGGCGAGCGCCGCCGCCAGCTCCGCGGGCCCGTCCCGGTTCACCGCCAGGGCAAGCTCCGTTTCGCTCTCGGCCAGGTCGACCGCCGTGTAGGCGGCGCAGTTGACCACCAGATCGGGCCGGTCCCCATCAAGCCATGCGCGCATCTGGGCGGGCCGGGTCAGGTCGAAGGTCTCGCGCCCGGTCGCGCGAAGGCGCAGTCCGCGAGGCGCGGCCGCCATCAGCGCGCGGCCGACCTGCCCTTCGGCACCCGCGACCAGCACCCTCATGGCGTGCCCTTGCCGGCGGCCGCGGCGCCCAGGCGTTCGCCGCCGTAGCGGCCGTCGCGCACTTGCTGCCACCAATCGCGGTTGTCGATGTACCAGCGGATGGTCCGTTCCAGCCCGCTCTCGAAATCCTGCTGGGGCCGCCAGCCCAGCTCGTCGTGCGCCTTGCCTGCATCGATCGCATAGCGGAAATCATGGCCCGGCCGGTCGGTGACGAATTTCAGCAGCCTCAGATGCGGCGTGACGGGCGCCTTCAGAGACAGCCGGTCGAGGATCAGGCAGATCGACCGGACCACGTCCAGGTTCGAGCGCTCGGCGTCGCCGCCGATGTTGTAGCTCTCTCCGACCCGGCCCTCGGTCAGGGCCAGCCACAGCGCCCGGGCGTGGTCCTCGACGTAGAGCCAGTCGCGGACGTTGCTGCCGTCGCCATAGACCGGCAGCGGCTGGCCGGTGAGCCCGTTGATGGTCATCAGGGGAATCAGCTTCTCGGGAAACTGCCATGGCCCATAGTTGTTGGAGCAATTGGTCAGGATGACCGGCAGGCCATAGGTCTCTCCCCAGGCCCGCACCAGATGGTCGGCTCCGGCCTTGGACGCCGAATAGGGAGAGTTCGGCTGGTACGGACTGTCCTCGGTGAACCTGCCTTCGCCGCCAAGCGATCCGAAGACCTCGTCGGTGGACACGTGATGGAACCGGAAGCGCCCGGCCGCCTTCGGGTCCAGCTCGCTCCAATAGGCCCGTGCCACCTCCAGCAGGTTGGCGGTGCCGACCACATTCGTGGTCATGAACTCCATCGGGCCGTCGATCGACCGGTCCACATGGCTTTCCGCGGCGAGATGCATCACCGCATCGGGCTGATGCTTCGCGAAGACCTTGCGCAAACGCTCGCCGTCGCAGATGTCGACCTTCTCGAAGGCATAGCGGCCGGAGCCCGATACCGACTCCAGGGCCTCCGGGCAGGCGGCGTAGGTCAGCTTGTCGACATTGACCACCCGGGCATCGGTCTCGCCGATCAGCAGGCGGATGACGGCTGATCCGATGAAGCCGGCGCCGCCGGTGACAAGCACGGTTCTGCTCATGGGAAGACCGCCCGCTCGGGGTCAAAGGCCGGCAAGGCCGCGTCCTTGGGCGAGATCACGACATCGGCGGCCGCCACCGGCCAGTCGATGGCCAGGGTGGCGTCGTTCCAGGCGATGCCGTCCTCGTGATCCGGCGCGTAGAGCGCGTCGACCTTGTAGGCGACCTCGGTGTCCGGCTCCAAGGTGCAGAAGCCGTGCGCAAAACCGGCTGGAACGAAGATCTGGCTGCCGTCGCGTGCCGACAGCTCGGCCGTCACATGCCGGCCAAAGCTGGGAGAGGACTGCCGCAAGTCGACGCAGATATCCACAATGCTGCCGCGCAGCACGCGGACCAGCTTGGCCTGTGCCTTGGGCGGCCGTTGATAATGCAGGCCGCGGATCGTGCCCGGCCGGCGCGACAGGGACTGGTTGTCCTGGACGAAGACGCAGTCTATTCCCAGTTCGCCGAACGCCCGGCTGCTGTAGGTCTCCACGAAGGACCCGCGCTCGTCCTCGTGGCGGTTCGGCGTGATCAGCCAAACCCCCGCTATGTCCAGTTCCACTGCGTTCATCGACGATCCAGGCCTTGCACGCAGACGGGGCCGCACTCGCCGGAACCCCTTGCGCGTCGATTGACGGCCAGTGTCGGCAGCTTGACTGAAAAATCGGTAAATGAAATCTGAACGGGTGCGGCGTGGCCGCGGGACTCCGACGGCTCGTTCAGTTCGGCGACCGCCTTGGAACCAGCACTGTGCTGGTCATCTCATACACGGCCTCGCCGGCCTGGTTGACGGTGGTCGTCCTGATCCGGATCGTGCCCCGCTTCGGATTGGAGCCGGAGGGGCGGATCTCCAGCACCTCCACCACGGCGGTCAGCGTGTCGCCCGGGCGGACCGGACGCGGCCATTTCAGGGTCTCGACGCCGAGCCCGATGAGCGGCGTCGCGCCCATGAACCGGCCGTCGACCATTAGCCGCATGGTGATGGCGGCAGTCTGCCAACCACTGGCCACCAGTTCGCCGAAGAAGGAGCGCTCCGCCGCTTCGCGATCGAGGTGGAAGACCTGTGGGTCGTATTGTTCGGCGAAGCCGACGATGGACTCCTCGTCCACCACCGTCGATCCGGTAGGGAACCGGTCGCCGACCGCGAAATCCTCAAGATACCGGGCCTCGGAGGAATCAGTCATTGCAGGTCCCCGCGATCGCGATGGCAGGCGCCGTACGGCCCGGCCCTAGCCGGTCTCCTTGAACAGCTCGCGGCCGATCAGCATGCGGCGGATCTCGCTGGTGCCGGCACCGATCTCATAGAGCTTGGCGTCGCGCAGCAGCCGGCCGGTCGGGTATTCGTTGATATAGCCATTGCCGCCCAGGCACTGGATCGCCTGCAGCGCCATCCAGGTCGCCTTCTCGGCGGCATACAGGATCGCGCCGGCGGCATCCTTGCGCGTGACCTCGCCGCGGTCGCAGGCCTTGGCGACGGCGTAGACATACGATTTGGCCGCGTTCAGGCCGACATACATGTCCGCCAGCTTGGCCTGCATGATCTGGAACTCGCCGATCGCCTGCCCGAACTGCTCGCGCTCATGCACGTAGGGCACGACCACGTCCATGCAGGCCTGCATGATGCCGAGCGGACCGCCGGCCAGCACCAGCCGCTCGTAATCCAGCCCGCTCATCAGCACCGCGACGCCGCCGCCGACCCGGCCGAGCACGTTCTCCTCGGGCACCTCGCAATCCTGGAACACCAGCTCGCAGGTGCTGGAGCCGCGCATGCCGAGCTTGTCGAGCTTCTGCGCGGTCGAGAAGCCCTTGAACCCCTTCTCGATCAGAAGGGCGGTGATGCCCTTTGGGCCGGCCCCGGGATCGGTTTTGGCATAGACCACCAGGGTCTCGGCGTCCGGCCCGTTGGTGATCCACATCTTGCTGCCGTTCAGGACGTAGCGGTCGCCCTTCTTCTCCGCCCGCGTGCGCATCGACACCACGTCCGACCCGGCCCCCGGTTCCGACATCGCCAGCGCCCCGACATGCTCACCGGAGATCAGCTTCGGCAGGTAGCGCCGCCGCTGTTCGTCGGTCCCGTTGAGGCGGATCTGGTTGACGCAGAGATTGGAATGGGCGCCGTAGCTCAGGCCAACGGAGGCCGAGGCGCGGCTGACCTCCTCCATGGCAACGCAATGTTCGACATAGCCCATGCCGGAGCCGCCCAGCTCCTCCTCCACGGTCAGGCCGAGCAGGCCGAGCGCGCCCATCTTCGGCCAGAGGTCGCGGGGGAACTCGTTGCTCTCGTCGATGGCGGCGGCCCGCGGCGCGATCTCGTCGGCCGAGAAGGTCATCACCGTGTCGCGGAGCAGATCGGCGGTCTCGCCGAGATCGAACTTCATCGACGGCAGGGCGTTGGGGATCATGCGATGGTCCTCGATGGGGTGTCGGCCGCAATCTATCGCGGAATACCCGCAAGGCGAACCGCGCTTACCGCCTCAGGCGGAATCCGATCGGCCGGCGAGGCAGATTAGTGTCTGCTGGCCGACCGCGCAGGGCTTGCGGGTCCCGTCCTTTTCGGCATCCACCTCGAGGCTGCAGACCGTGAGCGTGCGGCCCGGCTTGAGCACCTTGCCGATGGCCACAAGGCGGTCTCCGTCGGCCGGGGCGATCAGGTTGATCTTGTATTCCACCGTGAGGACCGAACTGTCCGCCGGAAACAGGCTGAATGCCGCGTAGCCGCCGGCTGAATCCGCGATGGTGCTGGTGATACCGGCGTGGAAGAATCCGTGCTGTTGGGCGAGGTCCGGCCTGAAGGGCAACTCGATCTCGACCAGCCCCGGTTCGACCAGCGCCAGCCGCGCGCCGATCAGGTCCATCACCGCCTGACGGCTGAAGCTGTCGCGGACCCGCCGGGCGAAATCGGGATCGGCTGGCTCAAACTGGCTCATTGGACCCCGCGATCAAACTCAGAGAAGGACGACCGCGGCCAGCCCGAGGAACGCGAAGAAGCCGATCACGTCGGTGACGGTGGTCAGGAACACCGCCGAGGCCACCGCCGGGTCCACGCCCATCTTCTCCAGCAGCAGCGGGATCATCGCGCCCGAGAAGCCGGCGACGATCAGGTTGATGATCATGGCCGCACCGATGACGGCGGAGAGCATCGGATCCTGCGACCAGGCCCAGGTCAGGCCGCCGGCGACCACCGCGAACATCAGCCCGTTCAACAGCCCGACCATGACCTCCTTCCAGACCACGCGAGACGCGTTGCTGGCGGTGAGCTCCTTGGTCGCCAAGGCGCGAACCGCGACGGTCAAAGACTGGGTGCCGGCGTTGCCTCCCATGCTCGCGACGATCGGCATCAGGACAGCCAGGGCGACAGCCTTCTCGATGGTCGATTCGAACAGGGCGATCACCGCCGACGCGACGATCGCGGTGACCAGATTGACCCCGAGCCAGGACATGCGCGACCGGGTCGTGTTCAGCACGTCCCGGTAGATATCGTCCGCGCTGACGCCGCCCAGCTTCAGCAGGTCCTCCTCGGCCTCCTCGTCGATCACCGTGACCACGTCGTCGACGGTGATGACACCGATCAACCGGTCCGACTCGTCGACCACGGGGGCCGAGACCATGCCGTATTGCCGGAACAGGAAGGCCACCTCCTCCTGGTCCAGCCCGGCCGCGACCGGGTGGACCTCGTCGCTGACCAGGGTCTCGACCTTGACCGAGCGCTTGGAGCGCAGGACGCGGCTCAGCACAGCGGTCCCTACCGGGCGGAAGGTCGGATCGACCACGAACAGGGCGTAGAAATCGTCCGGCAGATCGTCGGCGGCGCGCAGATAGTCGATGGTCTTGCCGACCGTCCAGAACATCGGCACTGCGACGAACTCGCGCTGCATCAGCCGGCCGGCGGAATTCTCCGGGAAGGTCAGGCCTTCCTCGACCAGCATGCGCGCCGCCGTGGGCATGCTGGCGAGGATCTGCTCGCGCTCCTCCTCGTCCAGGTCCTCGACCACGTCGAGGGCGTCGTCGCTGTCGAGCTCGACCAGGGCGCCGGCGATCTCCTCCGGCTCCAGGCGCTCCAGCACCTGCTCGCGTACGTCCTCTTGCAGGTGCGTCAGGACGTCCGCATCGATCTGCAGCTGCGGCCGGATCAGGTCGATGACCGTGTCCCGGTCGTCCTTGTGCAGGCGCTCCAGAAGGTCGGCCAGGTCGGCGGAATGCAGCCCCGCGAGCCTCTTTTCCACCTTGCGCAGGTTGTGGGCGTCGAGGGCCTTCTCGATCTTGCGGACCAGCTTGTCGGTCAGACCGATCGGCAGCTGCACGTCATCCGGCGGCGCCTCGCCCGACTCCGTCTCAGGAGTCTCCGGCGCGAGCACCGGATCGCTCATCCGGCCGTCTCCGCCGCGAGGATCTGGGAGTCGACCGCCGCCACCGCGGTCATGTTGACCAGCCCGCGGACCGTCACCGACTGGTTGACGATGTGCATCGGCAGCGCCAGTCCCATGAGCATCGGTCCGACCGATACGCACTCTTCGACGGCCTTGACCAGGTTGAACGAGATATTCGCCGCATCCAGGGTCGGCATGATCAACAGGTTGGCGGCGCCGGAGAGCCGCGATCCGGGGAACACGCTGTCGCGGACGGCGGTGCTGAGCGCCGTGTTGGCATGCATTTCGCCGTCGACCTCGAGCTCCGGCCGGCGCTCGGTGATCAGCGCCAGCGCGGCCCGCATCTTCCGCGCCGACGACGTGTCGAGCGTGCCGAAGTTGGAATGGGAGACCAGCGCCACCGACGGCTCGATGCCGAAACGCGCCACCTCGTCCGCGGCCATCAGGGTGATGTCGGCAAGCTGCTCCGCGGACGGGTCGGGATCGACATGGGTGTCGGCGATGAACAGGGTGCCGCTCGGCAGGATCAATGCGCTCATCGCCGCGGCCTGGCGTACGCCGGGCCTCAGCCCGGCGATGCACAGCACATGGTTCAGATGGTCGCGATAGGGTCCGACCGAGCCGCAGATCATGCTGTCCGCCTCGCCCCGGTGCACCATCAGGGCGGCGATCACGGTGGTGTTGGTGCGCACGATGGTGCGCGCCCGGTCCGGCGACACGCCGCTGCGCGCCATCAGATCGTGATAGGCCTGCCAATAGGTGTTGTAGCGGGGGTCGTTCTGGGGATCGACCAGGTCGACATTGTCGTCGATCCTGATCCTGAGCCCGAGCTTCTCGATGCGCCGCTCGACCACATCGCGGCGGCCGATCAGGATCGGCCGGGCCAGCCCCTCGTCGAGCGCCACCTGCACCGCCCGCAGCACCCGCTCCTCCTCGCCCTCGGCGTAGGCGATGCGCATCGGCCGCTCCCGGGCCCGCTCGAACATCGGCCGCATCACCTGGCCCGAGCGGTAGACGAAGCGCTCGAGCTGGCGGCGATAGGTCTCGAAATCCTCGATCGGCCGGGTCGCGACGCCGGTGTCCATCGCCGCCTTGGCGACCGCGGGCGCCAGCTGAACGATCAGGCGCGGGTCGAAGGGCTTGGGGATCAGGTAGTCGGGACCGAAGCTGAGACCCTGGTCGCCATAGGCGCTGGCAACGATGTCGGAGCTCTCCTGTTGCGCCAGATCGGCCAGCGCGTGCACGCAGGCGATCTTCATCGCCTCGTTGATCGCCGTCGCCCCGACATCCAGCGCGCCGCGGAAGATGAAGGGGAAGCACAGCACATTGTTGACCTGGTTGGGATAATCGGACCGGCCGGTGGCGATGATCGCATCCTCACGCGCCGCCTTCGCCTCCTCCGGCATGATCTCCGGGGTCGGGTTCGCCAGCGCCATGATGATCGGCCGCTCCGCCATGCTCTCGACCATCTCCGGCTTCAGCACGCCTGGCGCGGACAGGCCGAGGAAGATGTCGGCGCCCTTGATCGCGTCCGCGAGGGTCCGCGCGTCGGTTTCGCGGGCGAAGCGAGCCTTGTGCGGGTCCATCTGCTCGGTGCGGCCCGCATAGACGACGCCGACGATGTCGGTGGCGGTGATGTTCTCCAGCGGCACTCCGAGATCGACCAGCATCTTCAGGCAGGCGATCGCCGCCGCTCCGGCGCCGGACGTCACCAGCTTGACCGACTCGAGGGACTTCCCGGCCACCTTGACGGCGTTGACGATGGCGGCGGCGACGATGATCGCGGTGCCGTGCTGGTCGTCGTGGAAGACCGGGATGTTCATGCGCTCGCGCAAGGTGTCCTCGACCTCGAAGGCCTCCGGCGCCTTGATGTCCTCCAGGTTGATCGCGCCGAAGGTCGGCTCCAGCGCCGCCACCACCTCGATCAGCTTGTTCGGATCGTCGGCGTCGACCTCGATGTCGAACACGTCGATGCCGGCGAACTTCTTGAACAGGACACCCTTGCCCTCCATCACGGGCTTGGACGCCAGCGGCCCGATGGCCCCGAGGCCCAGCACCGCAGTGCCGTTGGTAACCACGCCCACCAGGTTGGACCGGGCGGTGTACTTGGCGGCGTCGGCGGGATTGTCCCTGATCCGCATGCAGGGGAACGCAACGCCCGGCGAGTAGGCCAGCGACAGGTCCCTCTGATTGG
>JAAUYH010046207.1_pt1 | contig 10535 bp, 6 predicted proteins | sample 7278061 | NCBI WGS metagenome assembly JAAUYH01 (sample SAMN14350203, study PRJNA611818) | marine sediment metagenome | isolation source: surface marine sediment (0.6m) | place: French Polynesia: Moorea | collected 2018-08 | reverse complement strand
GGGATAATCGCCGTTGGCCTCAGCGTCCCAGGGATAGTCGGGATAGTCGCCGTTGGCCTCAGCATACCAGGGCTAGTCGGGATAATCGCCGTTGGCCTCAGCGTACCAGGGGTAGTCGGGATAATCGCTGTTGGCCTCGGGATACCAGGGGTAATCGGGATAGTCGCCACTATTGTCGTTGTCGCCGCCATCACTGTCGGTCGCGACGCCGTCATTCCATACGGATAGATATTGCTGGACGAGAGATTCAAAGAAGTGGCGGTCGGCGCGGTTGGTCGTCAGGGAAAGGGCAATGCTGTGATGCAAATCGACACTGGCGATGATGGCGGACAGGGCTTTGGCAGTGCCGTGGGCGTTACCTGCATATTCGTGGCGGGATGCTGATGCGTTATCGAGAGGAAGATGCGCCAGAAAGACGCGACGATCACGCGGACTGAGCAGATCGCTGAGGAGGTTGGCAGTAAGGTTGTTGGGATCCAGGTCACGCAATTGCTGGCGGTTTGCCATGTTGTCTAGGAGCTCCCGAGTGCGGGAAATACCTGCAGACTCGATCACACTATATTGTGGCAGCTGTCCTCGTTGGCTGGAGGCTAGGAACGATGTGTGAACATCATAATCGAGGGCCAGGGGATTCATCGCCCAAAGAAGCGCGGTAGATGCATTGCTGCCGACACCGCTGGTCACGACGTTGTATTTGTCGCCGCCATTCTGATCGAGCCAATCCAAGAAATTGGCGACAACGTGATAATCGTGAGCATCAGCGGTATCGGTGATTGCCACGATCATTCCGCTCGTTTCGCTGTTCTCGTGGCCAGCGGCCCGAGCGGCCAATACGTCGCCTTCGAGCAACAGGCGCTCGTCATTGCTCATGACGTCCTTGTTGCTGCTCAGCATCACTGGAAAGGCCGCTGTAGGACTCCAGCCAGGTGGAAGCATCAGGCTAAACCTAGCTCCCTCTATCGATATTGCCTCTATCACCTGGATAGTTGGGGCGCGCTCCGTAGCTTGGCCCCAGTTCTTATGAATGACCGGCCAGTATCCGGTGCTGTCGGCGATGCTCGCGGCGATTTGCTCTGATTGCGCAGCAACATCGACTGATGCGTTGGCGCGATCTGATTGGACCTCAGCGGTGAATTCGTTCTGACCGGAAGTCTGCGAGGGGAGGGCGTCGAGGTGGCAGCTGGCGGCGAGTAGTGAAAAAACAATGGCGAATTTGGTCATGGGAAGTGCTCCTTGCCGGAAGAACGTGTGGGTGAGGATTTCTCTGAAGGGGTATGTACGAACTAGTATTACACAAAATTTTACGAGTGGGCTGTAAAAATTTCCCCTAAAGCACTTTCGCCATAAATGTCAGTATCTGTGGGTGATAACGCTAGGTTCTCGCGATTTTGGTCCTCACTTTAACCAGCTGATATTATTTGGCTTTTATTCGTCGACGATTTGTTGCGTATCTTTGCGCACATATTTTTATATGAGTTTAAATAGTTGTATGGCGAATGATTGGTATCATTTCTGGTTATTGTTACCCTTGTGAATAGAATTACGATATAAACATCAGCATGGGAGATATAAAGTTGTGTGGTGAATGTGTTCTCTTTTAATTTCAGATAGTTAACGCATGATGCGGGTTATGTAGACAACTAGTTGAGCGACGCTCAAACCGTCTCATATCGAGCATGATCTCAGGGGGGGACGTACATGTAAGCTGCAATTTTCCTGCGAACCGGTAACTGTGACTGCTTTCACATACCGTGAATGTGTAATTCTCACGGTGGTTCACGCTCTAACTGGAATTGCGACCACCACGGCAATGACAAGGCCGACCAGCAAAAGTGAGACGTTCTTACTGGGGGATCGCGAAGAAACTATGCGCACCGCAGGGAATGCCTGCAGCATTAGTTACGGCGTCTTTGGCCGATGCGCCATAAGCATATTTGTATCAAGCTGATGCGCGGCTCACGAGACGCCTCAAGCCCATGGCCCGAACCCATAAGCAGACGAAGAGTGCTTCGGGCTCACTGGCGTGTAGCTAAACGCTCACTCATCTATACTATATATATGCACGGGGACCCTTCAGGGCTCACTGGCCCTGCAATCACTCGCGTCTGCTCACGAGAGCATCGCAAATCGTGTGACTATTGCGACTGCTTGAGCCACGTTTGCACTTGTCGGTGCAACGCCTTGGTCCGTTTCCCAGCATTGGCCAACGGCATGAGAGACTCGCGCGCCAGACGGAGAGCCCGCTGACGATCGCCGTCCGCCTCGGTAATTGCCTTTGCCAAGGCGAATTTGGTCCGGGACTTTGCTGCGGGATCGATGGGGAAGCGGTTCTGAATGCTTAGAGCGAGTTCCAGGAGCGATATTGCGGCGTGAGGGCGATCTTGTTCGACGTATACCGCAGCGAGACTCACCAGTGTGAGAGCGAACTTGGGATGGTCATCGCCCACGGATTCGCGCTGCAATGCGCGGGCACGCTCGAGGTATTCGCCCGCTTTGTCGAGGTCGGAGCGCATGAGGTATTGTTCGCCCAACGTTTTGAGCGCGTCGGCCTCGTGTTTGTGGTTCTGAGTCGCAAGGACTTCCAGTACCCCGCGGAGCAAGCTCTCGGCAGCATCGTATTTGGATTGTCGCTGCAGCGTCCTTGCCAGCTCAATCTGCGTCTCAATCGTCGACGGATGTTTGGCGCCACTGGCTTTGGTCCGAATGTCGATGACGCGACGGAAAATCTCCTCCGCCCGTGCGTGCATCCCGCTGCCTGCGGCAATCCTGCCCGCGACGAAGAGTGCAAGGCCATAGTCTAGATGATCGAGCCCCTCGGAGTGTTCGTAGATAGCCAGTGCTCGATCAATGGCAGTCTGTGATTCCTCGTAGTTGCCCTGATCGAGGAGAACTTTGCCGAGACAGAAGTATGCATGACCCACCATGGGATTATCGGGGCCAAATACCTGTAGGTTATTCTCAAGCGCGCGCTGATATGCTTGCTGAGCTTCGTCGTATTTTCCCAGATCGCCGAGCTGTGAGCCGATGTTGAGCGAGATGAAGCCGATGGTGCGCGATACGGAGCCCCGGTTGCCCTCTTCCAGTTCCAGGGCGCGGCGCAAATACTTCAGAGATTCCTCGTGCTTTTGCTGCCGTCGCAGGGTAATGCCCAAATTCATGATCGGTCCCGATTGCAGTACGTGATTGGGGCCGTAGTGTTTGGTGATAATGTCGATTTCGCGCTTTTGGTAAATGAGGGCTTCCTCGTAATTACCCTGGCGTGCGAGGGAGACACCAACTCGGCGCACGTAGTCTTTGAGATCGGGACTATTCTCTCCCAGGGCTGCGGACGCCAGCTCAAGGGCTTGTTCCTGTAGTGCATACGCTTGATGATGGTTGCCCATGCGGTCGTAGAGAACGCCCGCCGTGGACAGGATTTCGGCGAGCAGCCGAGGATCATTGCCGGCACGCTCAACCGCAATTTCGGCAGCGGTGCGCAGGGCAAAGGCATCATCATAACGACCCTGGCCATATCCGACCACCCATAGCATCTTGGTCCAGATCTTGGCCATCAGGTCGTCGTCGCGAGCTTGGGCTGCAGCGCGGGCTGCGCGGTGCAGACTGTTTTCCGCATCTTTGACTGCGCCAATATCGTCCTGCACCTGGGCCAGTAAATAGTTGGCGCGCGATTGCAATGGCAAAAAGCTGAGCGCATCGGCGCGGGTGACCATCTCTTCGGCAATTGTCAGAGCGGCCTTCTCTTGGCCGGTGTTGGACAGGGTCTCTACAGTTTCCAGCTTGTCCTCAATGGCGGCGATTTCGTCCTGCTGTGCCTTATCGCTCGGCAGGGGATAGGAGCGCAGAGGTGAATCGCTCTGCGCGCACTCCACGATGCTGGGCAGTCGGTGGACGCCCGTAATGGCCTTGTCGACAACCTCGTCACTGGCGGGATCGATAAAGATGTTGGTGAGGCGCTCCATCGCGTGCAAACGCTTGGAGAAACACAGCATCCGGTTGTCGAATTCCACCCGATCCTGGTCGCTATCGTCGTGCATTGCCTTGCACACCTGCGCGCGCGTATCGACCCACTCTTGGCCATAGGCATCGAGGAGCGTGGTCACGTTTTGATACGTCTGTTCTCCGTGCGCACGACCGCTGGCGACAAATGCTCGATGGATGGCGTCTTTGGACTCGCTATTCCAGACTTTGGCCAGGCGATCTTCGCCGCCATCACAAAGGGCCGCCTGGCGACTATCATCGCTGCTGGCCAGGGCGAAAAAGAACGTGCCGATAAGCAAGAGTGCTGCGAGGGCCGCCGCCAGCGCCACCATACGTGTCTGTCGGCGATCGCCCAGGTGCTCATTGAGCTCGACTAGTAGATGGTCGAGGGTTTGATAACGATCTCCGCGTTCGATGGATAAGCCCTTGAGCAAGATGCGTTCGAGCCAGATGGGCACGTCGGCTTCGGGCGGCGTGGGCGAGATATTGCCCTCCAGGACATTGTCGCGGATCTCGTTGACCGAATTGCCGGCAAAGGGACGTTTGCCATAGACCGCGCGATACAGCGAGGCACAGAAGGCAAATTGATCTGAACGGGCATCGACCGAATCGCCGCAATGTTGCTCGGGCGACATATAGGCGGGCGTCCCCATGACCGTGCCCTGAACGGTGAGTTGTTCATCCAACCATTCTAGCGAACGCTCCGAGTTCGACATATGATACTGATGCATGGAGCGCAGCGAGGGCGCCGGGGTGTCGATGTTCTCGGGAGGTGATGTGGGATTTTCGCGACCCGCGGCGCGCGCCAATCCAAAGTCGAGAATACGAGCGCGACCGTCCTCACCGATAATGACATTGCTGGGTTTGAAATCGCGGTGGATAAGACCGGCGCGATGGGCCGCGGCCAATCCATGCCCCGCGGCGAGAAATACCTCGCAAATGTCGCGCAGGGGGCGTTTTTCTTTGGCCAGCCATTCCTGTAACGTCGGTCCTTCGACCAACTCCATGGCGATATACACAGAGTCACGCCAAGTGCCCACATCGTAGACGGCGATTACGTTGGGGTGTGAGAGCTGGGCCAGGGCCTTGGCTTCGCGTTCAATGCGCCTGCGTGCCTGTTGCCAGGCCCGTGGGCTCTTGGCCTTGACCCGCAAGAGCTTGAGGGCCAATTTGCGATCGAGATCGGGATCGTGCGCGTGATACACCACCCCCATGCCGCCGGTGCCCAGGAGTTCTTCGAGCACGTAGCGCCCGACCGAGGTGCCAGGCATGAGCGAGCCCAGCGAGGGGCCATCGGCTACCGGGCGCGGGAAGGGGATGCCGCCAACCGCACTGATGGGGAAGGCCTCTTCGCTGTGATCTGAATGCTCGCCGCTTGTGCTCTCGGTGTCGAGTAACTCGGTGCGAATGCTGTGCTCCTCCAAGTCCACCGTCTCCGTGACTTGCTCCGATGCGGAGGTCTGCTTCGCTGTCGCTGCATGATAGTCCGAGTTGGGCTTCGTGGTGCCAGCATTATGGTTTCTGAGAGAATTGCTTACATGCTCAGAAAAACTCGTATCAATAGCGATGTTAACGGATACCAGTTCGCTATCCGCGTCAGTGGATGAGGGCGGGGTATGTTGGGATTGGTGCGTCACTTCTCAATCTCGCATGGCGCTTTGCTACCGTTTTTGCAGGCCCACGGCGCGTTGCTAGCAAAAGGCTAGCATGCCCGCTAGCGAGATTGGGAACATCTCTGAGTTTTCTTGCTGGCACTGACTCAGACCGCTCCGAGTGCGGGTAGATTCCATCATACGAGCAATTTTACTGTGCAGATGCTTGTAATTGCCCTGGTGTGCCGCCGGCACAGTTGGTGACTACACGGGCATTGGTGGCCGGTCGTTACACCTGCTCGATGGCGGGGTTGGGCGTATCTATCTCTGCTCCGAAGTTCGTCGGGGGGATCGATGCATTAATAGGATCAGGCGGTGGCATCGGAGACCCAAAAATTAGATGCTCAATCAACGGCTTGCTCGGGATATACGGACTTCGTCATGGATGCCGGCCTCAGATCCTCAACGCTCGTCATGCCATTCGGAGGTGTCTGTGTCGACAGCGGAGCTGTCATCTGCGTCGAACATGGTGTGCTGAGAGTAGACGAGTCTGAGCACGCGATGTTGTAGGATGGTGTAGGTCGTTCGGTGCGGTATCCCTATGCGAGATACAGTGGTTTCTCCTCCGCACCTGTGCTACCAGCTCGACCATGTTGTTATCCGCGCAGATCTGCTGGCGGTCGCCCCAGTGGCGAAGCCCTTAGAAGCAACTCTGGGCTGGGGTAAGGGCAAACATTCCCTGCGCCGGAATCAGATCAAGTGGCATCACAACGATTGGATGCAAGAGCCATCAACCACAATGGTTGACACGACAGAGGGCCGAGTCGTATAAGCGGCCGGCTGGAGAGCTTAGAGATCGAAGTTCCCGGTTTTTCAAGAGGTTGTCATGGATTTATCGGTGCTGCGGGCAGTTGCTGCCGGGGGCGGACATCCCCTGGTCGATATCGACCTAACCATACTCATCCAATTCGCCCTATTCCTCGTCATGGCGTTCTTCACCAAGCGCTGGTTATTCCAGCCTTATTTGAAGATGCGCGAGCAGCGCACAGAGGGCATCGACGGCGCTCGCGAGCGCGCTGAGCAGCTCAAACGCGAGGCTGAACAGCGCAAGAGCGAATACGAATCACGTCTGGACGCCGCCCGCTCTCGGGCCTTAGAAGAGCAACGAACCCTGCGCGCTGAGGCCGCTGCCCATCATCGAGAAGTAAGCGATGGTGCGCGACGAGAGGCCAACGAAGCCCTGGCTGAGTCACGGGCCAAGGTTCAGTCGCAAATCGAAGAAGCTCGGTCCGAACTCATGCCGAAGGGCGATGCGCTAGCCACAGAGATCGTCAGCAAACTCCTCGGCCGTGCGGTGTCGTGACCGGTAGGAATGTCTACGAGTAAGGTAAGACCAGTGCGAGAGCAACTGTCCCAAGAGACCATTAAAGAAACGACTGGAGAGACAATGACAACGACTAAGCATAGAGCTACCCCACGCCGGGGAGTCACCAGGTCGCTTCTTATCACCGTCTTTGCCGCCGTGGTCGCGATTGTGGTTACGTGCACGGCGGCCTTTGTCAGCACCGCCGAAGCCGCGCCAGCGGGTGGGGGCCATAACGATCCGTCGGCTCACTTCAACTGGTTCGACATCTACTACAAGAGCAAGGATGTCAACGGCGGCACGCTGGAGCCGGGCGAAGAGCCCATGTCGCCGCCCTTTGCCATGCTGCTGATAAACTTTGTCGCAGTGCTCGTGATCATCAGGCTCGTGATGATTCCAGGCATCCGCCGCTACGTATCTAAGCGTCATATCGGGATCAGAGAGGCCCTCGAAGAGGCCGGGAAATTGCGCGCCGACGCCGAGGCTACTCTCACCGAGTACGTGGACCAGATCGAAAAGGCGGAAAAAGAGATCGAAACCATGGTCACCGATATCCGCCGCGATGCCGAGGCCGAAAAAGATCGCATTTTGACCGAGGCCAAAGAGCAGGCGGAGGCCATGAAGCGCGAGACTGAAGAGCGCATCAATGCCGAAATCGAACGCGCGCGGCTAGAACTCGAGCGAGAGGTTGTTGCCGTGGCGGTTCGGGTCGCCGAGAAGTTGATTCAAGAAAAGGCCACCGCCAACGATCAGACCGAATTGGTGGAGACCTTCATCGCCGATGTCAAAGATAAGGCCTCGGCACAGCAGGAGCAGGTTTGACATGATTAGCGGCAGTATTGCCCGCCGTTATGCACGGGCACTGTTGGCCATCGGCATTGACCGGGACAATCTCGAGACCCTCGGCGCTCAAGTCGGATTGTTGGCCATGGCGATGCGGGAATCCGCCGAACTCAGTGGCGTGATGACCAATCCGGTGTTCCCCCGCTCCGACCGGCGTAAGGTTCTCGTCGCGGTGAGCGAGCGTCTCGGTGTGAACGAGATTGTCAAAAATTTTGTCATGTTGCTTTTGGACCGGGAACGGGTCGGGGCACTTCCCGACATTGCGCGCGAGCTCACAGCCATGATCGATGCCCGAATGGGCCGAGTCTCGGCAGAAGTGGTATCGGCGCACGAACTTACCGAGGCCCAAGTGGCTCAGCTGAAAATCGCCCTTGAGTCCCTGAGCGGCATGCAGGTACAGATCGAGCGCCGCAAGGATCCCAAGTTGCTCGGCGGCGTGGTGGCCAAGGTGGGCGACATTGTCTACGACGGTAGCTTGCGCACTCAGCTCGATCAGATGCGCAACAGTTTGGTCGAGTAGGGCAGAGATAGCAAAGACTCGACACTTATCTGGGTATTGAGGAAGAATCATGGATATCAGAGCTGCAGAGATCAGCGATATCATTCGCAAACAAATCGAAGGCTACGAACAGCGGGTCGAGGTCAGCGAAACCGGCACCGTGCTCACGGCCGGTGATGGAATCGCCCGCGTATACGGGCTCGCAGGCGCGATGGCGGGTGAGCTGGTCGAGCTCACGGGAACCGACGGTGAAATTGTCCAAGGGATGGTGCTCAACCTCGAGGAGGACAACGTCGGCCTAGCGCTATTGGGTAAATACGAGGTGATTCGCGAAGGCGACACCGTAAAGCGCACCGGCCGTATCGTCGAGGTTCCGGTCGGCGATGAGCTCGTCGGTCGCGTGGTCAACTCTATCGGCGAGCCCATTGATGGCGGTAAGCCGATTTCGGGCGACAATCGCCGCAAAGTCGAGATCAAGGCCCCCGGTATTATGTCGCGGAAGTCGGTGCACGAACCGCTGCAAACCGGCATCAAGGCCATTGACTCCATGATTCCCATCGGTCGTGGGCAGCGCGAGCTCATCATCGGTGACCGCGGCACCGGTAAGACTGCCGTGGCTCTCGATACCATCATCAATCAGAAGGGCCAGGACGTCTACTGCTTCTACGTAGCCATCGGGCAGAAGCAGTCTACTGTGGCCAGTCTGGTCGATAAGTTGAAAAAGACGGGCGCCATCGAGTACACGACCGTAATTGTGTCCGGCGCGTCAGAGCCGGCACCGCTGCAGTTTATCGCGCCCTATACCGGCGTGACCATGGCGGAGCACTATCGTGATAACGGCAAGCACGCCCTCATTATCTACGACGATCTATCCAAGCAGGCGGTGGCGTATCGCCAGCTGTCGCTCCTTTTGCGTCGCCCACCAGGCCGCGAAGCCTATCCCGGCGACGTCTTCTATCTGCATAGTCGCCTGCTTGAGCGCGCGGCCAAATTGAGCGACGATCTGGGCGCTGGCAGCCTCACTGCTTTGCCCATCATCGAGACCCAAGCCGGTGACGTCTCGGCCTACATCCCGACCAACGTCATTTCGATTACCGATGGTCAGATCTACCTCGAATCGGATCTGTTCTTCTCGGGCATTCGACCGGCCGTCAATGTGGGCTTGTCGGTGAGCCGCGTCGGTGGTGCAGCCCAGACCAAGGCGATGAAGAAGGTGGCCGGTCGTCTGCGCTTGGAGTTGGCCTCTTATCGCGAGATGGCGGCATTTGCCCAGTTCGGCTCCGACCTCGATAAGGCGACCCAAGCTCAGTTGTCCCGCGGCCAGCGGATGACCGAGCTTCTCAAGCAATCGCAGTACGCGCCGCTGTCGATGGAAGAACAAGTCGTGGTGCTCTTTGCTGGCATCAACGGCTTTATCGACGATTATCCGGTGTCCGTACTCGGCCGCTACGAAGAGGAGCTCTTGTCGTTTGTTCGGTCTCGCAAAAAAGACGTGCTCAGTGCCATCCAGAGCACGGGCAAAATGGATGAGGGCATCGAGAAATCACTGCGCGAAGCTCTGACCGAATTCGCCAAGACATTTTCGGTGGGCGACTCGTCTGAGGCCGCATAATTCACTGCTTCTGGCCCATTTAGGAGTGCGACATGCCATCACTCAAGGCGATTCGCAAACGCATTGGCTCGGTTAAAAATACGCAGAAGATTACCCGGGCCATGAAATTGGTGGCAGCGGCAAAATTGCGCCGTGCCCAAGATGCCATCATCGCCGCCCGTCCGTACGGCAATGCCTTGGAGCGGGTCGTTTCTGATTTGGCGCAGAAAGCCGGTAGCGAGGCCCATCCGCTATTCGCCAACCCCGGCGCCGAAGGCGGCGGGGGTAAAAAGGCCATCATCGCCCTCTTTACCAGCGATCGCGGCCTGGCCGGTGCGTTTAACTCGCAGATTATTCGCCGGGTCGAGTCGTGCGTCGAAGACGAATTGGCAGATTTTTCTGACGTCTCCCTGCGCGTTATCGGCCGCAAGGGCAATGAGTATTTTCGTCGGCGCAAGGCCAATATTCTCAGCTATGAGAGCTACGGCGGTACGCCCACGTCCGACCATGCCCTGTCGCTATCGCAAGAGCTATCCAACCAGCTCATCGGCGACTTTTTGGAGGGCGGTGCCGACCGCATCTGCCTGATTTTCAACGAATTTAAGAGCGCGATTTCCCAGGGCGTCGTCGTCAAGACCCTGTTGCCAATCACGCCTGAGTCCGTGACCG
>JAAUYH010236523.1_pt1 | contig 10537 bp, 7 predicted proteins | sample 7278061 | NCBI WGS metagenome assembly JAAUYH01 (sample SAMN14350203, study PRJNA611818) | marine sediment metagenome | isolation source: surface marine sediment (0.6m) | place: French Polynesia: Moorea | collected 2018-08 | reverse complement strand
GGTTCCATCGTAGCAGTTCCATGACACAGGGCATATGTCCTTGTTCTGCCGCCCATATCAACGCAGTCGCTCTATAGTCGTCCAGTTCGTTCACATCTACTTTCAGTTGGCACAATTCGTGCACCAAAAAGCCGTGGCCCTCTTTCGCCGCCCAAATCAGCGTTCCTTCCATTTGCATCCTAGTCCTCAACTTACCGCCAGCATTCGCAAGAACAATCGCGATGATAATATCTCTCACCCGCACCGCGTAGTGTAGTGGGGTTCGCTGAGATCTATCCGGGACGTTCACGATGGCGCCGTACGATATCAAAACCTGTACTACGTCGACATGTCGTCCGATAGTCGCCCATGTGAGTGCCGTCATTCCACGCGTGTCCACGTCGTTGATATTCGCGCCTTTCGACAGCAACAGGGCCACAATACCCGTGTGCCCCCGATACGCCATGTACATAAGCAATGAACGATTGAACCGATCTCGCTTGTTAACTTTCACGTCCACACTTCCACAAAGCTGCACCAGTGCTTCGTCGCTTTCAATCGTCTTGTTAATAAGCGACCGGTCCAGCTTTTGCAACATATCCACGTTTTCTTCCGCGTAATATGTCGCAGCAATTGGGAAGTAGCTGGCATCGACGTCCACGTAGTCGAAGTTTTCGAGGTGCCACGTGAATAGGCGCCACAACGGAAGGTAATTTGATAAGTTCCGTCCGACGCAATCCACCACGGTCATTCCCTCGTCATTGACTATCTCTAGATTAGCCTTGGCGTCGATAAGCAGCTGAATCACTTCTGTATAACCGTAGTGCGCGGCCCACATGACAGCGGTGTTACCGTGTGCCATCTGAACATTCAAATCGGCGTCTAACTTCAAAAGCGTCTTCACCATTTCAACATCCCCCACACGAGCAGCCTCCATCAACGGAGTTAGGCCGCCAGGCGGTGCATAGTTCACATTCGCGCCGCTGGCACCAAGTTCGCGGCACGCCTCCAACTGGTCGGATTGGACCGCCGTAAGGATTGTGAGTGGACGGCCAGTATCATCAATCGCATCGGGATTGGCCCCACAGTCCAATAACAGTCGAATCTTCTGAATGTCGCCAGCGACAATGGCGCTCTTCATCAGCGGTTCACAGGTCATTGGCTCCGCTCCATGTTGAACCAGGGCCTGCGCAACAGATAAATAGTCTCTGGAAAGCGCATGGTTCAGGGCGGTTTGGCCTTTCCCGCATACCGCGTTGACATTCGCACCATTCTTCAAGAGGATTCGAACTAGTTCTTCCGACCCACACACCGTCGCTGTCATGAGTGCGTCATTTAGAATAACATCGCTAGTCCTCGACCTTGACGCAGCTCGTGCCAGCAGTAACACCAGTTCTGCGTTGCCGTTCTTCACCGCATTCCTCATCATCCATTTGCAAGAGGCGGTAGCACCATTCCTAACCAAAGTTCGAGCTATTTCTATCCGACCGTCGGAAGTAGCGTAGTTCAGCGCAGTTTTACCGCGTTTGTCTGCTTGGTGCACATCCACGCCCACCTCCACCATGACCTCGACCATACGCGTTCGGCCATGTTGCGTGGCGAGGATGAGGGGGTAATTCGAGCCGTTTTGGTACGCCATGTTCGGATTCGCCCCACCACGCAGGAGAAGTTCCACCAGTTCTTCATTGCCCGCCAGGATAAAGCGCGTGAGAAATCCGCCGCACCCACGCGCCGACGCGCCTGCGCGGAGGAGCTGCGATGCAATGTCGACCATGCCGCCTTGCAGCGCGAGGAACAGGGCATTCCTTCGCTTGCAGTCCATCTTGTCGAGCGAGGCGCCGGCCGCCAGCAAAATCGATATCGAGCTCTCGTCCACCTTCATCACCGCCTCCATGAGCGCCGTTCTCCCGTTGCTCTCGCAGTAGTCCCGGTCCACCTCGTGGTCAAGCAGCAGCTGCACGATGCTGTGCATCTTGTACCGCACGGCGGTCAACAGAGAGCGCCCGGACGGCCGGGTGCCGCCCTCTTCTATCAGCACCCTGGCGACGGAGAAATGGCCGTACTCCACCGCGCGCTCCAGCGCCTTCCGCTTGTGCTCGTACCCTGCGTTGCTCAGGTAGTTGCGCACATCTTGCACCTCGCCGTTCCGTGCGGCGCGGTAGAAGCTTTTCGCGTTGCACATCGGCATCGCGGCGTCGACTTGCCCCAGGTTGTTGCGGACTGGCCGAGAATTCCACACTTGCGTGGGCTCCGGTTCTGTTTTCGCGTGGTGCCCCATATCTCGGGTTGCGGGAGAAAACAAGAGCCAAGAGAGCCCCTGGTTGATGGGCACGAACATGGACGCGCAATTTTCAATGCTTTCACCCAGGCGGACGAACCCAAGTGAAGTAGAAGCGAGGGGAAAGGGGCGCTGGTCTCAACGCATCCACCCATGGTACGTCGCGAATAGGCGAATACGTTCGCCCGGCGTGGGTCGCATCAGCTCGGTGCCATTGGAGGGGTGGTGCGACCGAACCAACAGCAACTAACTACCGTTGCCACCCACGGAAGCCAATGAGAACCAGGCGTTGTGTTACCCACCAGGTCGACCGGGATCGCCGCAGAATTTCTCGCACGTGTGCCATAAACCCTGGCGTGCACTAAATGCGGCAGGGCGGTGTACCAGCCAGCGATGAAATTCGCACATGGGGCTCCTCTTCGCGGCGCCACCTGCAGTGCGTGCGATGCGGCAGCGCGGTTCGCGGCGCCACCCGCGCAAGCCCAATGCCGCCAATGCCGCCAAGGTGAAAGCGAGGCGCGTCACAGCGCGAACGCCGCTGCTGGCCGGGGCCACGCTCGTGATTATCGCGGGCACGATTTTGGCGACAGTATCGTTCCGAAAACGTACGCGTAGCGATAAGGCCACACAAGCCCTCGCATACGGCATCACGGTACTATCCTCACGGCCGCACTCGGAGAAGTCGTTCACGCAAGGCCTCGTGTGGGCGCAGGGCGGGCTGTGGGAAAGCACGGGGTTGGAGGGCATGTCGCGCGTACGGAAACTTGGGGGCGACTCCGCAGTTGTGGAGTCTGTCGCGGAGTCGTACAATCCTGGAAACGAGTTTGGCGAAGGGTTGGCTCGATTCACCGCGGATGGTTCAAAGCTGGTGCAACTCACATGGCGTGACGAAGTCGCGCATGTGTGGGATGCGACAGATGACTCGGGTCCGCGCATATCGGCGACATTTCGGCTGCCAGGCGAGCGGTGGGGCATTGCGGCATCGGACGATGCGACAATGTGGTATGTGTCGGATGGCACGCAGTTCATCTCTGTGTTTCGGCGGAAGTCGGGCGACGAGGTGGCATTCGGCCACCGACCGGTTCGCGTGCTGCGTGTGACAGACGGGGGAAAGCCGGTTCATTTACTGAACGAGCTGGAGATTGTGCGTGGCGAGCTGTGGGCCAATATTTGGATGTCGAATCTCATCGCACGCATCAATCCTCGAACCGGGCGTGTTGTGGGATGGCTCGACTGCAGCAAGTTGCAGCCGCACAAGTACGCGACACCAGGCCATCAGTTGGATGTATTAAATGGCATCGCGTACGACCGTGAAAACGACAAGGTGTACGTGACGGGCAAGTTGTGGCCGAGAATATTTGAAATCAAGCCCGATGCGAGCCGTGCGTGGGATCGACCGGTAGCGGCGACTAAACCGTTCTTCATGGACGAAGCGAAAGTGAAGCAAATCATGGCGAGCACCGTCCCATGATTTTGCGACCAATGCCGAACGAATCGATCCCAACGCGTGGTCCTGTTCCAACAGTAATAGACTCCTTTCGATGGAGACATCACAATGAATTTTGATTTCTATGCACAGAAAGAGCACTACGATCCTATTTGAACTGGATTTCGCATGAAGGCGTTGCTAGGTTCTGCTAACATTGTCGACGCTCGTCACAACCTTCCTCAGAGATGGTGATGAAATAAACAAAGCGTGTGCGCAACATGTGTTTTACAAGACCCTACTCAAGTATTCCCGTACCACTTTGGTAAATGCCTAACGATTTGAAATCTTTCCTCATACAGTACCGAGGGACAATTGTATTGATCAGATTTCGAGAATTCACGAGACGTCTGGTGTCTGCCGGAGAAGTTACCCTTGGGTATTGTGCGCACCACCACATACGATTTGTCTCCACCGTGCAGTGCAGTATCTCCGCGAAGTGTAGCGTGTAGCGTTTGGGACGTGGCGTCGGGGCGCGCGATTTACCGTAGATGAGTTGGCTTTGAGATGTGTCGGTAGTCAACCAAAGATAAGTACTCGAGTATCAACTAAACTCACGAAACACGTTACAAGATACTATAGTCGAAATGGCGAAACAGGAGAAGCAAAGCGAGATAGACAGGCGTGTACAGGCCGCGTTTACGCCGACGCCGGTGACGTCATCATCGCATCCCGCACCGCGTCCTCCAACACGTCGAGCGGCGCGTGGTCGCCCGCGTACGCGTCTCGATGGACGAACGTGACGAGGCCGTCGGTGTTCACGACGATGGCGCCGCCTTGTTGGAATGCATCCGTGGGCATGCGTCCCCACGATTGCTTGTGGCCCGCGCGAAACGAGGCGATGGTGCGCATCAGCGAGTCACGCGTGAACAACGAGGACGGTCCCTTGGCGAACTGCAGCGCGGCATAGGTGAGACGTGCCGGGTCACTGTAGAGGCGGTTCGCCGGCCATTGGATCTCGTCGGCAAAGTCGGCGGCTTGCTCCGGTGTGCCGTTGCCGATGAGCAGTTTGTTGGGATGCGAAATCGTGAGCCACTCGGTGGCTTGTTTCTTGCAAAGCGTGCAGCCGTAATGACGCAGCCAACCGACTAAAACCGGCGTGTCGTTGAGGGAGCTGATAACGTTGGCGAGGTCGGTTTCGGAAGAGGATGGTGGAGTGGAGAACACCGTCGCTGTCGGTGGAACAATGTCACTGAATTTCACGGGCAGTGCAGTGGCAGTTGCCAGCGTTCTTCTCGAAAGTGCACATTTTGCGCCTGGCGCGGCAGCACGGCGCCGAAACGAAGGGACGAAAGAGTTGGCAAAGGCGAGGTTGGGGGCCATGGTGTTGATGGTTGGGCACGAATTGAAGCAATACACAGGCAGCAATCAGATGCAGTAGGTGTATGACAAAGGCAGAGAACAAGCAGGGCGACCAAGAAGAAGCCAAGAATTTACAACTAGGAGGTACAAGTACAGAGGATTAGAGAGCCAACGAATCCAACAAAAGTTCGCGTACATACACGGCACGCATGACGGCCGGGACGTCTTCTTCGTGGTGGGGCGATTCCGAGCGCTTGTCGGGGCGGCGCGATGGCGGCTTCATGTGGGGCAGGGCCATCGAGGGGCGCACCTCCGACGTTGTGGAGGCGGAGTGCACGTCGAGCGAGGCGCCGTCGTCGGAGAACTCCAGCGCGTGCTCGCTCTTGAAGCGAAGCAGCGCCGCGAGGTCCTTCGCGCGCCGCGCACGTACCCGCACCGCGGTGCGCATCCCGCACTCGCTCTCGGCCCGCGAACACGCGTCCGAACTCATGCTTTGCTCTTCTCGTCCTGCGCGGCGAGTGAATTCTCTGCCGCACTCCGATGCCACTGCGTGCGCGTGCGTGTGTGTGAGTGCCGCGGGGTGTGTGCAGGTGGGTAGTGAACAACAGCACACGAGTTATGACTCCAGCGCACGAGCTTGTTGCCGCACCATTGGCAGCGATCCGCACAGTGGCCCGCCAATGGGACCGCGCCATTCCGTATACGTGTACAGTCGCGCTGTAAGCCACACACCCTACTTCAACCAACAGACCTCGTTCTTGGACAGGACGGTTCCATGCGATACGCGTTCTCAAACCCTGTGCTCACTGTACTGACGAGGGTTGTGTCGGGGTAAGTTGACTTTATTTCTGCGTTTAGGGCAACCGCAACGCTGCGGGCCCGTGCCGATGACTGGACCGTAGCCTCCATGCGGCGTCCACCTCGCTTACTGTGTGGCACGTCAGCAGCACCCGTGTGCGCTTTGCGCCTCTCATTTTTGCGCGCCTTCCTCGCTCGCCTCCCACACCGCGCGCGTGCGCCCCTCCGCCGGCCGCGCGTATTGCACCGAGATCCGCCGCGCAAACAGCTCCCCGTTGTGAAGATTGTCTCGTGCTTGTTCCGCATCCGCTTGTAACTCGAATATCACAAACCCATACCCCTTCCGCTGTCCCTTACTGTCCGTACATACCTCCACTTGCACGATGTCTCCGTATGGTACAAACGCTGCATGCAGTGCTGAGTCCGTTACTTTCTCCTTGTCCAGCCCTGTGACCCACAGTTTGTTTCCGCCCATCGTTCGTTTTTTTCTCAACTTCCACCTTGAGTGCTGCAACCAATCAATACTTCTTTCTCCCCACTCAATAGCCTCATTATTTGTGGAATAGATGGCCGTTTATTGTTTTTCGATTTTGCTCAATTACATCGCCAACCAATATACGGTTCATCAAATTTCGCGAATGAAATTGTGAAGTCGATGTCATGTTCATAGAGGTGTCAGTACAGAACATAAAACTCAACATTCATGACCAACAAATCTGTCTGCCGCAATCATGCACGTTGCAGCATAATTCACCATCAAAATAGTTGATTCTTTCGATCTTAAAATCAGACTGTGTTTATTCCCACGCCGCAGTAGGGCACAAATAAAATTTGGGTCTCGAAAATAGAAATTGCACTGATTGGTTTATTATATACTAAAATTAAAATAAGAAAATATTTCCTGTTATCTTGTTCTTAGAATCACTAATGTGAGTAATGCGGAACACAATGCGAACGCTAGAATAGCAGCTATGGCGAGCATAACATTAGTTCTCGACCTCCTTCGTTCGGAGTCTGTTATACATCTGTTTTTATCAGCCACTTCAACAATGTCCTCTTGTTCGTCGTCAATGTCCAGTCTTATTTCTTCCATTGATTCTGCAAGTATTTGTTTTTTCTCTTCCGAAATAGACAGACGTTGAATAACATTTTTAACAATTTTCTCTTCTTTTTTTGCCGTTCCACCCACTTTCTCGGGCACATAGGTTTTAATCTTGGAGGATCGATCCAACTCTGTTAATTGTTGGGTAACAGCAACTTTTTGTGGTGCAACATTTCCTTCTTTTTCAGACGAAACAGTGGTTCCTGAACGTACGCTTTCAGTTACTACAGGCACGACTATCGGGGCTTGGGTTTGAGCAAGTGGAGGTTCAGATTTCTTTTCTTGTTCAATAGGTGCACTTGTCGGTGGCTTAACCTTTGATTTCTCGAGAGCAGATTTAAGATTTTGCAGCATTATTTCTGCCTCTCTAGATTTTTTTATATCTGTTTTTAGCTTTTCATTAATCGCGTCGCCTGATATGCCAGTAGTACTGGAACTTTGCTTCAAAGTATTAGAATTTTTTCCACTTGCTTTGGCTGTTCGTTCAATCGAACGGGATGTGCTTATTGATACCGGACTCTTAGTTCTAGAATCAGAGTCTGATTTCAAAGGTAAAATTTCTGCACTCGGTATTGAAGTGAAACTCATACTGGCCCTCAGTTTTGGTGTACTCGCCAGTGTTGAATCTTTAATATCCATGGTGTCAGTTAATTTAATCTGCGCATTATCTGAATCAGGTTTCTCGACTTTTTTGGGTATCTCTTGGAGCACTTGAAGAAGCTCGTTCATTCCATCGCTGTCCTTCACTATTGCTTCTTGCTCTTGCTCAGGCTGAGTTTCAAATTTTCGAGATCTTGACTGTATGAGAGGGGATTTTATAGTACTAGATCGAACAGAAGGTAATCCTTCCTTTTTAGAAGGAGTCTCATCATCAGATTCTGCTACTTCAGCTATATCTTCTATATCAATGTCAAGCACAGATTGGAATTTTCCTCTCGCTCTGGCTAGCTTTTCAATTAATGCAGTCAATTCTGATTCAGCTTTGTCCAAGCTTTGAAATCTGCTATTTGATACGGCCTTTTGAATTAAATGCTTTCTTCGAGGTGGTAGCTTTTCAATTGACGTGCGCTTCAGTAAGTATCTCAGAACTCGAGGAGAGCTGATATCAAATGGCATTACAGTTTCGATCCACGCAACATCTTTTGGTGATCCGATAGCGAGCATTGATTTTATGGAGCGAGCTTTCGATTTTCCATATTCACTTTTTAAGCTTCTGGGTTTACTTCTAGACCATAGAAGTAGAACGCAAGCCGCAACATTAGAAAACAACCCGTTTTCTATGCCTTCTTTTCCCACATTCATGCTTATATAAAGCTTATTTAAATGTTTCTGGATTATATTATCAATATTGTCTTTTTCGGCCAGAGGTATTACTTCTTTCCATGCACCGTCAATATTTTCTCTCAATCTTCCAATTGATTTCTCAGACAAATTGTAATAGGTGCCCATATGTTGAACAGGAAGGCCCGAAGAGAGTAGACCACGTTGTTCTGCATGTGCCATTACTACTTGACCAAGTTGTACATCAGGTTTATCATGTAGTTTTCCTTCGATAGTTGCATACACCTTCTCCGCACTATGTTGAACCAGTTTTCTTTCGTTTAAATCATGTTCAGCGGCAGCTGACCTCAAAGCTATAACTAATGCAGCATGGGCTTGTAAAAGTTCTTCGGCATTCCCTAGCTCACAATCTTCGACCGACTCTCGAACAAGAACGTGATCTCTACCAGCACTCGTTTCTCCACTTAACATCATGCGTAAGGCTTCTCGAACAGCGTCGGCGCCTATTCCTGAAGTAGCCCCTCGAGTATCCCATACTCTTACTGTGTGATCGTTAGAGCAAGTCAAAACTCGAGTTCCATCTGCTGAAATAGCACATCCATTCGATCTATTTTGGTGCCCTCCTAGTACTGCAATTAATCTTCCTGTTTCTGCCTCCCAAATACCAAACTTATAATCTGCCATAGGAGCAACAACGTATTTTCCATTTGCTGAAATATCAACACCAGCAAAAGCACTAAAAGTATATGATTTCATATTACGGCTGTCTCCAGTCTTCATATCTATTACTCTCAGCGACCTTGCATCTGCTGTAACTAAAGTTCTTGCTTCTGCGTCAATAGCAAAATTCCATTCTCCGTTAGAAACTTCCCACTTCCCCAAGCTTTGTGCTGTGTTGATATCTATTAATTCCACTCCGGATTTCGAACCTTTCCAATATTTAAAGACAACTTTTCGAGCATCTGAGCTAATCTCACATTGCCATATCGAATAATCTCTTTTAAGAATTATCGGTTTTGCCGACGGATTTTTCCATCTAACAATATGCAGTTGTCCCTTTGATCGATTTGATGTCCTAAATGCGGCTACTAGTACTGAACCATCGCCTGTAAGAGCACATCCGCCAGCTGAGTATTGCGCACGCTCCTCTATTGGTTCCTCTATTATAAAAATACGATTTCCTGTTGAAACCTCGTTTATCGATACTCCTCTTCCATCGGCTGCAACTGCCGCTAAAGAACCATCATCGGAAAGTGCGCATTGCCGAATTCCTAGAGGCAAATCGCTGGCGAATTCTCTTGAATTTGATGGTTCTTCTAAATCCCATATTCTTGCGCTAGGAACACCATCTCCTGATAATGCATATCGCCCGTCAGCTGAAATTGCACATCGAAGTGACCAAGATGAGTGTCCGAGAAGTGTGGCAATTGGCCGAAGTTTTCGTGGAGCCATCCGCTTAGTGTTCCAGAATTCGGTTTCTGGAAGCTGTTAATATCGACAAGTTGTGAAAATGAAAGTTTATCAGAAATCACGTGAATTCGGTACACTTGGCCCTATTTATTTAAATTCGTAGGCTAGGTACAAATTCCATATACGGAACATTCTGAATCGAAATGCAATAAATTAACAAGACTAACATGACTTGTTTTTCGTGAAACATTTCGATGCCTTTTCTTCAACAATGTACCAACGTCTTGAACGAGAATGGCTTTAAAATGGGTGGAAAACATGTCTTGAAACAGAAGTTCAGCTAAATTGAGCATGAAAGAGGTATTGAAGTTATTCAAATGTATAACTTACTTAAATTTGAATGAAAAAGCATTAGAATTCATTTTAAGAAATGAAACACTACTCTTGAGCTATACAAGTGATTCACGTGCACCTATTCAGATGTTTTCTACGTAAAAGCATATGTATTTCTGAATTTCATAATGTCTTTGAAGAACTTTTCAAACAGCAGGAAGTATTAAATTCATACAGTTTGCATCGAATATAGCAATGAATCATGTTCCTTATAGACAAAAATTGATTTTGTATCATTTTTAGTCATTTTATAAAATTAATTTGCATCGTAAGTTCGATTATATATAGCATTTCAGAATATGGAGAAACCGATGGCTGCATATATATTGCAATTGAGAATTGAATTTCGCTTATAAAACTTCAACGTCAGTAGACAGAGTCGTTCAATGAGTCGAAATGAATATTTTGGGATCGAAGCTGAGTAAAGGCGTTAACTGCAATTAAAAATTAGAAAAATGAATATATTACTTACATGACTCCCCACACCTTAAAAAGTTACAATTAGAAG